>Ga0114129_10005118_pt1 | contig 18457 bp, 14 predicted proteins | sample RhiMetdeltSRZDD1_FD_80071 | JGI IMG/M metagenome (GOLD analysis project Ga0114129, IMG submission 80071) | Populus rhizosphere microbial communities from Tennessee, USA - Rhizosphere MetaG P. deltoides SRZDD1 (version 2) (version 2) | ecosystem: Host-associated > Plants > Roots > Rhizosphere >...
GGTGCCTTCTGCGTCCACACAGATGCCGTCGGGGACGCCACTCCGGAGATCGGCCCACACGCGCCGGTGCGACAAGCCGCCGTCCGCCTGAATGTCGAACGCCGTGAGCTTCCTGCCGTATGACTCGGCGACGATGAGCGTTGAATTGTCGGGCGTCACCGCCATGCCGTTTGGGAACGCGATCCCTTCCGCGACACGACGAACCGCGCCGTCTGGCGTGACCAGGGCGATCATGCCGGGCGCGAACTTCTCGCCCGCCATCAAGTCGAAGCCGCCACCGTTGACATACGCGTTGCCGCGGCCGTCGACAACGATTTCATTCCATCCACGAGCGAGGCTGCTCAAGTCTGCATGGCTGACGAGAGCTCCGTCCTTCCCTTTGCGCAGGAGGACCGCATCTCGCGACGACACGATGAGCAAACCGCCGTCGGGCAACCAGTCGAAGCAGATTGCCTGAAACGACGGGAACTGCAAGCGTACGACGACCTCGTTCTCACCGTCGGGACCCACTGCGACAAGCTCGCGCGTGCCCCAGTCCGCCACCCAAAGACGGTGGTCATGCCAACGCGGCGACTCGCCGAAGACCAGACCGGTCGCGAGCGTTTGCGGGGTGCTTACCATCGGACCACTTTCAGGTCCAATACGAAGACGGCGTACAGAACAGGGACGAGGAAGAGCGTGACGGCCGTCGCGAACGTAAGCCCGCCGATCTGCGCGTAACACAGCGCTTCCCAGAGCGGACCGCCGTGGAGGGCCAGAGGAAAGAGGGCCAATACCGTGGCGCCGACCGTGATCAGCACCGGCCGGATTCGAAGAATGCCCGCTTCAATGAGGGCGTCCCTTAATGGTGCTCCGTGCGCGTGCTGTTCCTCGATGAAATCGAACAACACGATGACGTGGCTGACGATCACGCCGATCAGACTCGTGATCCCGAGAATGGCCAGGAACCCCATCGGCTTCCCCGTGAGCCAGAGGCTCCCGAGCGCGCCGACCGCTCCGAACGGTATGCCCGCAAACACGATGAACGGCTTGATCGCGTGTTTGAACTGGAAGACGAGCGCCAGATAAATCGCCAGCACCGACGCGATGACGACGGTCAGCGATTGCCGCTGTCCTCGGCGCTGCTCCTTCAGCTCGCCGACGATCTCGAAGCGATGTCCAGCCGGCAACTGACGCTCGAACTCCTGGAGACGAGGCATGAGCGGATCGGTAATCTCGCTCGCGAGGTGCCCAGGCGCCGGCAGCGCGGAAACGGTAATCGAGCGGTACTGGTTCACGCGATGAATGACCGCGATCTCCGGCGTGTACGTCAGCTTCGCGATCTGACTCAGCATCAACCTGGTCGGCGTCTGCCCCGCATACACATACAGCTGATCCAGTGCGGTCACGGTCTCGTGCTGGGTGTAATCCATCAGCTGCACGATTGGGATGTTCTTGCGGCCCTCGCGCAGGGTGCCAATCGGTGTGCCGTTGACCGCCGAATACGTTGCTCGCGCGATGTCGCGGCTCGAGATCCCCATGACGCCCGCGCGATCGTGATCGACTTCCAGAACCGTGCGGATCGCGTCGTTCCCCCAGTCATCGCGCACGTTGAGCGCGAGCGGTGAACTTTCAAAGATAGATTTCAGGCGCTCGGCTTCGGCACGGAGCTTCCGAGGGTCATCGCCGAAAATCCGCATCGACACCGGGATGATGGTCGGCGGGCCCGTCTCCACCGTTCGCACGTCGATTCTCGCGCCGGCGACCCGAGCGTCGAGGGCCGCCTGAAGCGGTCCGACGAGACGATTCGTGTCGTCGCTCTCGGCGAACTGGACGAGCAGCTGCGCGTAATTAGGTGCGGGAGGCTCGGGCCGTACCGAGAACCAGAATCGGGGTCCACCGGCGCCGACAAAAGAGGTGATCGAGGCGAGCACAGACGATCCGGAGGCGCCCGAGTGAGATCGATCGTACTGTCCGGTAACGTCGAGAATGACCGCTTCGGCCTCCCGCGCCGCGCGCTCGGTCTCCGACAGCGGGGCATCCTCGGGAAGGCGAATATCCACGTAGGAGAGATAGAAGTTGTCTCTCGGAAAGAATTGGCGGTGGAGCTGACTCGCGAAGAAACCGCCTGCGGCAAGCACGATCGACGAAGCGGCGAGCACCTTCCAACGGTGTTCGATCGCGAAGCCGACCGCACGGCTGTACCACTTGCCGAAGCCGGCATCACGCGATCCCTGCGTCAGCGGATCGGCGCTCGGCCTCAGGAGGTGATAGGCGAGCAAGGGCAGAAACGTCATCGACACGATGCGCGACGCCACCAGCGAGCAGGCGATGGTGATCGGCAGGCTGTAGATGAATCGTCCGACGTCGCCTTTCAACAGCAGGAACGGCAGATAGGCAGCGATGTTCGTGACCGTCGCGTACAGGATCGCTTTCGACAGCTTGTCGGGGCCGAGCCAGGCGGCGATTGTTCGAGGTTCTCCGTGGGCGAGCTCCCGCTTGACCGCGTCTCCGGCGACGACCGGGTCGTCGACGAGCAAGCCGAGCGCGATGATCAACGAGGCAATCGACATCTGCTGGATGTCGAGTCCGAGGAGGTGCATGAACCCGAACGTCATCGCGAGCGTCACCGGAATGCACAGCGCCATCAGCAGCGCCGATCGCCATTCCCAGAAGCCCACGAACGAGACCAGCACGACGAGCAGCACGGCCTCCCACAGGCTGCGGTTGAAGAGATCGAGTTTCTCGCGAACCTGACGCTTCTGGTCCGATGTCGTGCCGACGATCAGATCTGATGGAAGCGCGCGCCGGACGTCGTCGAGTCGTGCAGCAACCGCCGAGCCGAAGGCGTCGATCTGCTGCCCCTTTTTCATTTCGGCGGACAAGGTGATCGCGCGGCCTCGCTGCCACCGGCCGTCGGCGCCGCGGTGCGTGTAGTACGAGAGAAACCGCGCCGGGTGTTGATACCCACGATGCACGCTTCCCAGGTCACGGAGGTAAAGCGGCGTTCCGTTTTCCGCCTGCGTGAACACGACCGTGTCGATGTCCGCCAGCGTCCGGAATTCGCCGGTCTGTTCGAGCGCGAGATCGCGCCCGCCGGCGTTCAGCGTCCCCGCCGGAAACGTCGTGTTCCGGTTCTGCAGAACGCCTGAAATGGTGGCGGGCACGATGCCGAGCGCTGCGATCCGATCCTGCGAGTACCGCGCCTCGATCTGCTCCTCCAGAACGCCGACCCTCGTGACCCGCGAGGCCTCCGGCGCGAGCTTGATCGCCTTCTCGATGCGATCCGTGAAGTCGTCCAGCTCCCGGTACGAGTACTTCGGCCCGGCCCGGCGTTGAAGGGCCTCGTCTACCTTCGCACCCGGTCCGAGCACGATCGGATCCCAGACGTCAGGATGGATGTCCGCGCGCTGAGGGAGCTCATCCCATACGCGCTGGACCACACGAGACCAATCGCGTGCTTCCCGAGAAGTCGACAAACGAATGACCGAGGAGCTTCGTCCGTCGATGATCTGGAGATCGGTGCCAAGGCCTTCCTGTTGAAGCCGCCGACCGAGCAGCCCTGCCGCCTCGTGCAGGAACGCCGGGTCGATGCCGCTCGAGCACATCACGATGTCGAGCGACGGCACGCGAGGTGTTAAGGCCGCGCGGATCTCTCCCGATAACAGCCGGAGCTGGGTCTCGCTGGCGGGCGGGCTGGCGACCGTCAACATCAGCGCCGACGTCTCGCCGAACTCCTTGATGAACTGAATCGGTCCCGCGCCCTCGGGGAGATCGGTCAGGCCATCGAGCTTGACCTTGATGTCGTCGAATTCCTTGCCGGTGTCGGTCGCGAGCTGCTCGTCGACTTCGGCGTACACGACCGACAGGCCGGAGCGTGACGTCGACGTGATTTCCGACACGCGGATGTTCTGGGCGACACGTTCCTCGATCTTGCGGGTGACGAGCTGCTCGACGCGCTCGGCGCTCTGCCCCGGCCACGGCGTCACCACCGCAACCTGGCGAACGGGAATGTCCGGGTCTTTCCGCTTGGGCATCGCCCCGTACGACCAGATTCCCCAGGCGATGACGCCTACCAGAAGCACCCACGAGACGTGGCGGTTCTCGACGAAGAAGCGGGCGATGCTGAGTCGATGGGTGTTCGATTCGAGGCCGCTGCTCATGGTGAGCTTCTCGGGCTGGACTTGTTATTGAATCTCTTTCACCGCGTCGCCCGGGCGCAAGAGGTTTGCTCCAGAGACGACGATTCGCTGTCCCGCTGTCAAACCTTCGAGAACGACGACCTCGTTGCCCACCAGCGGCCCTGGCTTGATTGGAATCGCGCGTACCACGGTTCTGCCGTCCTTCAGTTCCGTCGTGTACGCAACGTAGCGATCGCCCACCGGATCGTGCACGAGCGCGTCGATCGGAATCTGCGGCAGTCGGCGGTCCGCGGCATCGCTGCTCGCGGACCGAATCGACGCAATCATCCCGGAGCGCAGCTTCATATCGGGATTCACGATTGACACCATCACTTCGAACGATCGTGCGCGCGGATCGGCGGAGGGCGCAATCGACAGAATGCGTCCATCGAAGCGCTCGCCTGGAAAAGCGTCCACGGTCAGCGGCAGCGACTGACCCGTGTGAAATGCGCGGAGGGCGGTGTCGGGGACATTGAAGTGGGCCTTCACCAGCCGAAGGTCCGCGACGACGAAGGCCGGCGTTCCCGCGGTCGCGAACGTACCGATCTCGACTCGCCGCTCGAGAAGCGTGCCGCCAAGCGGCGAGCGCAGGTCCGTGTCTCCCAGCGCGATCTGCGCCTCCCGCAGCTGTCCGCCAGCCGAGGCCGAACGCTCCCGTGCGGCGGCAACAGCCGCCTTCGCCGCGTCTAGCTTGGCGCGCGCCACATCCAGCCTGGTCTTGCTGCCGTCGTACGCCTGCTTGGTGATACTTTCCTGCTGCCAGAGCGTGGCGATCCGCTGGAAATCCAGGTCTGCCTGCTCGAGCCCTGCCTGCGCCTCGGAGGCTTGCGCTTCAGCCGCGAGAACGCCAGCGTCCGCTTCGTTCCGCGCGCCTCGCGCCTTCTGCTCGACCGCCTGGTAGTCGGCAGCGCGGACGCGCGCCAAGATCATCCCGGCCCTCACCGGAGCACCTGGCTCCAAGGGACGAATGCGTCCATCGGCGGCTCGCGCTTGATCGAGGTAGACGACGTAACCGGTTACACGAAACGCGACGTCAACCTGGGTGTTGGGCGCGATGATCGCGGAGTAAGTCTTTGCCACCGGCGCGTTCGAGTACTCGACGGCTGCCATGCGGACGGCTTTCGGGGGACGATCGTCGTGTCCCCCCGCGGAAGCGCCGCTTCGCGTGCAGCTGCTCGCGAGCGGCAGCGCAACCACCAGGGACATCGCCACAATGGAATGCCTGATCATCGCTCGCTTCCAATCGCCTTATCGAAGTCGGCCTGTGCCGACGCGAGGTTCATCAGCGCCTCCACGACGCGGTGATCGGCGTCGGCCAGCGTCGACTGGACCTTGAGCACATCGCTCAGCAGCGCCTCGCGCTGTGCGTATCGATTGCGCACGACGCGCAGCGACTCCTTGCCCGTAGCTTGCAGGGTCTTTGCGACCTCCACTTCCTGCCGCGCTTCAAGGACGCGACGACGCTGGTGAGCGACGTCGATCCGAACCTGCGCTTCCGCCTCTTTCACGTCGAGCGCCGCCTGTTGTTCGGCGTCGCGTCTCGCCTCGATCTCTTTTCGCTTTCGTCCCCAGTCGAAGACGTCCCACGTCCCCTGAAATCCGACGCTGGTGATGTTGTCGGGAAGCACGCTGCTGTAATTGGCGGTCTTGAGGGCCGTCAGCGACAGGCTGACATCAGGAATGCGCTCGGCGCTCTTGACGCGCCGCTCGAGTTCTGCCTTTCGCACCTGGAGCTTCGCCAAACGAATCTCCGGGCGCGACTCCAGCGCCATCGCGTAGGCGTCCTCCAACGACACCAATTCCACGCTCGCAACGCTCGATGGATCGACGGTGAATGGCGTGTCCACGTCTCGACCCATGAGCCGATTGAGCTGTTGCTTCTGGGTTTGAATCGGGTCGTCCAGCCGTAGCAATTCGTATCTCGCCTGAGCGAGTTGCGCGTCCGCTCCGAGAAGATCGGCTTGCAGCGCTACGCGCTGGACGACGTTCTGGCGAGTCTCACGGTTCAACTGCTCCAGGAACTCGACCGTCGATTGCAGCGTGTGTCTGGCATCCTCGGCCTGCACGATGCCGTAATACACGCGACGCACCTCGTTGTTCGTCGACTGCCGTTTCGTGCGGATTTGCTCGGCCGCCGCATCGACGCCGACGCGAGCGAGGTCCACGCCCAGCCCGATGCGGTATTGCTGCGTCAATGGCTGCGCGACGGTGCCGTAAAAGATCAATCCAATCCGCAAAGGGCTCTCGAGCGTCGTCGTCCTTCCAGGGATCGGACCGACATTCGGATAGACGCCAAGGCTGCCCTGCTCCAGGGTCACACCCAGCTGCGTGAGGGGCTGTGACGCGAGCGTGGTGAGGGAAAAGACCGGAAGCCGCTGCGTGCGCGCGATCCGCAGGTCCTGAGCAGCCCGTTCGCGCTGAAGCTCGGCGGTTCGGATCGTTCGGTTATGTTCGGCGGCCGCGTCGAGCGCCTCACGAAGCGTCGTCACCTGGGCGTACGAATAGGCCGGGATACACAGGAAAGACAGAAGGATGAACCACCGCGGCAGCTGCTCTGAGCGATGTCTCATACGTCGGACCTCGGGACGCGCCGCAAACATCAATTAACAGACGCCCACCGATCGGAAGCGGTTCCCAGCTTGCGGTATGCGCTGATATGCGATTATTTGTGCGCCCGAATAACTTGGGAAGAGCTAACCAACTGGTTAGTGCCACGGAGGTCAGCGCATGCGAGACAGGCTCTACGTATGCGGTGTGGACGTCGCGTTGACGGCGCTCGGCGGACGCTGGCGTACCGTCGTTCTGGCGGCGATTAGAAACGGTGCGAGCGGTTTTGCTCAACTCCGCCGCGAGGTTCCAGGCATATCCGAGAAGATGCTCAGCGCCGCGCTGCGCGATTTGATGAGAGCTGGCTTCGTCCGGCGAACCGAAGTACGTCAGCGTCCGCTCGAAGTGCGCTACGCGTTGACCGGCGAAGGGTGCAAGATTGCGCCCGCCCTTGCGTCGCTGAATGACTGGGGCGAAGCGTTCGCCAGCGAACACGGATTGCGGATGGTCAAACATCCAGTACAAATCCGACCGAAGCGCCAGGGCGAGGCGAAGTCAGCGGGCGGCACGCCATGAGACAGCTTGCGAACACGCGTCATGTCCGGGTCATTGCCAGCCGCCCAGGTCCTCTTCGGCCTCGACGAGGACGACGTCGTATTTGTCCAGCATTGGAAGCAGCGTCTGTTCGAGCTCGCTCTTCCAAAGTGTGCCTTCGTAAAACCTGTCCTTCATCGGTCCACGACTTTCGAGCGTGGGAAACCCTCGCATGAAGAAGAATGTGTCGCCGTCCTCGATCGAGGGAAACGGTCCCATGATCTTCATTCCAATCTCGCGGTGCGCCGGCATGCTCTTCGCCCTGAAGATCGCAAGGAACTCATCGCGCATGCCCGGTTTCGTCTTGTAGGTTCGCATCTCGATGACCATGACGCTCGATCGCCTCATCGTGAAAACGCCGCCTTCCAGTTCACTTCCCAGGTTCGGCCTCCATCGGCGGAGAATGCCTGCTCAAAACGGAATGACGTCGGCGTGATGTTCGAGAACACGAATCGAACGTAGATCGCGCGGCCATTCAACGAGTCCTGGCCGAAGAACTCGCCGAGACCATCCTTGAACCCTCCGAACATCGTCGCGCGGTCCAGCGTCCCGTCGCGAGAGTTGGCCCAGGTGATGTTCCATTGACGTGCCTGGGGGTTGTACAGCCGGAGCGTCAGACCCTCGATGTGACCGGCGGCGCCATCGACCTCCAGCTCTCCAAGGTTGGCGCGGCCATCCCACACTTTGCGAACCACGGATGTGCCTTCGTAGTCGAGCCACGTCGAGGAACCGGTCAGCGGATGGTCGAGTCGCGACACGCGAGCCTTCCAGGAGCCGATCTCGAAGTCGAAGTCGTGCTGGCCGTCGCGCTGGGCCAACGCGTGAGACGGCAGCAGCAGGACGAGCGCGACGTTGCATAATAGAAGACGAGTCACACGGGCATCGTAGTGCGACCGATATCGTGATCACCAGAAGGCACCTCGGGGTAACTACCCCTCGCGCGCGTCGGCGAAATCCGATCAGCGATTGTCCGCTCACCGCGGCGCTTGCGGCGATGGGCGGCAAGTGGAAGCTGATCATCATCTATTGGCTGGCGGAATCGCCGAGACAGTTTCTGGAGCTTCGCCGCCTCATGCCGGGCATCTCACAAAAGGTCCTGACCGAGCAGCTTCGCGAGTTGAACGCCGACGGCATCGCCGATCAGCGACGAACGGGACGAATTCCTGCGCCCGTCGTCTATTCGTTGACGGAGTACGGACGCTCGGTGCTGCCGATCGCCGAGTCCGTGCGCGTCTGGGGCCGAGGGCATATCGAACGGTTTGCGCGGTAGGCCTTCCTCCCGTACCAATTGGGAATTCAGCTCGATGGCCAGGAGCTGTTCTACGCCCACGTCCATCGAAGACCAACCCAGTCGCGCTGATTGAATCGATCGACGTGGTCGGCGCGGCGCGCTCCTCCAGGCGCACGTCGCGCGGACCGTAGAGAACAGCTCCTCGCATGGTTTCACCTTCCAAACCAAAAGTACGAGCGAATTCGCCTCTTGGGTAGTCGGCAAAACCGACAAGGGTTTATGAGTACGATTCAAGAGTCACTTTGAGTCCCTCTCGTTGAGCACGGCTTTATTGGCGAGCTTATCGTCCACCGGGATGACCACGACCGCGAACGGCGTTCCCCCATCGTCCGTCACGATCGGAAGCGGTTGTCCGAACTCGTTGTTTCCGACCATCGCGTTCTTGTAGTACGGCGAAAACACCATCACGTGCGGATGCCAATGGCCGATGCCCGACCCAAGCTGCTGATCCGCGGACCACATGTATGCGAAGCTGACGCCGTCGCGCCGGGGCAGCTCGCCCCGGGCGTAGGCAGCCTCTACACGCTGCGCAATCCGATCTGGCGGGTTGCCCTCCATGGCGAGTTTGCTTCGCAGCTCGTAATACGGCATCACCGTTTGCGCGGCGTTGGGATCGAAGCAAATCGGCGCGCGGACCGTCGGGTCGTACACGAGGTCGCGAAACTGCTCCGGCGTATATGTCGGAGCCGACCACCCACGCATGACCATACAGACGAAACCGCTGTCACCCTGACGATCGACTGTATAGCCGGACTGTGTCAGCACCTTGATCGTTGCCCGGCTCGAGATGTTGGCTGGTGCCGCGCTGCGCGCGAGCGCGACTTCCGCGTCGCGTGACATCAGGTAGTCAGCGAGAGGCGGATAGCGGCCGCTCTGCGCGTACACCGACGGGACACCTATACTGGCGAACACGAACATTGTGAGAGCTGTGAGTTTTCGCATGATCGCTCCGTCTCCTCTTTGCTTCTACCTGGTAATACGGCCGCCAGGACGCGGAGGATACGCGCGAGATCGTGCGGACTAGGAAGGTTGATCGGCGATGACGGTGGTGGCTGCCTGGAGCACCCACGGGCAGTGCCAGTAGTCGGTGATGCCGACGATCCGGCCGTCCACCATTTGAAGGCGGACGGCGGCCCTCGGAGCCCAGCCATCGATCGCGGCGTGGTGAATGAGGACGACCGTTTCTCCATCCACTTCACCAACTGTCAGGCGCCATGGCGGCAGGCGCTCGTAGTTGCGGAAGTACGGCGACTCGGCGAAGCGCCCGATGAAGCGATCGGCCACCTGGAGGCGAGCATCGGCTGCAATGAGCTCTCGAAGACCAACCCAGTCGCGCTGATTGAATCGATCGACGTACAAACGGAGTAGCTCCGCGTCTTCATCGGTCTTGACGCGAAGAGGGGCGACCACCGACGACCGCGCGGCCAGCTTCGATCGACCCCGATTCAGTGCCGCTTTGACCCCACCGACAGTCGAATCCACCAGCTCCGCGATTTCCTCGAGCGAATAGTCGAAGACATCTTTCAAGAGAACACAGGCGCGCTCTTTGGGCGGCAGCATCAGCACGAAATGCTCGACCGCTTGCCCGAGTGCCGGGCCGACCGGCTCAACTGGCGGCGTGGAATCTGCTTCGGTGCTGGCCGCCTCTGATTCCGCCTGCTCACGCACCCCACGGCGACGCAGAAAGTCGACGCAACGGTTGTGCGCGATGCGGAACAACCACGGTCCCAGAGGTCGCGAATCGTCGAACGTATCCAGTTTTCGGTAGGCCAGGAAGAGAGCCTCCTGAAGGACGTCCTCACCATCCAACACCGATCCGGTCATGCGCGAGCAGTACCGGTGCAGACTTGGACGGAGATTCGTGATCGTTTCGAGAAAGGCGAGGTACCGCGCTTCCAGAGGACCGCCGGCGGTCCTCGGGGCATCACGGTAGCCCTCACCGGTGGAGAACAGGGTTGCGTTCATTTGCCTCTAGTCATCAATACGCACCCGAATGCTCCGAGGATACGGCCTCAACCGTAACGTGCGTCGCGCCGGGGTGCTAGCGGCGTCCGCCTTTTGACCTTGACTTCAAGTGCGCTTGAAGTTCGATGCTTGATGCAGGGTTACACCGGCATGAATGGGGACGATTATGGACACGAATGAGATCTTGAATCCTCGCGACGCGATCGAAACGGTTCGCCGCGCCGTCGCCAGCTGGGACGGAGTGACGGTGCACGATCACCGCTTTGGCGGGATTGAGTTCCGCCAGGGGCGACGGGAACTGGGACATCTACATCGAACGATCGCCGATCTCCCCTTCCCGCGCCGCATTCGCGACGATCTTATCGCGCAAGGGCGAGCGACGCCTCATCACGTCCTTCCCCACTCCGGCTGGGTGACCGTACCGATGCGAACCGCATCCGAGGTCGCGAACGTGATCGATCTGTTCCGACAGAACTACGACCGCGGAGCGCAGACGAATCGGAGCGAAAACGCCGAGTCGGCCTGACCCGTCCTCTGGCCCTTATGACGCGTAACGACCGACTTCAATGACGGCGCTGGCAAAGTCCTGAGGCGCTTCCTGGGGCACGTTGTGACCGATGTCCTTCAGGATTCGGTGCGAGTACTTCCCCGAGAATTGCTTCGCATACGAGCTTCCGTCCGCCGCCGCACCGTCGAAATCGCTGGCAATCGTGATGGCGGGCACCGTGATGACAGGAGGTGTCGCCAGCTTCTGTTCGAGCTCGTCATACCGTGGCTCGCCTTTCGCGAGGCTCAGCCGCCAGCGGTAATTGTGAATGACGATGGTGACGTGATCGGGGTTGTCGAAGGCCGCCGCCGAACGATTGAACGTCTCATCGTCGAAGCGCCACTTTGGCGATGCGGTCTTCCAAATGAGCTTGTTGAAGTCGCGCCGGTACTGGCTGTATCCACGCTCACCGCGTTCCGTAGCGAAGTAGTACTGATACCACCAACCCAATTCGGCTTCCGGCGGCAACGGCTGCTGGTTCAACGGGAGATTGACGATCAGATAACCGCTGACGGAGACGATTGCCTTGCACCGTTCCGGCCAGAGCGCCGCCATGATGTCCGCCGTGCGGGCTCCCCAGTCGAAGCCCCCTACGATCGCCTTGTCGATATGGAGCGCATCCATCAACGCGATCTGGTCGGCCGCGATTGCCGACTGCTGGCCGTTCCGGAATGTTTCGCTCGAAAGAAAGCGTGTCGTGCCGTGGCCACGCAGATACGGCACGATCACTCTGTAACCTGCGGACGCCAACACAGGCGCGACATCGACGTAACTGTGAATGTCGTAAGGCCAGCCGTGCAGAAGGAGGACCGCCGGACCATCGGACGGACCGGCCTCAGCGTATCCAACGTTCAGCACGCCGGCATCGATCTGCTTCATCGAGCCGAAGGACGTATGCGTCCCCGGTTTCATCGTGGCCGGAGGCGCCTGTTTTGCGTTGCTGGGCTGGGCTTTCGCCGAGGGACTCATGCCCAGCCGTGCGGCGGTAATAGTCATGGCAGCCGCGCTCAAGAAGCGGCGGCGATCAGGGTTGATGTTGCTCTGCATTTTGTCTCTCCAACACGTTCCTTTTCACATCGTCAGAACGACGCGGAACCGTGCCTGGCCGCTGATCATGCGCGCGTACGCCTCGCCTGCTCTTTCGAGCGGATACGTTTCGATCATCGGACGCGCGCCGGTCAATTCAGCGAAGCGAAGCGTGTCCTCGGAGTCTGCCGGTGTACCAGTGTCCCAGCCCTGAATGGTTCGACTTCTGCTAATGAGCTGTATCGGTGTGACCTGAATGGGATCGAACGCCACGCCAACCACGATCAGTTTGCCGTTCGGACCCAGACCGTCGACCAGCTCGGACATCGCCTTCGAGCTCGGGGCCGTCGCGAGAATCGCCTGTGCGCCGCCCAGTTCCTGCAACGCTTCGGCTGCATTCGTCGACTGGCTGTCGATGTACACGCTCGCTCCGAGCTTCATTGCGAGCGATGCGTTTTCGGATCCCCGCCCGATGGCCGCGACCCTGTAGCCGAACTTGTTCGCGAATTGAACTCCGAGGTGGCCCAGACCGCCGATTCCCTGCACGGCGACGAGGTCACCTGGCAACGCGCCACTGTGCCGCAGGGCGTTGTAGGTGGTGACCCCAGCGCAGAGCAGTGGTGCGGCTTCAACGTCACTCAATGTTTCTGGAATCGCCACCAGTGCTTCCACCGGTGCGACCATGTACTGCTCGTATCCGCCGTCGTAGCTGATACCCGGAATCTTCAGATTCCGGCAACTGCGAAAATCTCCGCGCCGGCACTCGCGACAGGTGTTGTCGTGGCCCCCGTGCCAGCCGACACCGACACGCTGGCCGCTCTTCCACTCGGAGACGCCGGTACCCGCGTCATCAATGATGCCCGCCACTTCGTGTCCTGGAACGCGGGGATACTGGATTCCAGGCCAGGAGCCTTCTTTCGTGACCGCGTCACTGTGGCAGACGCCACAGGCCTGCACCTTGATGCGTACTTGTCCTGGGCCGGGTTCGGGGATTCTGCGCTCGACGATCTGGAAATCTGCTCCAGGTCCTGGAATCTCCGCCGTCTTCATGGTTGCCACAGCGACTGAGGTCGTAGCCATAAATCCCCCCTGAATGCCGACATTGCTTCGCGCCGTTTATTCCGACATCTCGAGAATCACGTCCAGTTCGACCGGCGTGCCGAGCGGAAGACTCGCCAGGCATGTGGTGAATTGCCTGGCCGGCCATGCCGGGAAGCGTAGCTGTGGCGCCCAACCCGGCGCAATCACACCTTCGTATGAGAGTGCCATTACCTAAAGAGGCAACCCGCGCCAACCCTGGCGGGTTCTCCGAGGGATGGCGACGAGCGCTCTCGTGAACTCGATCATCTCCTCGCGCAGGTCGCGGACACAGGCGTCGAGTTGTCGGTGCAGGTCTTCGGGCACGGCGCGGCTCATCACGCAAAGCTGGAGAATGGCACAGCCGGTGCAAGTGCACGATGAGCGGAGCCCTGAGAGTCCAGTTGCGCTCGGAGCGCCAAGCGATCGCCTCGAGCTCGGCTGTAAATCCTGTAACTTCCTGATGCAGCAACTTCCCGATCACCTCACCATTCGCCACCTCGCCCGGGTCGTCGAATCCTCGGACGACGCCATCGTCAGCAAGGACCTGAACGGGATCGTGACGTCCTGGAATCGTGCGGCGGAACGGATGTTCGGCTACACCGCCGCCGAGGCGATTGGTCAGTCCATCCGCCTGATCATCCCGTCCGATCGGCAATCCGAGGAAGACATGGTGCTCGCCCGGATCCGCGCTGGCCAGGCGGTGACCCATTTTGAGACGATTCGTCAGCGGAAGGATGGGACCCTCATTCCCATATCCCTCACCGTGTCGCCGATTCACGACGACAACGGGCGCGTCATCGGCGCGTCGAAGATCGCGCGCGACACCACCGAGCGCGCCGAGGCGGCCATCGCCAGTCGTCGGCTCGCGGCCGTCGTCGAATCGTCGGACGATGCGATCATCACGAAGAATCTCAATAGCATTATCACGTCGTGGAACCGAGCAGCCGAGCGCATGTTCGGGTACACGGTCGACGAGGCGATCGGGCGATCAATCCGGATGTTGATTCCCGAGGAGCTGCAGCCCGAGGAAGACATGGTCCTCGCCCGGATACGCGCCGGCGAGAAGATCGAGCATTACGAGACCGTTCGACAGTGCAAAGATGGCACCCGATTGTCGATCTCGCTGACGGTCTCGCCTATCCGCAACGAAAAGGGTGAGGTCGTCGGCGCTTCGAAGATCGCGCGGGACATAACGGAGCGATCGCGTTTCCTGGCGGCAGGGCGCGAGCACGCCGCGAACACCGAGAAACTGAGCGAGGTGGGCGCGGCCGTCGCCTCGACTCTCGACCGAGAGGCGATCGTCCAGAAGGTGACGGATGTTGCGACGGCGTTGACGAATGCGGAATACGGCGCGTTCTACTACACGGCCACCGATCCCGAAACAGGCGACGCGTACATGCGGTGCACCCTCTCGGGTACGCCGCGCGAAGCGTTCACCAAAGTTCCGAATCCGCCACCGAACGCCCTTTTCGCGCAGGCGTTCGACGGTGAAGGGCCGGTGCGGATCGACGATGTGACGCAGGATCCGCGGCAAGGCAGGAACGCGCCCGACTTTGGGTTGCCACCGGGCCATTCGCCCGTGCGCAGCTACATGGCAGTGCGAGTGAAGGGCTTCGGAGGCAACGTTCTCGGCGGGTTGTTCTTCGGCCACTCTCAAGTGGGCATGTTCACCGCACAACACGAACGGCTCGCCGAGGGCGTGGCAACGTGGGCATCCGTCGCGCTCGAGAACGCGCGGTTGTACGAGGATGCCAAAGCGGCGAACCGGATGAAAGACGAGTTCCTCGCCGTGCTCTCTCACGAACTCCGGACGCCGCTCAACGCGATCGTGGGGTATTCGCGACTGCTGCGCGGGGGAATTCTCTCAGCCGACAAGGCTGAACGCGGCCTCGAGACGCTCGAACGGAACGCCGTGTGGCTGACGCAGATCGTCGAGGACGTGCTCGACGTCTCGCGAATTGTGTCGGGCAAGCTTCGTTTGGACGTGCAGCCCGTGGAGCTGCAGCTGATCGTCGACAACGCCGTCGCCACCGTTCAACCGGCGGCCGACGCCAAAGGCGTACATCTGCAGACGCTGGTCGATCTGCGCGTCGGTCGGGTATCGGGCGACCCGGTCCGCCTGCAACAGGTCGTCTGGAATCTGGTGTCGAACGCCGTGAAGTTCACGCCGAAGAATGGTCGCGTCCAGGTACGTCTCGAACGCCTGAACTCGCACGTGGAGATTGTCGTCAGCGATACCGGGATGGGCATTCGCGCGGATTTCCTGCCATATGTGTTCGAGCGTTTCCGTCAGGCGGAGGTGGGCACGACGCGGAAGACGGGGGGACTCGGTCTCGGCCTCGCGATCGTTCGCCATCTCGTCGAAATGCACGGCGGCACCGTCGAGGCATCGAGCGCCGGCGAAGGCCAGGGCGCGACGTTTCGCGTGCGGTTGCCGCTGATGATCGTTCAGCCAGAACCTTTGCCGACCGTTCGCGAGCATCCCAGGACCGAACGACGCGAACCGTTGAACGCTCTCGGCGGCCTGCAGGGCATCCGAGTGCTCGCAGTCGACGACGAAGAGGATGCGCTGACATTGCTCCGCGTCGTTCTCGAAGCGGCCGGCGCCGAAGTGACGACCGTCGCGTCACCGCTGAACGCCCTGGACCGCATCGCGGAAGCGAGACCACAGGTCCTGGTGATCGACCTGGGGATGCCGGAGCTGGACGGGTTCGCGCTGATCAAGCGGATTCGCACGTCGAAGGATGAGGCGATTCGCAACCTGCCGGCAGCGGCGCTTACGGCGTTCGCGCGATCGGAAGATCGAACGAAAGCGCTGCGGAGTGGCTTCGAGATGCATCTCGCCAAGCCCGTGGATCCGGGCGAGCTGGTCGCATCGGTTGCGACGCTCGCGAGACGCGTGCATACCACGTAGGTCAGCCTATCAGGGCGGACTGCAACGACGCCATGAACTCGCGGACGGCTGCGATCTGGCTGTTCTCTGAAATGAACTCGAAGTCTGTCGGACTGATTGTCCGCCGACGCTGTCGCGACGCGCTGAGCGCCGCGTGAATGACTGGAAATTCATCGATCACTGCAAGCAGTGCGGCCCAGGACGGCGCGTCCAGCATCATGATCACGTCGAGCGCATCGCGAGCGCGCCACGGGTCGCGATCCAAAACGTGCCGTATCAGTTGCCTCCGCAGCCCATCCAGCCGCAGGTGAATGTCGCGGTCGCTGCACTGGATCCCGGCCAGCACGTCGACCAGGTGTTCCGCCGCGTACATGCACACGTCGCGATGGAGGATCGTCCACCCGACCTGAAAGGCAGTGACCAGGTCGCGGTCGAGCCAATGCGACGGCCAATTCTCCAAGCCAAGGTTACAGATCGCGGCGGCACCGTCCGTTGCTTCTCGAACCGTGAACGGCCGCCCCTGGATCGAGCATCCAGCAACGATCGTGTTCGCAAGATACGCGAGTTCTTCGGCACTGGTTGGAGCAGTCGCGACGTGCGCCTGGATCAACGCGAGGCGAGCCGACTGCGGATCCGCCGCGCCCAGCAGCGCTCGTGGCTGCGGGTTGAGAACGCCGGCCTCGCGAAGAACCTCGACGACCCCAGCCATCCCATCCGGCTCGAGCTGCGAAGGCGCATCACCGTTGGATTCCGGAAATACGACGTCCGTCGCCAGCGCCGACTCGATCGCGCGGAAATAAGCACGCGCAGTCGGGCCTCGTGGCGGACGGTCGGCGTCAAGTTGAAGATCTCGCGCCGCTCTCAGAAAGGCGTGGGCCTGCGGTGGCGTGACGTATCCCTGCTGCTCCCGCCGTCCTTCGCGGTCGCACCCGAGATCGAACAGGTGCTGCTCATCGTCCTCCAGCAGGTTGTGGAAACCGTCTTCTTCGCGCAGCCCATTCGAGAATCGGACGCACCCGCGCATCAGGCGATGGAAGTACTCGTGATGCTCCGCTTCCAGAAACGCGAGCAGATCGACAATCGGTTCCCACGCCGAGGTCCGTCTGGCCTCGATCAGGTAGCCGCCGATTTCGGACGCCGGACGGCGGCTCGGCGTACGGCCGGGAACATGCTCGCCGTCCAGCTTTGTATACGACGAGACGGCGGCGTGATCGAAGACGGCTGCGTGACGCGAGAATCCCGCGATGACCAGCTCGATGTCGAGGCCGAGGAGTTTCTCTGCCGCGACCGCCGCGCCTGATTGCATCAGGACGGCTATCCATACGCCAAAGCGATCGGCATCGAATCTTTCATCCGTACCTGGCGTGCTGACGCGCCAAATGTCGAGATCGAGAACGCGTGCGAGCTGCCCTGGTGTCGCGAGCGCCACGAATTCCATGCAATCCTCGAGACCGCATGTCTGAATCACGCGATGAAGGAGTTCGGGCTCGAGCCGGGGGACGATCTTTGCGAGATCGGGCGTCTTCAGCAGACGATCGAGCAGGGGCCGCGAGTTCGCCATGGGCGCGCGATAATACCGGCTTTCTCGCGGAAGAAACAGTCTTGAACCGGCACGCCACGTGAGAGACAATATAAGTGGGAGAGGCGATTCGCCCTCAGTCGATTCCTCGCCCGCACTAGCCTCCTCACGTCACCGCTTCACAACTCACCGGACCCAAACGTCGGCCGACCACTGCCAGGTTAGACGGCGTGCGGCCAATTTGAACCCGGCGCGCTCGATGACCTGTGTCATTCGATCGACAGGATGGAGAAACGCGCGGAATGGGTTCTTCTTCAGCCAGCGGGCGCGGTTTTCGAGTGCAATAGCCGCATGGACGTACCAGACGTCACGCGGATACGAGTATGCGAAGCAACGGTCCGCATGTTGGAGTGATTCCGTCAGCAACGGCTCGAACGCCGGATAGCAGCAGATGACGCGATCCAGCGTGACGATGGCTGCGGAGGGAATGCGCGAACCGACGTCAACGAAGTCGCCCTGCACGAGCTCGACGGCTTGAAGCCGATCGCGACGCGCGGCTTCCTGGGCCGCCGCGGCGAGGTACGCGGCCGATGCCTCAACGGCGATCGCGCGCTTCACGCCACGTTCGAGCAATTCGAACGTCAACCCCCCGATTCCCGCGCCGACATCGAGAAGGGTGCCGTTGATGCCCGCAGTGTCTGCGAGCAGGTCGCGCAGCAAGCGAGTTGTCGGTCCCGGACCTTTCGTACGATAGCGCTCCAGGTCGCGCCGGGCGATCTTCTCGTCGAATTGCGCGCCCGCGACGTTACCGTAAGTCGAGCAGCATGCGCTCACA
>Ga0114129_10005119_pt1 | contig 18455 bp, 12 predicted proteins | sample RhiMetdeltSRZDD1_FD_80071 | JGI IMG/M metagenome (GOLD analysis project Ga0114129, IMG submission 80071) | Populus rhizosphere microbial communities from Tennessee, USA - Rhizosphere MetaG P. deltoides SRZDD1 (version 2) (version 2) | ecosystem: Host-associated > Plants > Roots > Rhizosphere >...
CTACCAGGCGATGCCGAAGGAACAGCGGGCGGAGCTGCACGAGCGGTTCGCCGACTGGCTCGAGGAGGCCGCGAAGGAGCGGCTGGCCGAATACGAGGAGATCCTCGCGCACCATCTCGAGCAAGCGTTCCGCTACCGCGCCGAGCTGGGCGCGGTGGACGAGCGCACGCGAAGGGTCGCCCAGCGTGCCGCCGAACATCTGTACTCCTCCGCCGTCCGCGCCGACGAGCGTGCTGACTTCGGCACGGCGAGGCCGCTGCTCGAGCGGATCGACGAGCTCGGTGACGACCGGGTCCGGGCGAAGGCGCTCCTGCTGCTCTCGGACGTCCTGCCCGAGATCGGTGAATACACCCTCGCCTACGAGACGTCGCTGCGCGCGCTCGAAGCGGCGACCTCCGCCGGGGATCGCCGGATGGCGTTACTGGCGGAGCTGAACAGGAGCCTCAACCACAACTCGGTCGATCCGGACCACTCGCTCGCGCAGGCGCAAGAGGAAGTGCAAGCCGTGCGGGACGAAGCCGAATCGCTCGGCGATGACGACCTTCGCGACACCGCGATCCTCGGCCTCGGGTTGCTCGCGTTCTACCAGGGGAGGACGGCCGAGACGATCGCCTTGCTCGACCAGGTCCTCGCGCGGGTTCCGACGATGCGCCGCCGCGATCGGTTCTGGATCGCGACGACGATGTCGATCGCGGCGTATTTCGGGCCGCTGCCGGTCGACGAGACGCTCGCCGTCTTGGAGCGGGCGTCGGCGCTTCGCGGCGACACCCCGACGGGCGAGGCCCAGGCGATGCGTGTGACCGCGGCGGTGCTCGGGATGGCGGGGCGTTTCGAGGAGGGACACGAGCTCCTCGCACGAGCGAACTCGCTCTTCGACGAGCTCGGCATCGTCAAGGCGGTCGTCGCGACGAATCAGGGGGCCGGGGAGATGCTCCGGCTGGAGGGTCGTCTCGAGGAGGCCGAGGCGCTCTTCCGCGAGATGCACGAAGCGTATGAGGCGATCGGGGAGAAGGCGTTCAACTCGACGATCTGCGCGCTCCTCGCGATGACGCTCTGCGACCTGGGTCGTTTCGACGAGGCCGAGGAGTTCGTCGAGCGGAGTCGCGCGATGACGGCCGAGGACGACTTCGCGTCCCAGTCCGAATGGCGGATCGCCAGGGCGCGGGTCCTCTCGAGCCGCGGCCTCCATGAAGAGGCGCTGACGCTCGCCGACGAGGCGATCGAGATCGCAGACGCGACCGACTACCTCGTGTGGCAGGGGGAGTGTTACGAGGTGCGAGGCATGGTCCTCGCGGCGGCGGGCCGTCCGGCCGAGGCGATCGCCGCGTACGAGGAAGCGCTCGATCGGTTCCAGCGGAAAGGGAACGTCGTCGCCGCGGCCCGCGTCCGGGACCGGCTGGCGGTCCTCGGGTAGCTCAGCTCCCGAAGAACTCCACGAGCACCGGCGCGAGGACCTCGCTCGCCGGTCCGTGCCCCTGGCCCTCCAGCGTCTGGTGCTCGACGTTCGGCAGGACCTCGGCGAGCGCGAGCACGCCGTGGCGTTGCCACGGCGGGCTCGCGCCCCCGTCCATCACCAGCGTGGGCGTCGTCACCGACGCCCATCGCCGGAGCGGCTCCGGCGAGCCGGACATCGTGTCGCCCATGATCCGCCCGTCGTACGAGATCGTGTGGGCGACGGACTCCATCTGCGCCCAGAACGGCTGCTCCCGCATGCCCTGCACCTGCTCCTGCGGGACGCCCGGGCCGCTCGTGAGGAAGTACGCGACCGCGTCGCCGCGACGGCCCGCGACGACCAGCTCGTCGAGTCGCTCGACGTAGTCGTCGGGGAGCGGCCGGCGGCTGTCGTCCACGATGAACGGCGGCTCGTAGAGCGCGAGCTTCGCGATCGCCTCGGGGCGCGACCCGGCGAGCTCCAACGCCAGCACGGCCCCCGACGAATGGCCGAACACGAAGGAGGACCCGCCGACGGCATCGATCAGCGCCGCCGCGTCCTCCACCTCGCGCTCGACCGCGTACGGCGAGGTGTCGGCGCTGTCGCCTCGGCCCCGCCGGTCGTACGCGACCACGCTCAGCCGTGGCGCGAGCAGGTCAGCGAGATCGCCGGCGGCGCTCCGATCGCTCAACGCGCCGCCGATCAGGAGGACCGGCGGACCGTCGCCGGTCCGGTCCAACGCGATCGTCGTGCCGTCGTTCGAGGTGACGGTCTCCGGCATCAGGTGACGGGGATCGCCGCCACGACGTCGACCTCGATCATCGCGCCGGGGAGCAGCAACGCGACGACCTGGACCGCCGTGCTCGCCGGCGGCTCCTCCGGGAGGTATCGGGCCCGGACCTCACGGCTCGCCGCGAGGTCGTGGAGCGTCGTGAAGTACGACTGGAGCTTCACCACGTGCTCCCAACCGCCGCCGTTGGCCTCGAGCACCCGGCTTAGGTTCTCGAAGACCTTCTCGGTCTGCGCGCGGAGATCGCCGGCTCCGACGAGCTCGCCCTGGTCGTCGACCGCGAGCTGGCCGGAGGCGAAGAGCCACACCACCTCCTCGGTCTCGACGCGGACCGCGTGCGAGTAGGTGCCCAGCGGGGCGGCGACCGTCGAGGGGTTGATCTTCGTCGTGCGCACCGGGCCTCCCGAGGCGATGGGTCCGCCCATGCTATCGGCGGGCCGAGCTCCCCCAGATGGCCGACACGTGGCTACCCGTGTCCGGGTAATCGCATGAGCCGCGGAGCCGTTGCACCGCAGCGTTCCGGGGTCGACGAAGCGAGTTCCCTCGTAGGGCTCAAGGGCCTCGCCCATCCGGCCGATAGGGGGGCATGTCCCTCGTCGAACGCGCCCCGAGCGGTCGGGCCCTGGACACGCCGCGCCGTCCCCAGGCCAACGGGGTCCCGTCGGGGGCGTCGGCGCTGCGCCCGATGCGCCGCGGCACCGACGGCTGGCTCGATCGCTGGATGGCGTCCGTCGCCGATCTGGCGAGGCTGAAGCGGTCCCACCCCATGCTCGACGCGGTGATCGACGAGCAGGAGGGCCGGCGGATCCGGATCGGCGATCGCTGGCTGTCCGACTTCGCGTCGTGCAACTACCTCGGCTTCGACCTCGACCCCGAGATCATCGCGGCGATCCCCGAGTACCTGGCGAGATGGGGGACACACCCGTCCTGGTCGCGGTTGCTCGGGAGCCCGGTGCTGTACGAGGAGATCGAGGACCGCGTGACCGACCTCGTCGGCGGCGAGGACACGCTGCTGCTGCCCACGATCACCCACATCCACATGTCGGTGATCCCGGTGCTCGCCGGCGCCGGCGAGATCTTCCTCGACGCTCGGGCGCACAAGACGATCTACGACGGCGCGATGATCGCTAAGGGCCACGGCGCGACGGTCCATCGGTTCCGTCACGATGACCCGGAGCACCTGGAGGAGCTCTTGCGGTCGAGCGCGATCACGCCCCGCGTGATCGCGCTCGACGGCGTGAACTCGATGCTCGGCAACGCGCCGGACCTGCGCGTGTTCGCGCGCGTGGCGCGCGAACACGAGGCCCTCCTCTACGTCGACGACGCCCACGGCTTCGGCGTCGTCGGCGAGCGTTCCCCCGACGAGCTCAGTCCGTGGGGCATGCGCGGCAACGGGGTCGTTCGGCATCAGGGCGAGACCTACGAGAACGTGATCTTCGTCGCCGGGTTCTCGAAGGCGTACTCGTCGCTGCTCTCGTTCCTGACGCTCCCCACGCGGCTGAAGGACGTGTTGAAGGTGGCGGCGCCGCCGTACCTGTACTCGGGACCGTCGCCGGTCGCGTCGCTGGCGACGACGATCGCCGGCCTCGACGTGAACGAGAAGCGCGGCGACCTGGTCCGGATGGACATGCATCGGAAGACGCAGCGGGTCCTCGATCGCCTCCACGAGCTGGACATCTACACGCCGAACCGCTCGGGCTACCCGCTGATCGAGATCCCGCTCGCCGACCACGAGGACATCGACGTGGTCGGGCGGTACCTCTTCGAGCACGGGGTCTACGTGACGATGGCCGCGTACCCGCTCGTGCCGATGGACGAGGTCGGGTTCCGGATCCAGATCACCGCGGCGAACGACGACGAGCAGATCGAGCACCTCTGCGAGGTCCTCGGCGACATCAACGACCGTTTCGAGCTGCAGCACGACCACCACCGCGAGCTCCTCCGGGAACGAGCCGCCCGAAACGAAGGAGCGCTGCCATGACCAAGGGCCCCGTCGCCGGCGGACTCGGCCGGGTCGAGGAGCTGTCCGACGCAGGCGAGTACCAGGCCGCACTGGAGGAGCTGGACCGACAGCTCGAGACCCACCCGTTCGACTCGGCCGTGCACACCGCGCGCGGGTGGGCGCTCGAGAACCTCGGCCCGGACGGGCTGCCGGCCGCGCGGGATGCCTACCGCCGTGCGCTGGAGCTGGACCCCAAGGCCCTCTGGGCCAAGGAAGGGCTCTCGAACGTCCACCGGAGGATGGGCAACCCCGGCGAGGCCGATCGCCTCGCGCGGGAGGTGATCGAGGAGGGTCGGCTCCGCTGCGACGACGAGATCGACCTCCTCGAGCTGATCGGGTGGTGCCAGCTGCGCCTCGGCGAATACGCCGAGGCGGTGAAGACCCTGCGGCGGGCGTTGGAGCTCGACGGACGATGGACCGCCGTCCGGTTCGACCTGGCGCTGGCGCTGATGTTCGAGGGCGATCGGGCCCGGGCGTACCTGGAGTACCAGCGAGCGATCCACCAGGCGGTGAACGGCGGGGTCGAGCGGCTCCGGGGCGTCGTTCGGATGGGACTGGACGACCTCGAGGAGTGCCTCGCCGAGCGCCCGGCGCTCGCCTCCACGAGGGAGGCGATCGCCGCGCGCGACCTCCTCCGCACGACCCTCAGGCTGGCGAGCCGGGCGAGCTGATCGATGCGCCGACTGCTGGCTCGCGTCGGCATCCTTCGGCCGCTCCGCCATCGCGACTTCCGACTGCTGTGGGTCGGGATGACCACGTCGCTGCTCGGCGACGGCATCTTCCTCGTGGCCCTGGCCTGGCAGGTCTACGAGCTCTCGAACGCGCCCACGGCGCTTTCGATCGTGGGCGTGGCGATGACGGTGCCGCAGATCGTCTTCCTGCTCCTCGGCGGCGTCGTCAGCGATCGGTTCGACCGACGTCGCGTGATGATCGCCGCCGATGCACTGCGCGCCGTGAGCGTGGGGGTCCTCGGGTTCCTCTCGCTCTCCGGTGGGCTCGAGCTCTGGCACGTGATGATCGTCGCCGCGGTGTTCGGCGCGGGCACCGCCTTCTTCGGGCCGGCGTTCGACGCGATCGTGCCGCAGCTGGTCCCCGGCGGTGAGCTGAACCAGGCGAACTCGCTCGACCAGTTCATCCGGCCGGCGGCGGCTCGGATGATCGGCCCCGCGCTCGGCGGGTGGCTGGTGGCGGCGTGGGGCGGTCGGCCGGGCGGCGCGTTCCTGATGAACGCCGTGACGTTCCTCGTGTCCATCGTCTGCGTCGCGCTGATGCGGTCGCGCGTTCGCGAGCGGACGTCGGAGGACGCGTCCAGCGCGGTGCGGGACATCCGGGAGGGGTTCCGCTTCGTGCGGTCGCGGGTCTGGCTGTGGGGAACGCTGCTGGCTGCCACCCTCGCCTACCTGATCTTCTGGGGACCGTCCGAGGTGCTCCTGCCGTTCCTGGTGAAGAACGAGCTGGGCGGCTCGGCGAGCGACCTGGGGTTCATCCTGGCCCTCGGGGGCGTCGGCGCGATGGCCGCCGCGATCGTGATGGGCAACCGCGAGATGCCGCGGCGGCACATCACGTTCATGTACGGCGTCTGGACGCTCTCGACCCTGGCCGTGGCCGGCTACGGCCTGGCGCGGCTCCCGTGGCAGGCCATGGTGGCCTGCTTCGTGTTCAACGCCCTTGAGGGGGCGGGCACGATCGTGTGGGCCACCACGAAGGGCCGGCTGGTGCCCGAGCGGCTCCTCGGGCGGGTCTCGAGCTTCGATTGGTTCATCTCGATCGGGCTGGTCCCCGTCTCGTTCGCCCTCACCGGTCCCGTCGCGGCGATCTTCGGGGTCCGCCAGACCCTGATCGGGGCCGGGGTCCTGGGAGGCCTTGTGACGCTGGTGTTCCTGTTCGTCCCGGGGATGCGCGACGTCGAGCGCTCGGGGGCCTTGGCTCACACACCTTTGGACGAGCTGGACGCGTTCGAGGGGGCGGGCCCTTCGCTTCCGGCGGCCCACGAACCGGCCTCCACGGGGGCCTCCTGAGGGCTTTCCCCCTCGCCTAAGGTCCGTCCCCCGGACTCCCGATAGGGAATCGTGAAGCCTCGAGCGTGGCTCGTCTATCTCTGCGGGGGAGCGGCCCTCACGATCCTGTATCACGTCGTGGGGAGGCCCGGACCGCTGTTCAACGCGATCGCGATCTCCTCTCCGATCGCGATCGTGATCGCCGTCCGGATGTGGAAGCCGCAGACGAGGCTGCCCTGGTACCTGTTCGCCCTGGGACAGACGTTCTTCGTCGCGGGCGACGTGATCACGTACAACTACGACCAGTTCTTCAACTGTCACCAGTGCCTGCCGTTCCCCTCGATCGGGGACGTCTTCTACCTCTCGGTCTACCCCTGTCTCGTGGCGGGGATCCTCCTCCTGGTGCGGCGCTCGAACCCGGGCGGAGACCGGGAGAGCGTGATCGATTCGCTGATCGTCGCGATCGGCGTCGGCACGATCTCCTGGGTGTTCCTGCTGTCACCGCTCGCGCAGGACTCGACGTCCAGCCTGGTCCAGAAGATCACCGCGATGGGCTACCCGGTGTTCGACCTGATCCTGCTCACGGTGGTGGTCCGCCTCGCGATCGGCGGCGGCCGCCGCGCCGGATCGTTCTACCTGTTGGCCGCAGCCGCGTTGGCGCTGTTCGTCACGGACTTCCGGTACAGCTACATCTCGGTCACGGGCGACATCTACGCACAGAACGGGTTGCTGGAGGCGGGATGGGCATCGTTCTACGTGCTGTGGGGCTGCGCCGCGCTCCACCCCTCGATGAGAGCGTTGTCGGAGCGGGTCGCCGACGTCGTTCCTCGCCTCTCACGAGGCCGACTCGTCGTGCTGGCCCTCGCCTCGCTGCTCGCGCCCAGCGTGATGATGATCCAGCACCTCCGCGACGACTTCGCCGACCTGCCGGTCCTGATCGGCGCGTCCGCGGTGCTGTTCCTCCTCGTCGTGATGCGCATCGCCGGCCTGGTCCGCAAGCAAGAGGAATCGGCGATCCGCGAACGCGCCCTCCGCGGCGCCGGTACTGCGCTCGTCACGGCGACGAACCGGGACGGGATCTACGCGGCGACGCTCCAGGCCGCGGGTTCGATCGCGGGCGAGGGAGCGGCGATCCGCATCTTGGTCAAGGACGACGATGCCGACGAGTTCTCCGTCGTGGCCGCATCGGGCGACGAGGACGTCGTCGGGAGAGCGGTGGCCCTCTCGTCCCTTCGGGGGTGGAAGGTCGACCGCCTCCGCTCGCATCGGTCGTACGAGGTCCCGGTGACCCAGGCCGAGCTCGCCGAGCCGCTCGAGCTCCCCGAGGATTGCGAGTACCTCCTGAACGGTCCCCTCTTCATGAAGGACGACCTGCGTGGCCTGTTGGTGGTCGGAACACCGGCCTCGCTTCCGACCGAGAACCGGGACACGCTGGAAGCCCTCGCGTCGCAGGTCGCACTGGCGCTCGACAGCGCGGCCCTGACCGAGGACCTGCTCCGCCAGCAGACCGAGGCGCGCTTCCGGTCGCTGGTGCAGAACTCGACCGACGTCGTGATGGTCGTCGACGCCGACTCGACGGTGCGCTACGTCAGCCCGTCGGTGCAGGGCGTGTTCGGCTACGAGCCCGAGGAGCTCGAAGGCACGAAGCTGGTCGGGATGATCCACCCGGAGGACAAGGCGCAGGTGATCCAGTTCCTCACGCCGACCGGCCGGGAGGGCGGCGCCACCACGACCCTGATCGAGTCGCGGATGCGGCACCGCGACGACTTCTGGCTGCACATCGAGACCCTCCGAACGGATCTGATGCACGACCCCAACGTGAAGGGCATCGTGCTGAACTCGCGCGACGTCTCGGAGCGCAAGGCGTTCGAGCAGCAGCTCGCCCACCAGGCGTTCCACGATTCGATCACCGGCCTCGCCAACCGGGCGCTCTTCCGCGACCGGGTGGAGCACGCGTTGGAGCGACAGACGCGCGACGACAAACCGATCTCGGTCCTGTTCATGGACCTCGACGACTTCAAGACGATCAACGACTCGCTGGGGCACGCCGCCGGCGACCGTCTCCTCGGCGAGGTGGGGGAGCGTCTCCGCGCCTGCCTGCGGGGGCCGGATACCGCCGCGCGGTTCGGCGGGGACGAGTTCGCGATCCTCCTGGAGGACGGGGGCGACATCGAGGGCCCGGCCGACGTCGCCGGAAGGATCCTCACGGCCCTCGACGGGCCCTTCCACCTGGAGGGCAAGGACGTGTTCGTCCGCGCGAGCATCGGGATCGCAACGGCCCGTACGGCTCACTCGACCGGACCGGAGGGCGCCGAGGAGCTCCTGCGGAACGCCGACGTCGCGATGTACATCGCCAAGGAGGCCGGCAAGAACCGGTTCCAGGTGTTCGAGCCCGAGATGCACGACACCGCGCTGCGCCGCCTCGAGCTGAAGGCGGATCTCCAGCGGGCCGCGGACAATGCGGAGTTCGTCCTGCACTTCCAGCCGGTGATCCGCCTGGAGACCGGCGAGATCGAGGGGTTCGAAGCGCTCGTCCGATGGAACCACCCGACCCGCGGGCTCGTGATGCCGCTCGAGTTCGTGCCGCTCGCGGAGGAGACCGGTCTGGTCGTCCAGATCGGCTCGTGGGTGCTCGAGGAGGCCTGCCGGAAGGCGCGGCTCCTGCAGCCCGAGGACCCCAACGCCCCTCCGCTCCACATGGCGGTGAACCTCTCCGCGCGGCAGCTCCAGAGCCCCGATATCGTCCGGGAGATCGCGCGGGTCCTCCTGGACGCCGAGCTCCCGCCGGAGTGCCTGGTCCTCGAGATCACGGAGAGCGTGATGATGCAGGACATGGCGCTGTCCAATCAGCGCCTCACCCAGTTGAAGCAGCTGGGCGTGCTGCTGGCCGTGGACGACTTCGGGACGGGGTACTCGTCGCTGAACTACATCCGCCGTTTCCCGGTCGACATCCTCAAGGTGGACAAGTCGTTCGTCGACGGCGTCAGCGAGGGCGGCGAGGAATCGGCGCTCACGGCGGCGATCATCGAGCTCGCCGGGATCCTGAACCTCCGTCCCGTGGCGGAAGGGATCGAGCGTGCCGACCAGCTCGAGAAGCTCCTGGAGCTGCACTGCGAGCTCGGCCAGGGCTTCTATTTCTCCGAGCCGCTCACCTTCGACGGGGTCCTGGACCTCCTGCAGGCGCGCGAGGTGCTCGCGCACCGCGACGTGGAGCTCAGCTCCTAGCCGTTTCCGACGCATATCTCCTGCGTCGACGGGGTAGGGGAACCCGAGAGCCACACGAGGGAGGTGGTCGCATGCCCATGTCCGAGCGGACCTGGCCATGGAACGACACGGATGACCGGACCGAGGCGTCCGGGACCGAAACGGAGACGTCCCAGGAAGGGATGGGGACGTCCGAGCGAGACGAGTCGATGCCGGAGCCGTACCGCCCGCCGGACCCCGGCTGGGATCGGCAGACCGTCGACCGGCCGAGCGCGCCGGAGCAGGGCGGGATGATGGCGCCGGAGCGACGCGAGACCGCGATGCCGACGCCCGCGCCGGGGATGTCCGGCGAAGGCGAGCGCGTCGCCGCGACGCGATCGCGCACGGCCAGGACGGCCGCGCGCACGGCCACCAGGAAGGCCACGGCCCGCAAGCGGACGGCGAAGAGCACCGCGAAGCGAGCCACATCGAGGAAGCCCGCGACCGCGCGGAGATCGGCAGCCAAGCGGACGACCGCCCGGAAGTCGCCGAAGCGGGCGGCCGCCGGTCGGAAGGCCGCGGCAACGCGCAAGCGGAAGACCGCTCCGGCACGCAAGGCGTCGTCGAGGAAGCGCACGACGGCCCGGAAGACGACGGCGCGGAAGTCCCCGACGCGCACGCGCACCACGGCCAGGAAGTCGCCGAAGCGGGCGGCCGCCGGTCGGAAGGCCGCGGCAACGCGCAAGCGGAAGACGAGCGCTGCTCGGAAGGCGCGCACGTCGACGGCGCGGCGGACGACCTCGCGGAAGTCGCCGAAGCGGGCGGCCGCCGGTCGGAAGGCCGCGGCAACGCGCAAGCGGAAGACGAGCGCCGCTCGGAAGGCGCGCACGTCAACGGCCCGGAAGCGCACGACGGCCCGCAAGTCCACGGCGCGGAGGACGACCTCGAGGAAGTCCCCGGCGCGCAAGCGGACGACGGCCAGGAAGTCGCCGAAGCGGGTGGCGGCCGGCCGGAAGGCCGCGGCGACGCGGAAGCGGAAGACCGCCCCGGCGCGCAAAGCCTCGTCGCGGCGGACCACCGGGGGTCGTTCGAGGGCTCGCTAGCCGTTCGCGACCCACGACGATCCAGGTCGCCGAGGAGCCGGCCTAGCTCGTCGAGCGGGCATGGCCGACGCGCCGGCCGGGTTCGGCCGGCGCGTCGGCCGCCGGAGCCCGGTCCGGGTGCGGCTTCTTCGTGTGCCCCTTGGCGTTGCCCTTGGCCCCGCCGCCGGCGTGACCGCTGCTCGCGCGATCGTGGCCGTTCGCATGGCCCCGACCGCGTCCCTGGCCGGGTCGACCGCGCCCGCAGCTCGTGACGGCGCTCGCACCCTTCCCGTGCGCTCGGTCCTCGTGGACCGCGCGGCAGGAAGTCGGCGTGGTCTGCGTCCTCACCGGTTGCGCCTGGGGGGACGGCGAGGGCCGGTCGACGATCGGTGACCGGCGCGGATGCGTCGTCGGCCGCGTGACCGCTGGGCGCTCGCTGCGGATCAGCGCCGCGGGAACGGCCACGGCGATCGTCGTCAGCGCCACCAGGAAGAGGAGCCACGTGGTGGCGGTCACGAGGCTCAGACGTCGTGCGGAGATCGGGCGGGCACCCCGGTCCACCGCCGGTACTGCCGCCGCCTGACGGATGCGAGCCGGCGCGGGCTGCGCTCGCCCGACCGGCGCCCGGACGGCGTGATGTGACGCGCGGCGCACGGCGTTCCCGAGCTCGTCGAAGACGCGCTCGGGGGCGACGCGCTCCTCCGCGACCACCGCCGCCACGCCGGCCGGCCACACCACCACGAGCGCGGCGCTCGCCGCGCGCTCGCGCGCGCCGAGCGCGGCGCTCGCCGAGATCCCGCCGTCGAGCACGATCACGCTCGGCTTGACCCACGCCAGGACGCGGTGGAGCTCGTCGTCGTTCGATGCGTGCCCGACGATGTGGAACCCCTCGGCCTCGAGGATCATCCGGAGGATGCCGCCGTCGGGCTCCGCTTCGCCGAGGACGATCTCGAGCGTCCGATCGTTCGTGTCGTTCATGCGCAGCCCCGCGCGGGAGATCGCCAGCGTACGCCGGAGCGTCGTCGGAGCGCGCCGGTCGGATGGGGGTCACCAGCGGCGAGCCCTTCCTAGTCCGTTCGGCTCAGGCGAGCGCGCTCGGCGCGTGGATCAGTCCGGCGCGTCGAGACGAGTCGGCGCGTCGAGTAGAGGAGGCGCATCGGTGCCGGCGCCCACGGAGGGACCGGCGTCGCGGTCCGCGAGCCGATCGCACAGCACGCGCATCACGGCGAGCGAGATCTCGGGTCGTTCGCGCAGGATCGCCTCGAACGGCCGTCGAGCGATCGAGAGCAGCCGCACGGGACCTCGCGCCACCAGGCCGGCCATCCGCGGGCGGCTCGTGATCACCGCCATCTCCCCGATCACGTCGCCCTCGGTCCGGACGGCCAGCGTCCGCGTTGCGCCGTCCTCGTCGACCACGACGAGGACGTGGCCGCTGACGATCACGTACATCTCGTCGCCGGATCCACCTTGATCGGCGATCGCGTCGCCGTCCTCGAACGAGTGCTCCGTCGCAACTTCGGCGATCGGTCGGAGGTCCTGGGGTGGGAGGTCGGCGAAGAGGGGAACGCGGCGCAGGAACAGAACACGTTCCATCAACGGCACGGTCGTCAGCGTTTCGGTCATCGTTCCTCCTCGTCCTTCCGTTCGTTGGGCACCCGTCTCAGCTGCCGATGGCTCCGCCTCCGGAACGTCTTCCCCGGTCGCGAGCGCCCACGCGGCGCAGGTCCGGATCCACGGGTCGGCGTCTCGCAGGACCTGCGATCGCCATCCCGGGTTCCCCTGGCCGCGACGGCCGGGGTCGTAGAGCTGGAGCAACGGCCGCACGATCTCGCGGTCGGCCGCCACCTCGATCACCTCGAGCGCGTTCGCCCGCTGGCTCGGATCGGCGACCGCGAGGCTCTCGGCCGCCGTCGCGATCCTGGCCCGGTCCCCGAGGAGCGCGGCCGCGCGGATCGCGCGGATCGCCGCTCGGTCCGACTCGGCGAGCAGCGAGTCGCGCAGGAGCTCCAGCCGCGCGTTCGTGGCCGCATCGATCCCGTCGGCCAGTCCTCGAGCCTCGACCGCTCGGGCCGCCGATCGCCGGGCGTGCTCCCTCGCGGCCTCCGCACCCGGCTCACCCTGGGCGCCGATGGACGCACCGGCGGACTCCAGGAGCGACCCGCCGCCCTCGGCCGCCGCGGCGACCAGCTCCGAGACGGAGCCATCCGGGTCGAGGGTGGCGAGGGCGCGGGCCGCCGCCGCGCGCACGGTGGGGGACGGGTCCGCGAGGGCGGCCCGGGCCCGCTCGATCGATCCGGTGGCCCTCGACCTGGCCGTCGCCTCCAGGGCGGCGGCGCGTGCATCCGCGTGCGGTGACCGAGCCAGCCTGACCAGCACGGCCTCGGCGGCCTGATCGGCTCCCGCGTCCTCCAGGAGGATCGCGGCAGCGCGAGCACGGACGAGGCCGTCGGGATCCTCCAGCAGGGGACGCGCCCGGTCGCGATCCGCCCGGAGGCTCGCCAGCGCATCGAGCGCGGCCAGACGGACCTCCGGCGATCGATCGTCGAGGCGGTCGGGGATCTCCTCCGACGCGGAGACGGCGCCCGAGCGGGTCAGCGAGCGCAGCGACGTGGCGCGCACCTCGGGGTCGTCGTCGCGCAGCCCGTCCACCAGCGCCGCCGTCGCTTCCGGCGCCTCGAGATCGCCGAGCAGCTCGGCGGCCACCCGGCGAACGCCGACGTCGGGGTCGATCATCGCCGCCGTGGCGACCGAGAGCGCCGCGCGGTCGGCGGCCACCAGGCCGAACGGCTCGCCGGCGCCCGGCCCCGACCCGAACACGTGCGGTCGCCCCTCTCGGAGCGCGACGACCAGCTCGTCGACGTAGGCGCGACGCACGCGGATCATCGAGTACAGCGCCGCGGCCGCTGCCCCGAGCCCGATCGCGAACAGCACGCGCGGCGACACGGCTCGCTGGCCGATGATCGCCACCACGCCCGCCAGGATCGTGCCGACCTGTGTGGGGCCTCCGTAGAGGAACGCGCGGGTCTGGTCGCGGCGGTCGGGCGGCACGGTGTTCGTGACCGCCTCCCAGGTCGTCGAGGCGCCGCCCTGGAGCCAGACGACCTGCAGGAACCGGAACGTGAGCAACAGCACGAACGTGGCGCTGATCGTGAGCACCCCGAACGCGACGAGGTACACCAACGGGAGGACCAGCATCACGTTCGGCACGCCGACCCGGGCGAGGAGCCGGTTCATCACCAGGAGCGACAAGACGAGCGTCACGGCGGTGGAGATCGCGAAGAACAGGCCGAAGAACCCGGCCAGGTCGTCGGGGGCGGGATAGCGGGCGGTCGCCGCCGCCGAGAACGGCAGGTACAGCGAGAAGAAGAGCGTCGAGAACAGGATCGAGCCGACCGACATCCATCGCAGCAGCGCGGAGCGACGGACCGTCCGCAGCCCCTGCCTGACGTCGTCGAGCACCGAGCCGCGGTGGCGCGGCGGCGCGCTCGCCATCTCGCCGGCCCTCGCCGCCAGCCTCCGACCGAGGACGGCGACGACGGCGAGCGCACCGATCCACACGACGAGCAGGTTGTCCGTTCCGATCGCGGCGGCGAGGGGCTTCGTGGCCAGCCCGCCGAGCACCTGGCCCAGCACTGCCGCCCCGCCGATCAGCGGGAAGAACCGCTTGGCCTGCCGCGTGTCGGTCACGAGCCCGGCGAACCCCCAGACCGCCAGGCTGAGGAGGAACTCGGCGGCGCCGCGGAGGAGCCACAGCACCGGGTAGATCCAGCTCGCGTCGGCGACGAGGGCGATCCTCGCGAGGATCGCGATCGTCCCGATCGCGAGCGGGATCGCCAGGAACGCCCGGCCGCGCCCCAGCCGGGCCAGGAGCGCCGAGACCCCGAGCGACGCCACGAACATCGTCACGCCGAGGAACAGGTACAGCGTGGGGAGCTTCTCGACGCCGCCGTTCGCGAAGAGCAGGGCGTCGATGCTGCTCGCCGCGATCGTCAGCCCGGCGGCCGAGAGGAACGCCGCCGCGGAGGTGAGCCCGACCGTGCCGCGCTCGTCGGGGGAGAGCCGCAGGAGGCGGTCGAGGTCCATCGCCCGCGTATCGTGCCACCGACCGACGGGCGGGCGACAGCCGCCGTTCGGCCGGTTCCCTACCTCGAGAGACGCTCCGCCAGGTACTTCAGGCTCAGCGGGTACCGGTACTCGATCGACATGTGGGTGGCGTCGAAGAGCTCGAACGACACGTCGGTGACGCCGATCGCCTCGAGCTCCCGCCGGAACGCCTCCGCGCCGAGGTCGAGGAAGAACTCGTCCCGCTTCCCGGCGTCGATGTAGATCGCGCGCATCGACCGCAGGTCGTCCGCGTGGTCCTTCACCATCCGCACCGGGTCCTTCTCCAGCCAGCGAGCCCAGACCTCGGGGATCAGCTCGCCCGTGGCCGGGTCGTACGGGAGGTGGACCGTCCCGTCGGGGTCGGCCGAGTAGCACGCCGCCATGCACCAGTCGTTCAGGAGATGTCCGTCGCTCTCCTTGGAGAACGCCGGGCGGCTCCGGAAGTCCTTCCAGAAGTTCTCGAACGACCCGTCGTAGTGGTCGCGGAGCGCGCGGACCGACTCCCGGAACTCCGGGAGGTAGCACGCCTCGAAGACGGCGTCGCCGGCGTGGGTCGCGAGGCCGCCCCAGCGGTCGGGCCGCAGCATCGGCACGACCATCGCCCCGTAGCCGCCGCTCGATTTGCCGGCGATCCCGCGATGCTCGCGATCGGCGATCGTGCGGTAGCGCTCGTCGACGAAGGGGACGACCTCGTCGCAGAGGAACGTGAGGTAGTTCCCGGTCCCCGGCGAGTCCAGGAACTGGCTGCCGCCGAGCGACGTCCAGCAGTCGACCCACACCACGATCACCGGCGGTGCCTCGCCGCGAGCGAACAGGTCGTCCGCGAGCTCCGGGAAGTTCCGCCGGAACGGCGAGCGGTTCCGCCACATGTCGAGCTGGCCGGTCAGCCCCTGGATCTCGTAGACGGCCGGGTAGCGCCGGTCGGCGTCCTCGTCGTAGCCCGGCGGGACGTAGACCCAGACGGGCCGCACGTTGGGGTCGCCCAGCGGGTTCCCGCGCAGGGCCTCGCTCTCGATCGTGTGTTCCTCGAATCGTCCCGCAGGGTCGAACGACCACGGTTGCACGTCGATCCCTCCTCACGCCGGCTCGGACCCCGGACCTCCCCGGCAGGCTACCGGCGGGCACCTCGGGGCGCCTCCCCCGTACGCTCTCGGCATGCGCACCGACCCCGACTTCGAGCCGATCGTCACCGAGCGGCTCGTCCTGCGGCGCTCCCGCCCCGAGGACGCCGAGACGATCTCGGCGTACCGGAGCGATCCGGAGGTCCGGCGGGGGCAAGGATGGGAGCGGACCGATCCGGACACCGTGCGCGGCGAGATCGAACGGATGGCCGGACGCGCCCCCGGTGAGCCGGGCGGCTGGGTGCAGTTCTCGCTGGAGGAGCGAGGAGACGGACGGCTGGTCGGCGACATCGGGCTGAGCCCGGCCGACGGCGAGCCGGGCGTGATCAAGGTCGGGTACACGGTCTCGCCGGCGTTCCAGGGTCGCGGCTACGCCACGGAAGCGGTCGGCGCCCTGGTGACCTACGCCTTCGACACGCTCGGCGCGGAGGTGGTCCGGGCGTACGCGGACGCGGAGAACACGTCGTCGATCCGCGTCGCCGAGAAGATCGGGATGCACCTGATCGAGCGGATCGAGCACCGCGCGGGGGACGAGGTCTGGTTCGGCGTGCGCTACGAGCGCCGACGAGATGAGCGGCGCCGCGATGGAAGCCCGGCATGAGGGCGTCCGCCGTTCCCGACCCGGTCGCACCGCTGTCGAACGGGGACCTCTCGGAGCTCCTGCAGCAGGCCGGCGACGACGAGACCGACCATCGCCGGCGCGCGCTCATCCGGGCCGGGCGCGCGGCCCGGTTCTGGCCGGAGGAGGCGGCCGAGGTCGCCGCGGCCGGCCGGTCGCTGACCGAGCTCCGCAGCGTCGGCCCGTGGGTGGCAGCGCGGATCCACTCCTTCCTCGAGGCGCCGCCCCAGGTGCCGGAGCCGGACGAGACCCGGCGCGGGTTCCTCACGATGGCCGAGGTGCGGCGGGTGCTCGAGGCCGATCCCGATTGGGAGCGGCTGCCGCACGCCGACCTCCAGGTCCACAGCACCGACAGCGACGGCGCGCTCCCGGTGGCCGAGATCGCGGGCTTCGCCCGCGATCTCGGCCGCCCCTACCTCGCGATCACCGACCACTCCAAGAGCCTGACCATCGCGAACGGGATGGACGAGGATCGTCTGGCCGACCAGGGCCGGCGGATCGACGAGCTGAACGATGCCTTCGCGTCCGACGGCGGGTTCCGGATCCTCCGTTCGATCGAGATGGACGTGTTCCCGGACGGCGTCGCCGACATGGAGCCGGAGACGCTGGCCCCGCTCGATCTGGTGCTCGGCGCGTTCCACTCCAAGCTCCGCGTGCGGGAAGATCAGACCGAGCGTTACCTGGCCGTGATCCGGAACCCGTCGATCCACGTGCTGGCGCACCCGAAGGCCCGGATGTACGGCCGACGGGCCGGGCTCGAGGCGGAGTGGCCGCGCGTCTTCGAGGAAGCCGCGCGGGCCGGCGTCGCGATCGAGCTCGACGCGACGCCGGCCCGCCAGGACCTGAGCGTCGAGCTGGCCCGGATCGCCGTGGCCGCGGGGGTTCGGTGGTTCTCGATCGGGAGCGATGCCCACGTGCCGCTCGAGCTGAGCTTCCTGCCGTTCGGTCTGGCGACGGCGGCCCTCGCCGGGATCGACCGGGACCGCATCCTGAACTACCGGCCGGTCGACGAGGTGATCGCCTGGGCGCAGGAGCTGCGGGCGCGCTGACCCCAGGTCGTGCCGGCACTCCGGCACCCGGGCCTAGACTCGGGCACCGACCATAGACTCGGGCATCGATCCGAGGGAGGCCAACGCATGCCCGGTGGGATCCTTGAACGACTGGCCGCAGGTCCGGTCCTGGGCGACGGCGGCTACCTGCTGGAGCTCGAGAAGCGTGGCTACGTCCAGGCGGGGCCGTTCACCCCGGAGGTGGTGATCGAGCACCCCGACGCCCTGGCCCAGCTCCACCGGGAGTTCCTGCGCGCCGGCGCCGAGGTCCTGCAGACGATGACCTTCTACGCGAGCGACGACAAGCTCGCGACGGTCGGCCTCGGCGGACAGGTCGACGAGATCAACCGGACCGCGGTGGGGATCGCCCGCGAGGTCGCCGCCGAGGGCGACGCGCTGGTCGCCGGGAACCTCTCGCTCACCTGGGCCTACGACCCGAGTGACGACGGGAGCGCCGATCACGTCCGAGGGCTGTTCGATCGCCAGCTGCACGATCAGCTGGACGCCGGGCCTCCGGACTTCTGGATCGGTGAGACGTTCTCGTACCTCGGCGAAGCGTTGCTGTTCGTCGAACGCGCCAAGGCGACCGGGCTGCCGGTGATGGTCACGATGTCGTTCGAGAAGCTCCCCGCGCGCACGTACGAGGACGACGAGCCGGGTGAGGCCGCCCGCAAGCTCGCCGGCGCGGGCGCTGACATCGTCGGCGTGAACTGCCTGAACGCGCCGGCCCAGCAGCTGCCGATCGCCGCCGAGATGGCGAGAGCGGTCGGCGATCAGGTCTCGGTCGCGTCCCAACCGGTCGCCTACCGAACCACGGAGGCCGAGCCCGACTTCACCTCCGGCGCCGCGTTCCCGTACGGACTCACGCCGATCACCCTCGCCCGCGGCGAGATGGGGACGTTCGCGAAGGAGGCGCGTGATGTCGGCGTCCGGTACATCGGCTCGTGCTGCGGATCGGTGGCCGAGCACGTCCGGGCGATGGCCAAGGTCCTCGGCAAGCTCCCCGACGCTGAGCGGGAGTGGCGCTCGGAGAGCGGGAAGGCCATGTCGGCTTACGAGTACTACGAGCACACCGA
>Ga0114129_10005121_pt1 | contig 18452 bp, 16 predicted proteins | sample RhiMetdeltSRZDD1_FD_80071 | JGI IMG/M metagenome (GOLD analysis project Ga0114129, IMG submission 80071) | Populus rhizosphere microbial communities from Tennessee, USA - Rhizosphere MetaG P. deltoides SRZDD1 (version 2) (version 2) | ecosystem: Host-associated > Plants > Roots > Rhizosphere >...
CCGCGGATCGTACGTACGGCCCGGCACATCCACCGGATCACGTACGAGGAGATGCTCGAGCTGTGTGCCAGCGGCGCGAAGGTCCTGCACCCCCGTAGCGTCGAGTACGCCCGCAGCGCCGGGCTGCCGATCCACGTCCGCTCGTCGTACTCGACGAACGCGGGCACGATGGTCACCGGATACATGGAGGACCTGGCCATGGAGCAAGCGCTGATCACCGGAGTCGCCCACGACCGCGGTGAGGCCAAGATCACTCTGGTCGGGGTACCCGACGAACCGGGTGAGGCGGCCCACATCTTCTCCGCCGTCGCCGACGCCGAGATCAACATCGACATGATCGTGCAGAACGTGTCGACCGGTGAGCTGGCCGCGCAGCGCGGTGGCCGTACCGACATCTCGTTCACGCTGCCCAAGACCGACGGTCCGGTGGCGATGGCGGCGCTCTCGAAGATCCAGGAGCGGGTCGGCTTCACCCAGCTGCGGTACGACGAGCACATCGGCAAGGTCTCGCTGATCGGGGCCGGCATGCGCTCGCATCCGGGGGTCGCCGCGAAGTTCTTCTCCGCCCTGGCCAGCGCGGGGGTGAACATCGAGATGATTTCCACCTCGGAGATCCGGGTGTCGGTAGTCTGCCGGGACACCGATCTGGATGCCGCGGTACGGGCCGTGCACGACGCGTTCGACCTAGGCGGCACCGAAGAGGCCACGGTCTACGCCGGGACGGGGAGGTAGATCCATGACCAAGCGCAGTGAGCTGCCCACGCTCGCGGTCGTCGGCGCGACCGGTGCCGTGGGTACGGTCATGTGCGATCTGCTCAGCTCCCGCAAGAACGTGTGGGGCGAGATCCGGCTCGTCGCGTCGGCGCGCTCGGCCGGGCGCGCCATCGTCGTACGCGGGTCCGAGCTGACCGTCCAGGCGCTGGCGCCGGACGTGTTCGACGGCGTCGACGTCGCGATGTTCGACGTGCCCGACGAGGTGTCCGCGGAGTGGGCGCCGGTCGCCGCGGCCCGGGGCGCGGTCGCGGTCGACAACTCCGGCGCGTTCCGCATGGACCCCGACGTGCCTCTGGTCGTCCCGGAGATCAACCCGGAGCAGCTGCGGAACCGGCCCAAGGGCATCATCGCCAACGCCAACTGCACGACGCTGTCGATGATCGTGGCCGTGGCGCCGCTGCACCGCGAGTACGGGCTGCGCGAGCTGGTTCTCGCCTCCTACCAGGCCGTCTCGGGCGCTGGTCAGGTCGGTGTGGATACGCTGCTCGACCAGCTCGCCAAGGTGGCCGGCGACCGCATCCTCGGCTCGCGGCCGGGCAACGTACGGCAGGCGGTCGGCGACGACCTCGGGCCGTTCCCGGCTCCCCTCGCGCTCAACGTCGTCCCGTGGGCCGGCTCGCTGCGCGACGGCGGCTGGTCGTCCGAGGAGATCAAGATGCGCAACGAGTCGCGCAAGATCCTCGGCCTGCCCGACCTCAAGGTGTCGGCGACGTGCGTACGCGTGCCCGTCGTCACCGGGCACTCGGTGGCCGTACACGCCGTCTTCGGTACCGAGGTCGACGCCGACGGCGCCCGCGAGGTGCTGCGCCACGCACCCGGTGTGATCCTGGTCGACGACCCGGGCGCGGGCGAGTTCCCGATGCCGATCGACGCGGTGGGTACGGATCCCTCGTGGATCGGTCGCCTCCGCCGCTCGCTCGACGACCCGCGCGCGCTGGACTTCTTCGTCACCGGGGACAACCTGCGCAAGGGCGCCGCCCTCAACACGGCCCAGATCGCCGAACTGGTCGCGGCCGAGTTCTGAGCCGGTCGCGGCCGGGCGCCGCGCACCCAAGCGCGCACCCGGCGCGCACCCGGCACCGCTCAGTACTGCGCCATCAGGTCGCGCAGTGGTGACGGCGGCGGCGGGGCGACCCGTACCGCGTCACGCCCTGTTCTCTTGGCGTCGTAGAGGGCCGCGTCGGCCCGCCGGAGGGTGAGCTCGGCGGCCTCGCCGTCGGCCTGCACGGCGACGCCGACGCTGACCGTCCGGCCGGTGGCGCGCGCGGCGGCGCAGAGCCGTTCGGCGACCGTGACCGCCTCCGGGTCCGCCCGCACCTCGATGACCGCGACGAACTCGTCGCCGCCGATGCGGTACAGGTCGTCCGACTCGCGCAACGCCCCTTCGAGCGCCCGGGCCAGGTCGACGAGGGCCCGGTCGCCGGCCTGGTGCCCGTACCGGTCGTTGATCGCCTTGAACTCGTCGACGTCGATGGCGAGCAGAGCCGTACGCCCCGGCGCGGCCGCGGCCAGCCGCTCGCCGAACGGCCCGTAGTGGCGCAGCCCGGTGAGCGGGTCCGAGCTGGCGCGCTCGTAGAGCCGGCGGAGCGTACGGAGCCGCTCGACGGCCATCCAGCCCTGCGCGGCCAGTAGCTCCAGCAGGTTCACGGTCGCCGGGTCGGGCAGCTTGGCTTCCTCGTCGACGACGAGCAGCACGCCGCCGATGTCGTGCGGGCCGGCCGGTACCGCGATCATCGTGCGTACGCCGATCGCGGTCAGCTCCTCGAAGCCGTGGGCGTTGTACCGGGCCGGGTCGCCGAGGGAGTACGACGCGCCATGCTGCCGCGCGCTCTGCAGCAGGTTCGCGAGCGTCGACGGGTCCACAGTGGACAGATGTCGGCTGAGCCGCTCGCCGAAGGAGCCGGCCACCGTACCCCCGCGATAGGCCCGGACACCGGCCGAAGTGGGCAGCAGGAGCACGGCGGTGGCCAGCCCCGAGACGTCGCAGGCGGCCTCGATGGCCCGGTCGAGCAGCTGCGCCTCGTCCGGGGCGGAGGTGAGCGCCAGCGCGTGCCGCAGCAGCTGTTCGGACCGCGTCTCGGCGGGTGCGCCGCCGAGTCCGGCCACGCGCGTGGACAGCCGTAGCGCGACCTCCTCGATCACCTTCCGCCAGAGGTCGATGTCGACGTCGCTGGTCCACTCGACGTTGAGCACTCCGATCGAGACGCCGTCGGGGTCGCGCAGCGGGGCGCAGATCTCCACCCGGACGTCCGGTCCGAGGCGGATGTAGTCGGGGTCGTTCACGGGGTCGGTCACGGTGGCGGTCTGGCCTGACGAGAACACCCGACCGACCACACCCTCCCCGGGCTGCACCGTCGAGAACGCCTGCCACGACCCGGTGGCCGCGACACAGCGTAGGTGGTCGCGGACGTGCAGCAGGGCCGCGACGAGGCCGCCGGTGTGCCGGCCGAGCGTCTCCACCGTGGCCCGGCACGCGGCCACCGGCCCGCTCGCCCGATGCAGCACCGACTCCACGTCGTCGATCACGCGGTGGTACGGCCCGGTACTCATGGTCTTGTGAGCTTACTCGCCGTAGTTGAGCGAGGCTGTCAGTGTGACGACGTCAACTACTGTGAGTGATGGTGATGGTGGTGGAGGTGCTGGACGACGGCGTGCCCCCGCCCGCGCGCGATGAGCCAGCGGTTGACCGGCCACGCGACGACGAATGCCACCGCCAGCGAACCGGCCAGAGACACCCAGAACAGCGGATCCGCGCCACCGGCGTCGATCGCGCCCGGCACGGCCAGCATGATCGCGTTGTCGACGATCTCCATCACGGCGATCGAGATCGTGTCGGACGCCAGGGCGAGCTTCAGCGCCGCGGCGAGCCCCACGCCCGCCCGCAGCACGCCGCGGACGGTCAACGCGTACCCGAAGACGAACGCGAGCGCGATCGACAGCACGACGGTCGCGGCGTTGTGCAGGCCCGCCGTCGATCCGATGAGCATGCCGAGGACCTCACCGATGGCACAGCCGGTGAGGCAGTGCAGGGTGGCCGAGGCGGCCGATCGCCACATGCCCCGCAGAATAGAGTTTTTCCGTGGCCGATGCGCTCGCTCGCCGGCTCGGGACCCGGGACGCCGTTGCGCTGGGCCTCGGGTCGATGCTCGGCGCCGGCGTCTTCGCCGCGTTCGCGCCGGCCGCCCGGGCCGCCGGCACCGGGCTGCTGGCCGGCCTCGTGCTCGCGTTCGGGGTGGCCTACTGCAACGCGGTCTCGTCCGCCGAGCTGGCCGCCGAGTACCCGACCTCCGGCGGCACGTACATCTACGGCCGCGAGCGGCTCGGACCCTGGCCGGGCTTCGTCGCCGGTTGGGGCTTCGTCGCCGGCAAGACCGCCAGCTGCGCGGCCATGGCGCTGACCTTCGCGGCGTACGCGGCACCCGGCTTCGAGCGCCCGGTGGCCGTGGCGGCCGTCGTGGCCGTCGCGGCGGTGAACTACCGGGGCGTGACGCGGACCGCCCGGCTGACCCTCGGGCTGCTGGCGGTGACGCTCGTCGTGCTCGCGGTTGCCGTCGTGGGCACCGCGGGCGTGCCCTCCTTCGATCCGGACCTGATCAGGCCCGCGGGTATCCTCCAGTCCGCCGGGCTGCTGTTCTTCGCTTTTGCCGGGTACGCACGGATCGCGACCATGGGCGAGGAGGTGCGCGACCCGCGCCGGACGATCCCCCGCGCGATCCGGCTCGCCCTCGCGATCGCGGCCGTGGTCTACACCGCGGTCGGGATCGGACTGCTGTCGACGCTGGGTCCGGCCCGGCTCGCCGCCAGTGCCGCCCCGCTCGCCGACGCCGTACGGGCCGGCGGCTGGGACTGGGCCGTCCCCCTGGTCCGGATCGGCGCGGCGACGGCCAGCCTCGGCGCGCTGCTGGCGCTCGTGGCCGGGGTCGGCCGTACGGCGTTGGCGATGGCCCGCCACCGCGACCTGCCGGGCTGGCTCGACGCGGTACATCCGCGGTTCCGGGTACCGCACCGGGCCGAGGTCGCGATCGCGGCGGTGGTGGTCGTACTCGTGTCCACGGTCGACCTGCGCGGCGCCATCGGGTTCTCGTCGTTCGGCGTACTCGTGTACTACCTGATCGCGAACCTGTCGGCGTGGTCCCTGCGGCGGGCCGTACGGCCGGTCGTCGGCGCGATCGGCTGCGCGGTACTCGCCGCGACGCTGCCGTGGCTGTCGGTGCTCTGTGGACTAGCGCTCTTCGGCGTGGGACTGGCGTACCGGTGGGCCCGCCGGGCCCGGGCGGGTGCCACCCCGCCGGGCCCCGACGGCGCGGTCAGCTAGCCGTCTGCCACAGGCCGATCACGTTGCCCTCGGTGTCCTGGATGTACGCCGTGAAGCCCATGTCGCCCACCGCCTGCCGGCCGATGACGGTCTTGCCGCCGAGCCGGCCGACCTGTCCCAGCGCCTCGTCGATGTCGTCGACCTCGACCGTGATCACCGGGTGGCGGAGCGGCTCCTGCCGCCGCATCATGCCGCCGTTGATGGCGCCCGGCTCGAGGGGCCGGCCCATCTCGTCGGACTTCGTCGTGCTGACAATCGTGTAGTCCATCTCCGGCATCGGGTTGATCAGCCAGCCGAACGCGTCGCGGTAGAACCCCTGGGCCCGCTCGACGTCGTCCGCCGGAATCTCGAAGTGGGATACCCGCCCGCTCATCGTGAACCTCCGTTGACAATGGGTTTCCGCGTATCGTATGGCGCCGTGACGGACGACCACGCGACTATCGAGACTCCGCGCCTGATACTGCGTCCGGTGACCCCCGACGAGGCGGCCCGCATCGTCGCCGGGGACCTCGCCGGATGGACGGTCGGCGAGGGCTGGCCGCACGCCGACACCGCGGACGGCCTGGGTGGTCTCGCCGCGGCCCGTACGGGCGCCGCCTGGCTCGTCCTGCTCGACGGTGCCGTCATCGGCGACTGCGGCACGGTCGGGGAGGTGGTCGACGGCACGGTCGAGATCGGGTACGGGCTCGCCGCGCCGTACCGGGGCCGGGGCTTCGGCACCGAGCTCGTCCGCGGCCTGAGCCACTGGCTGCTGGGCCGGCCGGAGGTGCGCCGCGTCGTCGCGGAGACGGAGGCGGACAACGTACCGTCGCGGCGCGCGCTGCGGGCGGCCGGCTTCGCGCAGCGCGACGGCCGGTACGAGCTGGACGCCGTACCCGTCGACCCGGGCCCGCCGCGGGTCATCGACGGTACCGGCGAGACGCTGCTGCGGTTCATGTCGTATCTGCGCGAGCGGATAGCGACGAAGGTCGATGGAGTATCCGATGTGGACGCTCGCCGGTCACCCGTGCCGTCGGGCACGAACCTGTTGTGGTTGTTGAAGCACAGCCTCGGCGTCGAGGTCTTCTGGCTCCACTGTGTATTCGCCGGCGACGACCCGGACGTGGTGCTCTTCGACGACGAGCTGTCCGGCGAGGACACCGTGTCGAACGTGCTGGCCAAGGTCGCGTGGATCGACGCGCGGACGGCCGAGATCGTGCGCGGGCAGCCCGACCTGTCGACCCCCGTGGCCGTACCGCCGCCCGGCCCGCCGGTGCCGACCCTGCGCTGGATCCTCGTGCATCTCGTTGAGGAGTACGGTCGCCATGCGGGCCACGCGGACATCCTCCGCGAGCTGCTCGACGGCCGGGTGGGCCGGTAGGGCCGTGGTATAAAGGGCCCGCTCGATGACTTGAGGGGTGGGCATGGGACGACGTACGACCAGGCTGGGCACCGTGGCTCTGGCCCTGACCGGGCTGGCGGCAAGCCTCGTCGTGGCCGTCCCGGCCGGCGCCGCTCCCGCCGGGGCTCTAGGCACCGCTCCCGGCGCGGCCGGGCCGGGGCCGTCGGCGCCGGGGCCTTCGGTGCCGGGGCACGGTGGGGCCATGCACGCCGGGCTGCCGCCGGGCACCGCCGGAGGGCAGGCGACGGTCCAGGCCGCCCCACCCGGATACACCACCACCGGCATCGACGTGTCCAGCTGGCAGGGCGTGGTGAACTGGTCGCAGGTCGTCGCGGGCGGGGCGTCGTTCGCGTACGCCAAGGCGACCGAGGGTGTCACGTACCTGAACCCGTACTTCGACGGGCAGTACAACGGCGCGAAGGGGGCCGGGCTCTACACGGGGGCGTACGCCTTCGGCCGGCCCGACGCGCCGAACCCGGTGGCCCAGGCCGACTTCTTCGTCGACCACGCGCAGTTCGTGCACGACGGCCGGACGCTGCCGCTGCTGCTCGACGTGGAGTGGCCGTACAGCGACGGTAACGGCGGCTACGTCGCCCCGTACCCCTGCTGGGGCCTGACGCCCGCGGCGATGGTGTCGTGGATCCGGGCCTTCGTGAACGAGGTCCAGGCCCGGACGGCGCGCAAGGTCCTGATCTACACCAACCGCTTCTGGTGGGACCCGTGCACCGGCAGCGACACGTCGTTCGGCGACCAGCTGCTGGACGTCGCGCACTACGCGTCCACGCCGCCGGCGCAGCTGCCCGCGGGCTGGTCGAACTGGACCTTCTGGCAGTACAGCGCGAACGGCACGCTGCCCGGCGCCCAGGACGTGTTCAACGGCAGCCTGACCGAGCTCGCCAACCTCGCCGGCACCGTGGCGATCGCCAGCGGGTGGACCGGGCCGGACTCCAGCGTGTTCCTGGCCGATCTCGGCGGCGACGGCCGTACGGAGCTGATCAGCAAGGAAGACGGGATCCTGTACGCGTTCCGCAACAACGGGTACGCCAGCAACGGCACCGTCTTCTGGGGCGGCAAGGTCGGCATCGCGTCCGGCTGGACGGGGCCCGATTCGAGCATGTACCTGGCGGACCTGAACGGCGACGGACGGGCCGAGCTGGTCAGCAAGGAGAACGGGATCCTGTACGCGTTCCGCAACTACGGGTACAACGCCAACGGCACGGTCAGCTGGGGCGGCAAGGTCGGCATCGCGTCCGGCTGGACCGGGCCCGATTCGAGCGTCTACTTCGGCGACCTCGACGGCGACGGCCGCGCCGAGGTGATCAGCAACGAGAACGGGATCCTGTACGCGTTCCGCAACTACGGCTACAACGCCAACGGCACGGTCAACTGGGGCGGCAAGGTGCAGGTCGCGTCCGGCTTCACCGGGCCTGACTCGAGCGTCTACGTGACCGACCTCGGTGGCGACCGTCGCGCCGAGCTCGTGAGCAAGGAGAACGGGACGCTGTACGGGTTCCGTAACTACGGGTACAACGCCAACGGCACCGTCGTGTGGGGCGGCAAGTCGATGATCGGCGGGGGGCGCTCCGTACCCGATAGGGCCCTGCTCTTCGCCGACCTGAACGCGGGCGGCGGCACCGAGTCGATCAGCAAGCTGGACGGCGTGCTGTACAACATCTTCCACACGCAGCCGGGGTAACGCCGGAGGTACGCTGCTCCCCAGCCGGCCGCTACCAGCGGCCGGCTCGGTGCGGCCCTACCGGCAATCCTGGAGGCGATGTGACGACCGAGACAGGCACCGAGACCGCGGCGGCATACGTCGGTTTCCGCCCCACCCGCAAGTTCCAGCCCACGGTGGCGCTCTCGCCGGACGGCAGCCAGGTCGCGTACTCGGACGACGCTTCCGGTCAGTTCAACCTCGTCGTGCAGGCCGTCGGCGGCGGCGGTGCGGCCCGACGCCTCACCGCGTACCACGACAGCACCGTGCGTGAGGTCATGTGGACGCCGGACGGTCGCAGCCTGCTCTTCCTCGCCGACACCCACGGCGACGAGTTCAACCAGCTGCGGCGGATCTCCGCCGATGGCGGCGATGTCGAATCGCTGACCGAGACGCCGCAGGTGCAGTACGCACTCGGCGAGATCTCCCCGGACGGCCAGTTGGTCAGCTACGCGGGCAACGACGCCGAACCCACCCGCCAGGACGTCCTCGTCCGCAACCTCAACTCCGGCGAGGTTTCCCGGGTGTACGCCGGGGGCGGCTTCGTGTTCCCGTTCGCCTGGTCGCCCGACAGCCGGTCGCTCACCGCGGTCCAGTTCCGCGGCAACACCGACCATGTGGTGTACGTGGTGCCGGTCGACGGCGGCGAGGCCGTACGGATCCTGCCGCCCGGCGACGAGCCGGCATTGTGCCTTCCGTTCGCGTGGGCACCCGACGGGTCGAGCATCCTCGTGCGTACCGATGCCGGTCGTGAGTTCACCGGTGTCGCCAGATACACCATCGCCACGAATACGCTGGACTGGATACTCACTCCGGACTGGGATGTCGAGCACGCCGCGGTATCGCGCGACGGGCACACTCTCGTGTGGACAGTCAACGAGGACGGTCTTTCCCGGTTGTGCGCACGCAACCTCGACACGGGTGAAGATTTGGTCGCACCGGTCCTGCCTCCGCTGGGCATCGACGAGATGTCGCTTTCGGCGGACGGCCGCCGGGTGGCGCTTCTCGTCGTGACCGCCGTCCGACCCGCCAACCTTCTGCTCGCCGATTTCGACACCGGAGACGTCAGCTGGCTCACCGACGCGCGACCGGTGTCGGGCAACGCGTCCGCCGAGGCCGAGCTGATCCGCTTCCCCACCTTCGACGGCCGCGAGGTCCCGGCCTGGTTGTACCGGCCGGCGGGACCTGGCCCGCACGGCGTACTGCTGTCGATCCACGGTGGACCCGAGTTCCAGGAGCGGCCGCGGTACAACTACGCGGGGCTCTACCAGTACCTGGTCGACCGGGGCGTCGCCGTGCTGGCACCCAATGTGCGGGGCTCCACGGGGTACGGCAAGACGTACCAGCGCCAGATCCTGCGCGACTTCGGCGGTGGCGACCTGCGCGACTTCGAGGCGGCGGCCCGGTACCTGCGCGGGCTCGACTGGGTCGACCCCGACCGGATCGGCGTCTTCGGCGGCTCGTACGGCGGGTTCGCCACGCTGTCGTGCCTCAGCCGGCTGCCTGAGTACTGGGCCTGCGGCGTCTCGGTCGTCGGACCGAGCAACCTCGTCACGTTCGCCAAGGCCGTACCGCCCACGTGGCGGGCGATGATGGCGGCCTGGGTCGGCGACTGGGAGACCGAGGCCGACTTCCTGATGGAGCGTTCGCCGATCACGTACGTGGATGACATCCGGGCGCCGCTCTTCGTGATCCAGGGGGCGAACGACCCCCGGGTCGTCCAGAGCGAGAGCGACCAGATCGTGGAGGCGTTGCGCAAGCGGGGCGTGGAGGTCCGGTACGACGTGTACCCCGACGAGGGGCACGGATTCACCAAGCGGGAGAACGAGACGAAGGCGATCGGCGACGCCAGCGAGTTCCTGTTGGCCCACCTCACCCGCTAGGGTCGGCCATGTTCATCCGGCAATGCCGCGAGGACGATCTGGCGACGCTGGAGAAGCACTACCCGTCGCCTGGGCGGAACCGTTACCACGAGGGCCGGTTCCAGCGTCAACGACAGGGCATGAGCACGTTCCTCGTCGTCTGGCTGGACGAAGACACCCCGGTCGGCTCGGGCGAGATCCGGTGGCACGGCTGCGCCGCACCCGAGGTGCGGGCGCGGTACCCGGACTGCCCCGAGCTGAACGGTCTGGCGGTATGGCCGGCGGAGCGACGATCGCAGGGCATCGGTACGGCGCTGATCCAGGCCATGGAGGAACGCGTCCGCGTACGCGGCTGCGACTCGGTCGGGCTCGGGGTCGGCGACGACAACGCCCGAGCGGCCGCGCTGTACGGGCGGCTCGGATACGAGGACGTCGGCCTGCCGTACCTCGACCGGTACGCGTACGTCGACGACGCCGGCGTACGGCACGACGTAGCCGACCCCTGCCGGTTCCTTGTCAAGCGCCTCATCCCGTGAGCGACGAACCGGCCTGTGCGGGCTGGCGGCCGACACCGGGTCGTTTGATCGCGCCCTCGTCCGCGGCATGGACAGCTGCGCGGACCGTTTAGCACAATGCGATCTCACACCCCACCGACGGGCCAACGCGCGCCGACAAGGAGAAGTCATGGCAACCTTCACCCGGTCCGACGACCTGCGGGGAGCGGAGTTCGTCGGCGCGGACCTGCGTGGCGCCCGGTTCGTCGGGGCCGACCTATCGGGCGTCGTGATGCGCGGGGTCGACGTGGCGCGGGCGGACATCGACGCACCGTGGCTTTCCGACGGCGAGAGCTTCTTGCGCGTCAACGACGTCGACGTGATCCCACTCGTCGAGGCCGAACTCAACCGCCGCTTTCCCGGCCGCGCCGACCGGCGCGCCGCAGATCCGGATGGCCTACGCGCGGCCTGGGCCGCGCTCGAGCGCACGTGGGCGGCCACGCTCGAGCGCGTCGCGGCGATGCCGGCTGGCACGGTCGACGTGTCGGTGGGCGGCGAGTGGTCGTTCGCGCAGACGCTGCGGCACCTGGTCCTGGCCACGGACATGTGGCTGGGCCGGGCGATCCTGGAGATCGAACAGCCCTTCCACCCCATCGGTCAAACGGACTCCGGTTTCGATACCGACGGTGGCGACATGTCGATCTTCACAACGGCCACGCCGTCGTACGCCGAAGTGCTCGAGGTCCGGGCGGGCCGCGTCGGAATGGTGCGCGACTTCATCGCCACAGTCACGCCGGAGGCGCTGGCCGAGACGCGCAGAAATCCCCACGCCCCCGAACACCAGGAGACCGTCCTCTCTTGCCTGCACGTCATCCTCGAGGAGGAGTGGGAGCACCACCGCTTCGCCGTACGCGACCTCGAAGCGATCGAGGCGAAGTCCGGCGCATGAGCCGTCACGGAGCCAATAGACGCTCACGGGCCATGTCGAGTTGATCGACATGGCCCGTGACCTGGTCGGGGTGGCCGGATTCGAACCGACGACCTCTTCGTCCCGAACGAAGCGCGCTACCAAGCTGCGCTACACCCCGAGGCGTGCCGAGCCATCGTAGCCGACGGCACCAACCGCCCACACGTACCCCCACCGCGGTTCAGCGCGGTACGAGCGTCAGGATCGATGCCTCCGGCGGGCAGGCGAACCGGATCGGGGCCGTCGGGTGGGTACCCAGACCGGCGGATACGTGGAGCCACGAGGGCGTACCCGGCCAGCGGTGCAGGCCACGGGCGAGGCGGCGGTCGAGTCCGCAGTTGGTGACGAGGGCGCCCACGCCGGGTACCCGTACCTGCCCCCCGTGCGTGTGCCCGGCGAGCAGCAGCGCGAAGCCGTCCGCCGCCATCGCGTCCAACACACCCGGCTCCGGCGTGTGGGTCAGCCCGATCGAGACGGCCACACCGGACGACGCCGGCCCGGCCACGGACGCGTACTCGTCCCGCCCCACGTGTGGGTCGTCCACGCCGACGAGTTCGACCCGCCGCCCGCCCGACGTGAGCACCGTACGCGCGTTGTTGAGGTCCGCCCAGCCGACACCGACGAGTACGTCCCGCAGGTCCTCGGTGGGCAGTTCGACGCCCTGCACGTACTTGCGATCGGGGTTGAAGTACGTGAACGGGTTCTTCCACACCGGCCCGCGGTAGTCGTTGGACCCGAAGACGAACGCGCCCGGGTAGTCGAACAGCGGCTGGAGCGCCCGTACGGCCGACGGCACCGCATCGGGGTGCGCCAGGTTGTCGCCGGTGACGACGACCAGGTCGGGGTCGAGCCCGGCCAGCGACGCCACCCAGTCCTGCAGCCGTCGCCGCCCCGGCGTCAGGTGCATGTCCGACAGGTGCAGGATGCGCAGCGGCTCGGCGTCGGGGTCGAGCACCGGCACGTCGTACCGCCGGAGCAGGAAGATGTTCCGCTCCACCAGCGAGGAGTAGGCCAGCGTGCCCGCCCCGAGGGCCACGGTGCCCGCCACTAACATCCGCATGCGCATGTCCAAGAGGGTAGTTTCGACCCTCATGGGCGCGCTCAAGGACCTCCTCACCGCTGATCTGCGTACCGCGATGAAGGCTCGTGACGAGTTGACCACCTCGACGCTGCGTCTGGCCTTGACGGCGGTGGGCAATGCCGAGGTGGCGGGCGAGGTGAAGCGCGAGCTGACCGACGATGAGGTCCTGGCGGTCCTGACCAAGGAGGCCAAGAAGCGGCGCGAAGCCGCGACCGCCTACGCCGACGCCGGGCGGGCCGAGCTGGCCGACAAGGAGACCGCCGAGGGGGAGATCCTCGCGCGTTACCTGCCGACCCAGCTGGACGACGCCGAGCTGACCGAGCTGGTCGCCCGCACGCTCGCCGCGGGCGGCTTCACCACCATGAAACAGATGGGCCCGGCCATGAAGGCGGTCCAGGCCGCGGTGGCCGGCCGCGCCGACGGAGCCAAGGTCGCTTCGTTGGTACGCGAACAGCTGCGCGACGCGGCGGTTTAGTCAGGCTCGACTCCGGTGCCGGGTACGCAGATCGTCGGTAGGCAGATCCGGCGACCGGGCCCGCCGCCGCCACCCCCTCCGCCGCCACCGTTGCCCGGTCCGCCGCCGCCCGGCGGTGGCGCGGCGGCGCCCGGTCCGGCGCTGATGAAGATGACGACCACGCCGCCCTTGACGGTCCGGCCGTTGGGCTCGGTCTTGGCGACCGTACCCAGCGGGCACGGCGACGCGATCGGCTTGCCGCGGTCGAGCTCGGGCAAGAAGCCGGCCCGGCTGAGGATCGACTTGGCGGCGTCGACGGCCTGGCAGGTGACGACGGGGATGTTCACCTGGGTACCGAGCGCCATCTGTGGGGTCGGTGGGTCGAACGGGATCGGTTTCTTGCCCTGCATCGCGGCGCCCAGGGTCTCCGCGACGGCCGGGTTCACCTGGTCGTGGGAGAACTTCTCGATCTTCCCGGTAGCCGGGTCGCGGGGCAGCTGGGGTGTATCCGGATCGCCGATGATCCCGCCGACCGTGAGCTGGCGCGTCATCATGACGAGCGCCGCGGTCTTGTCCTCGTCCGTCGTACCCGTCTTGCCGGCGACCGGGAACTTGCCGTACTTCTGGGCGAGGTTGCGGCCGTTGGCGTACGTGTTGCCGTCGCAGTGGTTGCCGAAGGACTGGTCGCCGATCGGGCACCGGGCGGCGTCGATGGCGGCCTTGGCGACGTCGGGCCGGGTGGCCGTACCACAGCGCGGGTTGGCCACGTCGAGCTTGTTGCCGCCGTGGTCGCGGATCTCCTCCACCGGGATCGGCTCGCAGTACTTGCCGTCGGCGGCGATGGTCGCGTACGCGTTGGCCAGCTCGAGCGGCGTGGTCGCCGAGACGCCCAGCGTGAACGCGCCCCACTGCTTGGCCGCCTCGGGCTGGGACAGCTCGTAGTCGCGCGGGAACCGTGGGTCGTTGGACCTTGCGCGGAACTTGATGCCGAACCGCTTCGCCACGTCCACCGCGTTGTCGGCGCCGACCCGTTCCTCGAGCGGTACGAAGTACGTGTTCACGGAACGCCCGAAGCCGGTCCACATGTTGCGCGGCCCGTTCATGAACGCCGGGTTCGCGTTCACGGGGCAGTAGTGGTTGCCCTGGCACGCGGCGTCGCTCTTCGTGTCGATGATGAACTTGGAGATGTACGGCGACGTCGTGTTGATCGTGTAGTCGAGCGGGTAGCCCTTCTCCAGCGCGGCGACCATCGTGAAGATCTTGAACGTCGAGCCGGCCTGGTACCCCTGGATGTCGCCGCCGCCGGAGAGCAGCGGGTTGGTCGTGTTCGGGTACGTGCCGCGGATGCCGAGCCGCGCCTTCGCCACGTCGGTCGAGATGCCGTTGACCGGGGCGGCCGGGTCGTCGAGCTTGTAGTTGCGGTTGACCGCGAGGGCGCGGACCTTGCCCGTACCAGGCTCGACGGCGGCGAGCATCAACGCCCGCCACTCCGGCTTCTTGGTCTTGGCGTTGATCGTCGGCAGGTACTTCTCGATCGTGTTCTTCATCGCGTTCTGCGTCGGCGGGTCGAGCGAGCTGATGATCGTGTACCCGCCGGTCTTCAGCCGCTCCTCGCGCTCGAACGCGGTCTTGCCGAACGCGTCCTGCTCCATCCACCACCGTACGAAGAAGTCGCACAGGAAGCCCCAGGACGGGGTGGTCGTGTTCACGCAGCCGTTGGGCGACGGCTTGCCCGTCACCTTGATCTCGGTGGCGCGGGCCGTGTCGTACTCGGCCTGGGTGATCGCGTTCGTCTTCACCATCTGCGAGAGCACCCAGTCGCGCCGCTCGGTGGCGGCCTTTTTGTTCTCCGCGAGCGCGGGGTTGTACGCGCTCGGCGCCTGCACGAGGCCGGCCAGTACGGCCGCCTCCTCCAGCTTCAGGTCCTTGGGCGCCTTGCCGAAGTACACCTGGCTCGCCGCGTAGATGCCGAACGCGCTGTTGCCGAAGGCGGCGATGTTCAGGTACCGCTCGAGGATCTGGTCCTTCGTGAGCTGCTTCTCGACCGCCAGCGCGTACCGCATCTCCCGCAGCTTGCGCGCGTTCGTGTCGGCGCTGGCGTCGATGACCTGCTGCGGGTTGCTCGCCGAGTACGAGATCGCGAGGCGTACGTACTGCATCGTGATCGTGGACGCGCCCTGGCTGACCTCGCCCTGCTGCTGGTTGGCGACGAACGCCCGCGCGACACCCTGGATGTCGACGCCGTTGTGCTGGTAGAAGCGCTGGTCCTCGGCCGCGATCATGGCCTTGCGCATGATCGGCGCCACGTCGTTCAGCGGGACGTCGAGGCGGTTCTCGTCGTAGAGCGTGGTGAGGAGCGTCTTCCCGTCGTTCGCGTACACGTACGTGATCTGCGGGGACCGGCGCACGGTCAACTCGGACGGCAGCTGGTCGAACGCCTCCGCGCCGGCCTTAGCGGCCAGCCCGGACATCGCCACCGCCGGGAAGGCCGCGGCGGCGACCACCACCCCGGCCAGGACGCCGCACACGACAAGCGAAGCGCCGTTGGTGAAGGGGTTGTGATCGCGCCTGCGCAAGCTTCTCACCGCCATAGGGTACGTGAGCCAGCATCAAGGCCGCGTCCTGACGGACGCGCCGTCGTTGTGCTAGACGCACGACCCCCCGCGTGCGGTTGCGCGCATTCCCATCCAGTGTCCGTCACGGTACTGGCGATGCGTTGCACTTTCGGCAACCCGCTCGGGGGATCAGCGAAAATTTTGGGCGGGTTTGGACCTACTTTGACGAATTCTCGAGACAACGTTGCGTAATCGTTCGACTACGGAGCATGATGATCCCGCGAAGCAAAGCACGGAGTCTCCATCCGGAGACTGCACCGTCCGGTTGGTCGGTCCGATCCCGTGCCCGGCGCGCCGCTGCGGTCACTGGCGAACCGCAAACGGGGGGCGTTGGCGAGTCGGGCTCCGCGGGGTTCTGGGCCGGCTACCGGGCGGGACCGGGGGAAGCTGCCGGCCGCGGTGCTGTGCCGGCGGCAGGAACGGCAAGGGGGGACGTGAGCACATGAGCATGATCACGGACTGGCCGAGCATGGCTGCGTGCCGCAACGGTGACCCGGACGCGTTGTTCGTCCAGGGCGCCGAGCAGAACGTGGCCAAGCGGATCTGCCGTGGCTGTCCGGTGCGGTACGAGTGCCTGGCGGATGCGCTGGACAACCGTATCGAGTTCGGGGTGTGGGGTGGCATGACCGAGCGGGAGCGCCGGGCGCTGCTGCGCCGGCATCCGCAGGTACCGAGCTGGCGGCGGACGTTCGAAGCAGCGCTCAACCAGAAGGAGCTTGTACACGCCTAGTGCTCCTGCGTGATCGCGAGACGGCCGTGTCCGGATGACGGACGCGGCCGTTTCATGTCAGCGCAGGGCCGCCACGATCGCCCGCAGCCCGTCGAGGTCGTGGACGTCCGTCGGCAGCGCGGCGACCGTCGCGACGCGTACCCCCGGATGTGCCCGCCGGAAGTCGGCGGCGACCTCGGCCTCGCGCCCGGCGCGGCGGACGAGCCCGGCGTGGATCCGGAGAGCGTCCGCGGTCTCCGGATGCTCGGACGTCAGCCGTTCCGCGGCGACCACGCTGTCGTCCGCGGACAGCTCGGCGGCCTCCACGACGTGGACCCGGTTGAGCACGAGACCGGCCAGCGGCATGCGCTCCTCGCCGAGCCGGCGGGCGAAGTAGGCGGCCTCGCGGATCGCGTCGGGCTCGGGCGCCGCGACGACGAGGAAAGCGGTCTGCCGGTCCTGCAGGACGCGATAGGTCTGCTCGGCGCGCTCGCGGAAGCCGCCGAACATCGAGTCCAGCGCGGCGACGAACCCGGACAGGTCAGTGAGCAACTGGGCGCCGAGGATGCGCTGGACCGCTCGGGAGAAGACCCCGAACGACGCGGTGACCAGCGTGAACATGCTGCGGCCGCCGGCCCGCGCGGGCGCCATCAGCAGGCGCAGCATCCGGCCGTCGAGAAACCGCGCGAGGCGCGCGGGGGCATCGAGGAAGTCGAGCGCGCTGCGGGACGGCGGCGTGTCGACCACGATCAGATCCCATTCGTCGCGGGTACGGAGTTGGCCGAGCTTCTCCATGGCCATGTACTCCTGCGTCCCGCTGAAGGTGGAGCTCATCGCCTGGTAGAACGGGTTGGCGAAGATCTCCTCGGCGCGCTTCGGGTCGGTGTGGGCGAGCACGACCTCGTCGAAGGTGCGCTTCATGTCGAGCATCATCGCGTGCAGCTCGCCCCCGCCTACCCCCTTCACCTGGCGGGGAGTGTTGTCCAGCTCGGTCAGCCCGAGTGCCTGGGCCAGCCGCCGGGCGGGGTCGATCGTGAGGACGACCGTACGGCGCCCGTGCCGCTCCGCCGCCCGCAGCGCGATCGCGGCCGCGGTCGTCGTCTTGCCCACCCCGCCCGCACCGCAGCACACGATGGTCCGTACTCCGTGGTCGGCGAGTAGCGCGTCGATGTCGAGACCGCGCAGGGGGTGATCTCCAGGCACGTACCGAGCGTATCGGGCTGCCCGCGGCGAGCCGCCGTGTCGCGATGTCGGAATGATTCCGACATTAGGATGACGCCATGATCTTCGCCACGCCGGACCTGGAGGACGACGACACCGCGGTGCTCGCTGCGGTCCATCGCATGCGTGAGGCGTTGCGTCATCATCTCCACGTGCCGAGGGCTACGTCCTGCAGTTGGCGAGCGACAGCCACTTCCGGTACGACGCATCGATCGTCCGGAGCCTGCATTACATGTTGTTGTCGCATGAGGTGGATCGATGGCCGGGGCGGTACCGGCCTGGTGGCATCTATGTGCGCGAAGGTACGTCGGGCGACGTGCTACTACCACGTCCTGCAGGTGACCGGCGGGCCTGAGTGGGCACCGGACCGGGATGCGCGTCTATGGCTCAAATTCAACCTACGAGCGCGCACCACATGCAGGCCCAGACCGTGCAGCGCCGCCTCGACACCGCCGCGGAGCTCTGGGTACGCCTGGAGAGCCTGACCGCCGAACGCAAGCTGCCGGAGCGGACGCTCGAGGCGCTGTTCGACGCGGCTTCGGGGTTCCGGGTAACCGGGAGCCGGTACCGGAATTTCACCGGCGTGGAGGCGCGGACAGCTGCCCGTGACCTCCGCACCCTTGTCGACAGTGGACTGTTGATCGCGTACGGGGAGACGCGTGGGCGGTACTACGTCGGCAGTGACGAGCTACGAGCCGTCCAGCACGAGATCAGGAACACATCGCGCTTGACGGACCCCTACCCCGCACTGATCGCCGAGATCGAAGCGGTACGCGCCTCAGGCGCTGGCTAGGCGGGCGGCGAGTACGTCGAGCCCCGCGCGGTCGACCTCTTCCAGCTGCGGGAGCTCGACGATCGGCCGGCC
>Ga0114129_10005122_pt1 | contig 18451 bp, 15 predicted proteins | sample RhiMetdeltSRZDD1_FD_80071 | JGI IMG/M metagenome (GOLD analysis project Ga0114129, IMG submission 80071) | Populus rhizosphere microbial communities from Tennessee, USA - Rhizosphere MetaG P. deltoides SRZDD1 (version 2) (version 2) | ecosystem: Host-associated > Plants > Roots > Rhizosphere >...
ATGCCTCAGCCGGGCGAGGAACGCCGCTACGACGATCCGACCGCGGCCTTCCTCGCGGTGGCCGCCCGTACGCGCACCGCCTTCGCCGCGCCCGGCTATCTGGACACGGTGGCGGATACGCCGATCGGGCGGCAGCCCGGCCGGACCGTCGTGCAGCACGTCGTGAACGAGTTGATCGCACACGGCTGGGATCTGGCCCGGGGAACCGGTCAGGACACGGACTTCGTCCCTCACATCGCCACCGAAGTGCTGGCCAGCTGGCGGGCGTTCTTCGCCGAATGGGATCGAGCCGCCAACCCGAACTTCACGGCCGAACGGGTGGCCCCCGGCGGTGCGTCTTCAGCGGATCGGGTCGCGGCGTACCTCGGCCGCGTGGTGGCGGCCTGATCCATGGTGGCGGGGAACCGGCCGGCCGCCGCGCCCGTCCCATCGACATGACGAGATCCCTGCGCTGCCTGCTCGCCCTTGCGCTCCTGGTCACCGCCGGATGCGCGCGACAGGTTTCCGACCAGCCGCCATCCGGATCGGTGCCGGTGTTCGGAGCCGACGAGCTGGTTCTTCAACTCGCGTTCGTGGGCGGTTTCCGCGGCGATGCGGACTTCGGCGACGTGCCGGCCGTGTCGGTCTACGGCGACGGGCGGGTCATCACGCTCGGCCCGCAGATCGAGATCTACCCGCCGCCCGCCCTGCCCAACGTCCAGGTCGCGACGATCAAGCAGGCCGACTTGCAGCGCCTGCTGGACCGCGCCCGAGCCGCCCGCATCGGTGAGGAGCGCGACTTCGGCCAGCCCGGCATCGCCGACGCCACGACCGCCCGGTTCCGGCTGCGTACCAGCGAAGGGCTGGTGCAGACGGAGGTGTACGCCCTGACCGAGTCCGGCGACGCATCGGGGCTCACCGAAGAGCAGCAGGCCAACCGGCGTGGACCGGCGCAGCTGATGCAAACGATGCAGGATCTCCGAAAGACGTTCGGCGCCGATGCGGTCGGCCCCGAGCGGCCGTACCAGGCGAAGGCGGTCGCCGCCGTGGCCCGCGAGTGGACGGCCGATCCGCAGATGCCGCAGAAGGAGATCGCCTGGCCCGGCCCGGACCTGCCGGGGCCGCGAATCTCCGATACGCCGTGGGGCTGCGTGACGGCGACCGGTACGCAAGCCGAAGCGATCTACGCGGCGGCCGCGCAGGCTAACACCCTGACGCCGTGGGTCTCCGGTGGGAAGCGGTGGTTCGCTCAGCTCCGGCCGCTGCTGCCGGACGAAGTGAACTGTATGAGTATCACTGGCTGAGCGCCGAGCCCGGGAGCGATCTCGGGCTCGGTAGACTGAGGCCCATGAAGATCGGCATCGTGGGCGCAACCGGCCAGGTCGGCGGCGTGATGCGCCGCATCCTCGCGGAGCGCAAGTTCCCCGTGGACCACCTGCGCCTGTTCGCGTCGGCCCGCTCCGCCGGGCGTACGCTGCCGTGGGGCGAGGAGCAGGTCACCGTCGAGGACGCCGCGACCGCCGACTTCAGCGGGCTGGACATCGTCTTGTTCTCGGCGGGCAAGAGCACATCGCTGGCGCTCGCCCCCAAGGTGGCCGCGGCCGGTGCGGTCGTCATCGACAACTCATCGGCCTGGCGCATGGATCCGCAGGTGCCGCTGGTCGTCTCCGAGGTCAACCCGCACGCCGCCGCCGGCCGGCCGAAGGGGATCATCGCCAACCCCAACTGCACCACCATGGCGGCCATGCCGGTGCTCAAGCCGCTGCACCGCGAGGCCGGTCTGGTAGCGATGGTCGCCTCGACCTACCAGGCCGTGTCCGGCAGCGGGCTGGAGGGCGTCGAGGAACTCGGCAGTCAGGTGAAGGCCGTCGTCGGCGACGCCGAGCAGCTGACCCATGACGGCGCGGCCGTCACCTTCCCCACGCCCCGCAAGTACGCCCGCCCGATCGCGTTCAACGTGCTGCCGATGGCCGGCTCGATCGTCGACGACGGGCTCGACGAGACCGACGAAGAGCAGAAGCTGCGCAACGAGAGCCGGAAGATCCTGGAGATTCCGGATCTCAAGGTCTCCGGCACTTGTGTGCGCGTACCGGTGTTCACCGGGCACTCGCTGCAGATCAACGCTCGGTTCGCTCGGCCCTTGCCGCCTGCGCGAGCGCGGGAGTTGCTGGCTGACGCGGCCGGGGTGGTGCTGACCGACATTCCGAACCCGTTGCAGGCGGCCGGTCAGGATCCGACGTTCGTCGGCCGGATCCGGGCCGATGAGACTGTCGAGAATGGACTCGCGCTGTTCTGCTCCAGTGACAACCTGCGCAAGGGTGCGGCGTTGAACGCCGTCCAGATCGCGGAGCTTCTGCTCGCCGAGCGCTGAGAGCCGCCCCGCGCCGGGCCGCCCAACGCGCTGTCAGCTGCAGCAGCCGCCGCCGCAGCAGCCGCCACCGGAAGCGGGGGCGGACGAGCCCGAAACGCTGACCCGGGCCGTGGTCAGCAGCTTGACCGTGTCGTCGTGCCCGGCCGGGCACTGTGCGGGCGCCGAGGAGCCGCTCATCGGGCGCTCGACCTCGAAGGTGTCGCCACAGGCGCGGCAGCGGAATTCGTAGCGGGGCATGGCGGAATCCTACCCTTTTCGCGCCGGCCCGAGGAGACCGCGTACCAGGCCACGGCCCGTCTGCGCAGGGAACGCGGTTACGCCGCACCAAATGCATGGCGCTGACCCTGGCCGCGTGCGGCGACGGCAGCGGCGGCAAAGGCACCACCGGTCCGGGCGGCCTGACCCCGCCGAAGATCGACAAGATGGCGGCCTGGGATTCGGCGGGCGTACGCGCGGCGCTGTGTACGTCTGTCCAATCTGGACTCGGAGCCGCCGCGATCGCCTTGGTCCTGGGCAGCCTCGTGGCGTTCGCAGTGCACCGGCACCGGTTCTTCGGCCGGCAGGCGTTGTCGCTGCTCGTGGTGTTGCCCATTGCGTTGCCAGGTATCGTCACCGGCATCGCCCTGGACTCGGCGTGGCGGTCCGTCATCGCCCCGCTCGGCGCTGTTCGCCGGTGGCCTGCTGGCATTCCGCCCCGAGTTTCGACGAGATCGTGGTCACGACGTTCACCGCCGGACCTTCGGTACAGACGCTGCTGATTTGGATATTCAACAATCTCTTCCAGCCGAACCAGGCCCCCGGTCGTGAACGTCGTCGCGGCTGTACTCATTGTCCTGTCGGTGATACCGATTTATCTGGCTCAACGGCTTTCGTCCGACTCCCCGACCACGCACCGTTGATCGTGGGGCCTATATGAGTGATTTCGCGTGTAGACAAAAGCGGATCAACATGCGAGGCTTCCTGTCGGCTGAAACGGGGGGGCCCGGGGCGAGCCTCGGGGCAGGTGACGCATACCCCGCACACCGGCAGTCCCCCCATAGTGGCCGGTGCATTGGGTGTTGCCCGCTCCCCGCGCTGCCCTGAACACAGACCGGCATCTTCCGTCTCGACGGCGGGAGTCGATTGGGGAGAAGACATCGCAATGACCGAACCGACGGCTAGCGGCCAACTGAGCGAATTCGGCTACAGACAGGAGCTACGCCGCGGCGTAGGCCTTGCCGACCTCGTCTTCTACGGCCTCATCTTCATGGTGCCGATTGCGCCCTTCGCGATTTTCGGCGCGGTATTCCAGGCCTCCAACGGCATGCCGGTCCTGGCGTACGCCGTGGGCCTGGTCGCCCTGCTGTTCACGGCGGCCAGCTACGCCCAGATGGTCAAGGCGTTCCCGCTCTCGGGCAGCGTCTACAACTATGCCGGACGCGGCATCGGCGCACCGGTCGGCTTCATCACCGGCTGGGCCATCCTGCTCGACTACATCCTGGTGCCGGGCCTGCTGTATCTGATCGCAGCGCTGACGATGAACGCGGCCATCCCGGAGGTACCCTTCTGGGCGTGGCTGATCATCTTCGTGGGCATCAACACCCTCATTAACCTGCGCGGCATCAAGATGACCGCGAACTTCACGAAGGTCATGATCGTCGCCGAGCTGATCGTACTCGGTCTCTTCCTGGGCGTCGGCATCACGGCGCTGGTGCAGGGCAAGGGCCGGGGCTTCAGCTTCGAAGCGGTGTTCCAATCGTCCGCCTTCACGTGGGGCATACTCGGTGCGGCTGTTTCCGTTGCGGTGCTGTCGTTCCTCGGCTTCGACGGCATCGCGATGCTGGTCGAGGAGTCGCGCGGCGGCTCGACCGACGTGGCCCGCGCGATGCGCTGGGCGCTGGGCCTGGCCGGCCTGCTGTTCATCGCCCAGGTCTGGGTCGCGGCGCTGCTGGTGCAGGACCCGGCCGGCCTGATCGCCAACGGTGACCCGGACGGTGCGGCCTTCTACGACGCGGCCGGTGTCGCCGGCGGCGCCTGGCTGGCGAAGACCACCCTCATCGCGACCGGTATCGCCTGGGGTATCGCCGACACGCTCGTCGCGCAGGTCGCCATCTCGCGCCTGCTGTACGCGATGGGCCGCGACCGGCAGCTGCCGACGTTCCTGGCGCGGGTTTCGCCGAAGCGCGCGGTGCCCTCGAACGCGATCATCTTCGTCGCCATCCTCTCGCTGGCGCTGGTGTTCTACATGCACAGCCGGGAAGACGGCATCACGCTCATGAGTTCGATGATCAACATGGGTGCCATGGTCGCCTTCGTGATGCTGCACCTGAGCGTGATCGTCCACTTCGTGATCAAGAAGCGCTCCGGCAACCTGTGGAACCACCTGGTCATCCCGCTGATCGGCGCAGGCGTCCTGATCTTCGTCATCATCAACGCGAAGGTCCTGGCCCAGGTCGTCGGCTTCATCTGGCTGGGCATCGGCCTGCTGATCCTGGCCGGCCTCTACGCCGTGGGCAACAAGCCGACCCTGGAGGGCCTGGCCACCGACCGCGAGGCGGCGGCTCCCGAGAGCGCGAGCGCATGAGTGAACTGATCAAGTACCGCCCCGCGCCCGACGAGCTGGGCTACACGCTCGGCGGGCGCGGACCGGTGGCGAGCGTACGCCCCGGCGATGTCCTGCAGGTCTACACCGAGGACTGCTTCGGCGGCCTCGTGAAGTCGGCCAAGGACCTGCCGTCACAGGTGTGCGAGCTGCCGTTCGTTAATCCGGTGACGGGCCCCTTCCAGGTGGAGGGGGCCCGCCCCGGCGACACCCTCGCCCTGCACTTCGTGTCTCTGGTACCGGCCCGGACCTGGGGCGTGTCGGCGACGTTCCCGCATTTCGGGGCGCTCACCGGCAGCCACCAGACGGCCACGCTGCACCCGGCGCTGGAGGAGCGGGTCTGGGTGTACGACATCGACATCCAGAAGGGCGTGGTCCGTTACCACGCGACGGCCAGCGATCACACGGTCGAGCTGCCTCTGGATCCGATGCACGGAACCGTCGGCGTGGCCCCCGGCGGCTTCGAGGCGCGCTCGTCGATCACGTGCGACGCGCACGGCGGGAACATGGACACCCCGGAGATCCGGGCCGGTGTCACCCTCTACTTCGGAGTCAACGTCGACGGTGCGCTGTTCGCGCTCGGCGACGGCCACGCCCGCCAGGGCGAGGGCGAGGTCTGTGGCGTGGCCGTCGAGGCGGCCATGAACACCACGATGATCGTCGACCTCATCCCGGGCGTCTACACAGCGTGGCCACGCATCGAGACCGACACCCACCTCGCGTCGATCGGCGTGACCCGGCCCCTTGAGGACGCGTACCGGATCGCTCACGTCGACATGACCGAGTGGATCGGCCAGCTGACCGGCCTGGACCAGCTGGACGCGTACCAGCTGCTGTCGCAGGCCGGCACCAGCCCGGCCGGCAACGTCGTCGACCCGAACTACACGATGCTCGCAAAGATGGCCAAGACGTGGCTTCCGGGTCGCGCGGACGCGTACGACGGGATACACGATCGGTTGCGCGCGGCCGCCGCAGCGGCGACATTCTGAGTAGACGAAATCGACCAGAGAGGGGGACCGGTGTGGAGCGGCTGACGCTACGCGACGAGTTGTATCTGCTCGCCCATGACGATCGGGGCGAATCCCGCATCCACGCCGGCTCCCTCAGTATCGGCCTGGCCGGTGCGGCGCTGATCGACCTGGTGCTGTCGCGGCGCATGACCGTGGAGCGCGGCCGGCTGATCATGAAGGACGCCACCCGGACCAACGACGCCATCAGTGACTGGATCATCTCCCAGCTCGCGACCAGCAACACCGTACGCGAGCTGCGCTGGTGGATCTCCGGCATCGCGGGTGACATCTACGATCGTACGACCGGCGGCCTGCACGCCAAGGGGATCATCACCAAAACGGTGCAGCGCAAGCTGCTCGGCTCCAAGGTCAGCTACCTGCCGGTCAACGACTCGGTCGTCGGCCCGATCCGGGCGATGGCCTGGTACGTCGTGCACGGGCGCGAACGCCCCGACGACCAGTGCGCCGCGCTGTGCGGGCTCATCGGCGTACTGCGGCTGGAGGATGCGCTCATCGTCGGCGTACCACCGGCTGAATTGCGTGCTGTGCTGCGCCAGATCCTCGGCTATCACACGCCGCCGGTGCAGGAGATCACGGCCGCGGTCGAGGGGCTCATCGGCGAAGCGGCGATGGCGGTCTATCGCTGACCGACCGGGGCGATCAGAGCGACCACCCCGGCCTTTGCGATCAGCAACCGCAGGTGTAGTAGAGGATGTCCCAGTGGTTGCCCTCATCCGTGATGAAAGTTCTGAACGGAGTATTTACCAGACATCGACGTCCACCGCTAGCCCGTCTTTCGGCCTAGACGGTCGAGTGGCGTTTCGGCGTAGACGGTCCGGCGCTCCAGCACCGGCACCTTTCTGTGGCCGGCCGTGGGTACGGTTGACGGGTGCGCTCACCCCTTGCCGCGCTGGCGGCCGCCGCCGTCCTCGCCCTCGCCGGCTGCACCTCGGATCCGGCGCCATCCGCACCCACCACTTCGGACCCCAACTTCGGGTTGCCGGCCGACGCCAGTGCCGCGGCCGCGCAGGCGGGCCTGCCGATGCTCGGCGAGGAGCACCTGAACGTGCACTACCACGCCCACCTGGACCTCGTGGTACGCGGCCAGGCCATCACGGTACCGGCGTACATCGGCATCGATCGCGGCCGCAGCAAGATCGCACCGCTGCACACGCATACGCCGGACGGCATCGTGCACATCGAATCCGCGACCGACGTGCCGTTCACGCTCGGCCAGTTCTTCACCGAGTGGGGGCATCCCCTCTCGGCGACGGCGGTCGGCTCGGTGAGCCCGTCTCCCGGCTCGGAGACCCTTCGCGTGTATCGCAACGGTGACCTGGTCGAGGGCGATCCATCCGGGCTGAAGTTCGAGCCGCACGACGAGATCGTGGTCTGGATCGGCCCGGCCGCCCAGACGCCGTCCGTGCCGCCGACCTACGACTTCCCGAACGGCCTCTGACCCCTTCCGCCGCGGCCGCCTCAAGATCCCGGCCGGTGCGGCTAGTCGTCGTGGCTGCGGCGGTTCTGCTTGATCTGCGAGCGCCGCTTCTTGTCGGCGATCCGGCGCTCGACGGCGGACTTGGACGGCTTGGTGGCGCGCCGGGCTCGTGGTGGCGGGGCGATCGCCTCGCGTACGAGGGCGGCCAGGCGGGCTTCGGCAGCAGCGCGGTTACGCAGTTGAGCGCGGTGCTCCGAGGCGGCGATGGTGATGACGCCGTCGACCAGACGGCTAGACAATCGTTGCAGGGCTCGTGCCTTCAAAGCCGGCGGCAAAGCGGCTGTCTCGGCGAGGTTCCACGACAGCTCGACCCGGGAATCGGCGGTGTTGACGCCCTGACCGCCCGGCCCGCTCGACCGCGAGAACCGCCAGCCAAGCTCGGCGGCGGGGATGGCGATGCCAGACTGGATCACGAGCATGCCGGGCATGTTCTCACGATCTCACGGACCCGGCGAGCGGAATTGTTGAACTGTCAATTAAGTTGTACCGAGCTGAACCGACTTCGAGGAGCGACAGATGCAGTTCGGGATCTTCACCGTGGGCGACGTCACGCCGGATCCGACCAATGGCCGGATTCCGTCGGAGGGCGACCGCATCGAGGCGATGGTGACCATCGCGCTCAAGGCGGAAGAGATCGGGCTCGACGTGTTCGCCACCGGCGAGCACCACAACCCGCCGTTCGTGCCCTCCTCGCCGACCACGATGCTCGGCTTCATCGCCGCGCGTACGCAGCGGTTGCTGCTGTCAACGGCGACGACGCTGATCACCACCAACGACCCGGTGAAGATCGCCGAGGACTATGCGATGCTGCAGCACCTCGCGGGCGGCCGCGTCGACCTCATGCTCGGCCGGGGCAACACCGGACCGGTGTATCCGTGGTTCGGTCAGGACATCCGCAACGGCATCGCGCTGGCGGTCGAGAACTACGCATTGCTGCGCCGGTTGTGGCGCGAAGACGTCGTCGACTGGAAAGGCCGCTTCCGTACGCCATTGGAGTCCTTCACCGCCGTTCCGCGGCCGTTGGACGGCGTACCGCCGTTCGTGTGGCACGGCTCCATCCGCAGCCCCGAGATCGCCGAACAGGCGGCGTACTACGGTGACGGCTTCTTCGCCAACCACATCTTCTGGCCGAAGGAGCACACGCAGCGGATGGTCGGCCTGTACCGGCAGCGCTTCGAGCACTACGGCCACGGCTCGGCCGACCAGGCCATCGTCGGCCTCGGCGGCCAGGTCTTCATGCGGAAGAACTCGCAGGACGCGGTCAAGGAGTTCCGGCCGTACTTCGACAACGCGCCGGTTTACGGGCACGGCCCGTCGCTGGAGGAGTTCACCTCCCAGACCCCGCTGACGGTCGGCAGCCCGCAGCAAGTCATCGACCGTACGCTCACCTTCCGCGAGTACGCCGGCGACTACCAGCGGCAGTTGTTCCTCGTCGACCACGCCGGCCTGCCACTCAAGACGGTGCTGGAGCAGATGGACATGCTCGGCGAGGAGGTGGTTCCGGTGTTGCGGCGGGAGTTCGCGGCGCTCAAGCCGGCCCACGTGCCCGCTGCTCCGACCCACGAATCGCTTCGGCAGGCGGCTACGGTGGCTTCATGACCGGCCGTACGCTCGCCGTGGTCAGCGCCGGACTGCGCCAGCCTTCGTCGACGCGGCTGCTGGCCGACCGGCTGACCGCCGCAGCCGTGGATGAACTGTCCTCCCGTGGATTCACCGTCACCACATCGGTCGTGGAGTTGCGGGATCACGCCCACGACATCACCAACCACATGCTGACGGGATTCCCGTCTCCGTCGCTGCAGTCCGTCCTCTCGTCGATCGTGGGTGCGGACGGGCTGATCGCGGTCAGCCCCATCTTCACCGCGTCGGTGAGCGGATTGTTCAAGTCGTTCGCCGACGTGCTGGAGGACGGATCGCTGGCCGGCAAGCCGGTCCTCATCGCAGCGACCGGTGGTACCGCTCGGCATTCGCTCGCGCTCGACCACGCGATGCGGCCGCTGATGGCGTACATGCGGGCGGTGGTCATGCCGACCGGCGTGTACGCCGCACCGGAAGACTGGTCGCGATCGGCTCCCGAGTCGTCGTCGGCGGCCCTGAACCGGCGGATTCACCAAGCGGCCGCTGAACTGGCCGAGGAGATGGCGCGGCGGGAGAGCAAGCCGCGCGTGGACCCGTTCGAGCTGTCGACGACGTTCGAAGATCTCCTGCGCGGCGACTCTCTTTGACGGTTTCGACGATCTCCCGCTGGGGAACCGGGAAAATCTTGTGCTGCGCGTAGCGATCTTCGTCGTTGGGAATGAGCGCGCTCATGCGCGATGCCATCCCGAGCCCGCCGCCCTTCGCATCCACGCCGATCCCGCCCGCGTCGGGTCCGCCCACGGTGGTTCTGCCTGCGTCGGGTCCGCCTGCGGTGGGACAGATCGACGGGGGAGAGCTGTCCGGGGTTGTCGGCGGCGAGCCGGGTCGGGAGCGCGGAAGTGTCGCCGGTGCGTGTCAGAATCGACCCGTGACCGAGTCGCCACCCACTGCCTCGGCCGGCGAGCCGGCCGCGCCGACTCCCAAGCCACCCACGACTAAGCCAGCCAGGACTAGGGAAGCCACCACGTCAGCGGAGATGTCAGCCGCAACATCAGCGGAGACGCCGGACCTGTCCGAGACGCAGGCGGTGTCGCCGGAGGAATCGCCGCGTGCGCAGCGCATCCGGCTGACCGCCCGGCGCTGGGCCGACTCGCTGATCGACATGTCCGGCGCCAACCGCCTCATCTATTACCGCGATCTCAAGGTCGGCACGCTCGACCTCGCCGCCGCCCGCCCCGCGGCCGTGACCGCGCTGCTGGCCGGGCAGGGCCGGACCATCTCCGACCTGTTCCCCGAGCCGGACAAGCGGGCCGATGCGATGAAGCGTATGCGCGCCATCCGGTCGAAGGTACGGGAGCTGTCGGAGGAGCGTGGCCTCGACGCGGGGTACCTGGCCATGGGTTTGGCCACGTGGCACGAGCCGGAGCGTACGCCGCGGTCGCCGGTTCTGTTGCACGCGTTGAGAATCAGTCCCACCAGCGCCATCGAGGCCGACTTCACGCTGCGGATCGCCGGTGAGCCCGAGGTCAATCCCGTTCTGCTGCACCGGCTCGCGCACGATTACGGCGTACACATCACCGCCGAGGAGGTGCTGGCGGACGCCGAGGCGGCGACCCCGGAGCTGGAGGCCGAGCAGGCCTTCGAGAACCTGGCGAAGCTGGCGATGCGCGTGCCCGGGTTCGCCATCATGCCCGCGACCGTGGTCGGCACCTTCGTCTACGAGAAGCTGCCGATGGTTCAGGACATCAACCAGGGCACCGGACTGCTCGCCCTCAGCGACGTGGCCTCGGCGCTGGCCGGTGACACGGTCGCCGCCCGCGAACTGGCCTTCGGCGAGGGGATCGATCCCACCACACCCGACCACATCGCCCTGCGCGACGAGTACTTGGTCCTCGACGCGGACTCTTCGCAGAGCCGCGCCATCAACGCTGTCATCGCCGGGCAGCACCTGGTCGTGAAGGGTCCGCCCGGAACGGGCAAGAGCCAGACGATCGCCAACCTCATCGCGACGCTGGCCGCCCGGGGCCAGACCGCCTTGTTCGTGGCCGAGAAACGCGCCGCCATCGACGCGGTCGTGAACCGTCTCGCCGCGGTCGGCCTCCACGACCTGGTGCAGAACCTGCACGGCGGCGGTACCAGCCGGCGCGAACTGGCCGGTTCGCTGCAAGCGCGGCTGATGCGCGTATCCGAGGAGCATCAGCCACACCTGGCCGACCTCGGCACCACGTTGGTTGCCCGGCGTGAGCAGATGGCCGCACACGACCAGGCCATGCATCGCCAGCACGCGCCGTGGGCGATCTCCGTCTTCGAGGCCCAGTCCCGGCTGCTCGGCGTGGGCGCCGACGCCGTCACCCCGGCCCGCTGGTTCGGCGACGGCCTGACCGCGCTCGACCGGGAGCGGGCGGCTCAGGTCCGCGACAACTGCGCCGAGGCCGCTCGGCTCGGCCTGTTCGACCCGTCGCTGCGTACCGGCGCATGGGACGCGATCACCATGACCGACCCGCAGGCCGCCCGCGACGCCATGTTCGCCGCCACCGAGCTGTCCCAGCGCCAGCTGCCCGAGCTGCGCCGCATGGTCGCCCAGGTCGCCGCCGAGTGCGGCCTGCGCGTACCGTCCACTGTGGCCGAAGCCCGCGAGATGCTCGCGCTCACCACCGATACCACGGAGGTCGCGAGCCGCCTGCGGCCCGAGGTCTACACCGCACCCGTGCCCGATTACGTCGCGGCTACCGCGGATCGCGCCTGGCGCAAGGCCCGTGGCGTCAAGATGGGCTTCTTCGAGCGCCGGCGTCAGCGCCGTGCCGCTTCCGCTCTCTGGCTCACGGGTACCGGAGGAACGAGAGTAGCTAGCCGGGCGGACCTGCACGCAATGCTGCAGCGAGTGCTCGACGTCTCGCAACGCTGGACACTGTGGAATGTGGACGGACGCCCGCCCCGGCCGTCCGCGTCGACCCCGGATGCGATGGCCGCCCTGGAGGCGGCCGAGCAGAGCATGGCGCGCGTACCGGTGTTGTTGCACGCCGATGTGACGCTGGATCAGCTGCACCGGCAGGCCGACGCGCTCGCCTCCGACGCGCACGGACTCGACCGCGCCGTGCGGCGCAACGGGTTGCAGTTGGCGTTGCGGCAGTGGCGGGCCGACCGGCTGCTCGACGAGCTGACCGATCGCCAGGCCAACGCCGATCTGGCCGTACGCGCCTTCGACTATGCGTGGCTGACCAGCGTCCTGGACACCATTCGCGCCGACGATCCTCGCCTGCGTGGCTTCGACGGTGCGGTCCTGCACGCTGCGGCCGAGCAGTTCCGCGAGGCCGACGCCGACCACATCCGCCACACACCGGCGCGCGTACGCCGAGCGGCAGCGGCCCATCTGGTGGCCGTCCTCGACCGCTACAAGGAGGAGCAGGACCTCATCCGCCGGGAGGCGGCGAAGAAGACGCGGCACCTGCCGACCCGGCAGCTGTTCGAACGCGCACCGCATGCGCTGCTGGCCATCAAGCCGTGCTGGGCGATGAGCCCGCTGCTGGTGAGCCAGGTGCTGCCGGCCCAGCGCCTATTCGACGTGGTCATCTTCGACGAGGCCAGCCAGGTGCTGCCGGTCGACGGCATCACCGCCATCATGCGGGGCCGCCAGGTCGTGGTGGCCGGCGACGAGCACCAGCTGCCGCCGACCGCCTTCTTCGACCGCGTCGACACTCCAGTCGAGTCCGATGAGGACGAACAGTCGTACACCGATGACGTCGAGTCGCTGCTCCAGGCGTACTCGTCGGTATTGCCGCTGCCGCAGGTGACCCACCTAGCGTGGCACTACCGCAGCCGGGACGAGCGGCTGATCGCCTTCTCCAACGCGCACATCTACAGTCCGCACGGCAACGAGCTGGTGACCTTCCCGGGCGGGACGGTCGGCCCGAGCCTGACGCATGTGCTGGTGCCGCCGGGGAAGGCGAGTTCCGCGGTCGCCGAGGAGAGCGCGAGCGCCGAAGTGCAGCGGGTGGTGGAGCTGATCCTCGAACACGCCGAGACCCGGCCGACCGAGTCGCTCGGCGTGATCACCATGGGCATCAAGCACGCCGACCGCATCGACGCCGCCCTGCGCCGGGCCCTCGCGCTGCGGATGGAGCTGCACAAGTTCTTCGGCGAGCGCAGCGGTGAACCGTTCTTCATCAAGAACATCGAACGCGTGCAAGGCGACGAGCGCGACGCGATCATCCTGTCGGTCGGCTACGGCCCGGGGCCGGACGGCCGCATGCTGTACCGGTTCGGGCCGCTGAATGTCGCGGGCGGGCAGCGGCGGCTCAACGTCGCCATCACCCGGGCTCGGCGCCGCATGACGGTCGTCAGTTCGTTCTCGTCCAGCGACCTGGATCCGCAGCGGCTGCGGGCCGACGGCGCTCGCATGCTGCGGGCGTACCTGCAGTACGCCGAGGTGCAGACGCACGGCGATCCGACCGCGGCGGTGACCGGATCCGGTCCGGCGAACCCGTTCGAGAAGGACGTCATGGAACGCCTGACCGCGGCCGGCATCCCGCTGGTCGGCCAGTACGGCGTGGGCGGCCACCGTATCGACTTCGCCGCGACGCATCCGGACGACCCGGCCAAGCTGGTGCTGGCGATCGAGGCGGATGGGCGTACGTATCACGCGTCGCCGACCGCCCGCGACCGCGATCGGCTGCGCCAGGAACACCTGGAGCGGCTGGGCTGGCGCTTCCACCGGATCTGGTCGACCGACTGGTTCCACAACCGCGATGCCGAGATCGATCGGGCCGTGGCGGCGTATCAGGAGGCGGTCGCGTCGGGCGCGGAGCTTCAGATCGAGCCGGCGATCGGCACCGCGATCGTGCCGCCCGCCCGCACCGCGGCCAAGCCCTCGTTCGAGCCCGGCCTGCCGATCACGGAGTACCCCGAGGACATCCTCATCGCCCTGATCCGGTGGATCGAGAGCGACGGGCGGCTGCGTACCGAGGACGAGGTGCTGACCGAAGCGATGGAGGAGTTCGGGTTCACCCGGCGCGGGCCACGCATCGTCGACACGCTGAAGCAGGCGATCGCCAAGGCCCGCCTGCGCTGATCAGGCCGCGCGGCGGAAGACGAGGTCTGCGATCGGGCGGCCCTCGGCGATCCCGCGTTGCTCGAACTTCGTCACCGGCCGCCAGTCCGGTCGCTGGGCGTACCCGGAAGTGGTGTTGACGAACGTGGAGTCGGCGCCGATGACCTCCAGCATGACCTGCGCGTAGCCGGGCCAGTCGGTGGCCAGGTGGAGCGAGCCGCCCGGGCGCAGGACGTCGCGCAGCAGCGGGACGTTCTCGGGGCGGATGAGGCGGCGCTTGTGGTGGCGGGGTTTGGGCCACGGGTCGGGGAAGAAGATGTGGATCGCGTCGACGCTGCCGGGGGTCAGCATGCGGGTCAGGAGCGTGATCGCGTCGCCGCGGGCGACCCGGGCGTTGGTGGCGCCGCTGCGTTCGAGCAGCCCCATGAGGTTCGCGATGCCCGCGTAGTGGACCTCGACGGCCAGGTAGTCGCGGTCCGGGTCGGCCGCGGCCATGGCCGCGCTCGCCTCACCCATGCCCGAGCCGATCTCCAGGACCAGCGGTGCCCGGCGCCCGAAGGTCGCCTCCAGGTCGAGCGGCTGCTCGGCGACGGGTACGCCGAAAACCGGCCACAAGCGCTGGAAAGTATCGTCGCGCTGGGGGCTGACTCGGCCCCGCCGGGCGTTGAAGGTACGGATTCTCACAGCTGTCTCAGTCATTGCGGAACCAGGATACCCGGACCCGCCGGCAGAAAATTCTTAACACCGTTACGTTGTCGCTGACCTCGATCGACACGGCGTACACAGTGGAGAGTTGGTGCAGTCGCCGGCGGGCGGCTGGAACGCGGCGTGGCGCGGGGGCGCGGTAGGGCGGGGCGGGACGGCGGCCCGGCCCGTCGGCGCGAACCGGGCCGCCTGCTTGAGCGGCCACGACCAGGCGGCCGTGGCCGTCGTCATGCGGCCTTGAGGTTGGTGGACTGCGACTGCGGCTGGCCCCACATCGCGGTGAAGCCGGCGGCCTCACCGGTCAGCCAGCGGTCGACGTCGTCCGGTCCGCCCTTGACCTCGCTGAGCCGGTGCGGGATGCCGCGGCGTACGTCGACGAGGACCGGTTCGCCATTGGGCAGGACTTGGTCCATATGACGGTTCATCAGATGCAGCGCCGCGGTGATCGCCTCCGCAGTCGGCGGCTGCTCGTCGAAGTGCAGCCGTACGGCCTCCTTGCGGCCGTCCTCGTATCGCAAGCCGAAGTGCGCACTGATCTTGACGGGCAGGCTGCCCAGCATGCCGATGGCTTCCCGCGTCGAGGTCAGGGCGTACTGGCCGGGGCTGCCCAGCGTCTCCAGATATTGCGCGGCACCGGCGGTGAGCGCGCCGTAGAGGCGACGCCATCGGGGTGCCACCGACTGCGCCACGGTGGCCAGGTGCAGACCACCGGTGCGGAACTGGATGTCGGCCTTGAGCGCCTTCACGAACTGGCCGTGCGGGTTGAACCCGCCACCGGACTCACGCTGCTTACGCAGCCCGCCGACGAAAGCCGCCTTGGTCGGACCGGTCTGATCCACATAGCGGGTGAACGCGAGCAGGGTCGCGTACGGCAGCGAGCGGGCGGCAGAGGGGCTGGTCATGTCGAACTCCGTTCGGCCTCGTGCGTGGTGGCGGGCCGCCGCCGATGGCGTGGTCAGCGACCCCGTTTCGTACACACATTCTAATCGGGTCCACCGACATTTCCCACCCCGCGCGAGCGGCCAATTCATAGGTGATCATCGCTTGACCCCAGGGTCCGCGCCCGCCCGGAAAAGGTCAGCAGGATGGCACAATTCCGGGCCACCCCAGGGTGGCGGGGTGGCTCGAATCGGTTAGAACTACTGTGCTATTCGGGCTCGCCGGTAGGCCGCCTGGGCACCGGTCGAGCCGCCGTCAGGAGAGGCTGCCGCCGAAGGTGTCGCAGCTCTTGGGTTCACCGCTGTCGTAGCCGGTGTCGAACCATTTCTGCCGGTCCGCCGACGATCCGTGCGTGAACTGCGATTCGTCCACCCCGCCGCCCATCTTCTTCTGGATGGCGTCGTCGCCGACCGCCGCAGCGGCTTGCAGCGCCTCGTTGATCTGCTCCTGGGACAGACTCTTGAAGATGGGCCGGCCGGCCGCGTCGGTCGTCTGCGTGGCGTGCTTGGTCCAGACCCCGGCGTAGCAGTCGGCTTGCAGCTCCAGCATTACGGAGTACTTGTTCTCGGCACCCGGGTCGCGCTGTTGCGCTCGGCGTACTTCGGCCTCGGTTCCGAGCAGGCTCTGGACGTGGTGGCCGTACTCATGCGCCAGGACGTACGCCTGCGCGAACTGGCCGGGTGCGCCGAACCGGCTCGCGAGCTGGTCGTAGAAGGAGAGGTCGATGTAGACCTTGTGGTCGGCCGGGCAGTAGAACGGGCCGACGTTGGCGTCGGCCTCGCCGCAGCCGGTACTCACGGCCTGGCTGAAGAACACGGTGTTGGCCTTCTGGTACTGGTCGCCGAAGGACTGCGGCAGTTCCTTCTGCCAGAACGCTTGCACGGAGTTCACGTAAAGCGCGTTGCGGCAGTCGGTGTCGTCGAGCCGCTCGGGATTGGCGCTGGTGCAGGTGCTCACGTCCGGTCCACTGTCGTCGCCGCCGAGCAGGCTGTTGGCGCCGAAGCCCCCACCGATCAATGTGATCAGCACGATGATCGCGGTGAGGATCAGGCCGGACTTGCTGGTGGGGATGGGAATGCCACCGAGGCCGCCCAAGCGCCCGCCGCCGCTGCCCCGGCGGTCCTCGATCTGGCTGGTGTCGATCTGCGCGTCATCGTTGAGGGACATGGGCGGTTGGTACCCACACCGCCGGGCCCGCATTCCCCGGCCGCTATCGCCGGACAGACCGGCCGCGGCAAAGGGGGGCGCCTGGGCGAGAAAAGCGCGGAGTCGGCGAAGGGCAGACGGTCGAGAAGACGGGCAGTGACGCCGAGAACACCGGCAGAAACACCGGCAGTCTTGCCGGGTTTGCCGTGATTGCGGGATGAAATCCCAAAATTAGATGGCCGAAGTGTCGCCTAGCCGACAGTTCACAATGGGGGATGTCCTTCATCGTGATCTCATGTCCTCGGACGCATCGTTGATCGGGGTCCCATGCCCCGATCACGTGACTACGCCCGCGGAGTTCATGGGAGCCCTGCGCAATCTGCGCGCATGGGCCAATCTGACGTACCGCGAGCTGGAAAGCAGGGCAACCGCGGCCGGTGACCGCCTGCCCCGGGGAACGATCGCCAGCGCGATGTCGCGCGGCGTCATGCCCCGCGAGCAGACGATCGCGGCGTTCGTCCGGGCGTGTGGGGGTGACCGTTCCGCCGTCGAGGTCTGGCTCACGACGCGACGGCGCATCGCCGCCGCCGACCAGGCCGTCGGTGACCTCGCTTCCGCGGTGGAATCGTGGATCTCCGCGCATCTGCCTAAGAGTCGCAAGGTCCGGAAGGAACGCACCAGCCGCCGGCGCGGCACTGTCCAACCCGATCTCGCGACCGTGGTGGAGGCCTGGCTGCTTACACGCGGCCGCTTTCGACCCGACCGCCGCGTAGGAACGGTTTACGGGGGCCGGGCGGTCGGGTGGAACCGCGATACGGTCGCGTTCTACGCGATCGTGCCTCCGGGCGCCCCGCTGGAGGACGTCGACCGGCTCCTTGCGGACACGACCTACTCGCTAGGCCGGGTCGCGCAGGCCGCGGCGGAGACGACGTCGAGCCGCTGGGTCGGCTTGCACCGGCGCCCCTCGGGCCGGGTCCGGCTCGGTCGCCGCGCCCGCCGCGACGAGGTCGCGGTCGTCTGACGCGCGACCGTCCGATGTCGTGACCGGCGCGTCCGTCCGATGTCGTGAGTGGAAACCGGACGGCAACGAGCGGCCGGTCAGCCCGTCGGGCGAAACCCGCGCAGGGTTCGTTAATGAGCGATTACTGTCCGTGGCATGACGGAGCGCTTGCACGTGCGGAACGACGCCCTTGAGGGCGCGATCGCCACGATCATCGCGGACGAGCGGACGCTGGAGAGCTACTGGAACCAGCCGAACGTCCCCTGCCTGATCTTCGCCGACCACACGCTGCCGGGTACGCCGGCGCAGTTTCACGGCGGCCCGATCGGCACCGGGCTGCCGGTGCAGCTCATCTTCTGGGGTCTGTGGTGGAACTCGGCCGATGGCGCCCAGCGCCGAGCGATGATCACCGACCGCACGCAGCGCCTGATCAACAGCCCGTACTTCAGCGAGCTGGCCCAGTACGGCATCCAGCCGCCGACCTTTCGCGGCCCGCCGATCACCGTTCTGGAGCCGCTGCCACCGGCGAGTTTCACCGACTCCGAGGAGCAGCGCATGGTCACCGACCTGATCGACGACCTCATCGACGACGACGTC
>Ga0114129_10005125_pt1 | contig 18443 bp, 16 predicted proteins | sample RhiMetdeltSRZDD1_FD_80071 | JGI IMG/M metagenome (GOLD analysis project Ga0114129, IMG submission 80071) | Populus rhizosphere microbial communities from Tennessee, USA - Rhizosphere MetaG P. deltoides SRZDD1 (version 2) (version 2) | ecosystem: Host-associated > Plants > Roots > Rhizosphere >...
CAGGCGCGCACCAAATCCGATCCGGCGTTGAACGCGATCGCGGCCAAACACGGCGCCACGCCGTTCGAGATTGCATTGGCGTGGCTGGAATCGATCTCACCGTTCATCACGCCGCTTCCGGGCGTCAGTCGCGTCGAAACGGTTCACTCGGTCGCGCGAGCACATCGCATCACGTTGACCGACGAGGATCGGCGGGATTTCGAAGCACGATTTCCGACGAGAGTTCATGCGCCAATAATTCGGACGAATAGGGAAGTCGTCGTGGTGATGGGCTTGCCGGCGGCCGGCAAGTCCACGCTTGCGCAGACGCTCATCGCCGAGGGTTACCTTCGCATCAACCGCGACGAGGCAGGTGGCAGCTTGCGGGGCTTGACCGGCGCTCTCGATAGCGCGCTCACCGCGGGTCACGAACGCATCGTCCTCGACAACACTTACGTGATCCGCAAGTCGCGCGCGGAAGTGATTCGCGCCGCGGCACAACATGGCGTGCCGGTTCGATGCATCTGGCTGACGACATCGCTCGACGATGCGCAGGTCAACGCCGTCACGCGTCTGATCGAGCGCTACGGCAAACTGCCCGACGAGGAGGAGCTGGCGGCGCTGCGCAAGACCGACGTCAACGCCTTTCCGCCAACGGTGTTGTTTCGGTACCAGCGCGAGCTCGAGCCGCCGGATGAATCGGAAGGATTTTCACGCGTCGATCGCGTGCCGTTCGAGCGGCGCGCGAATCCCGCTCATGTCAACGGGGCGGTGATCGCGTGGATCGACGATCCGGCAAAGCTCGAAACGACGGGCCCCCGCCTAAAGGCGGGGGCTACATCCGGCTCACGACTCCTTGTTCTCTCGTGGCAACCTTCGAAGGCGCGCGCCGATGTCGAGGCCGCATTTCTGGCCGCGGCGGCGCGCGCCGGCCTGTCGATCGAATTCGACTGCTGTCCGCACGGCGCCGGGCCGCCCCGCTGCTGGTGCCGCAAACCGTTGCCGGGCCTGGGCGTTGCGGCCATTCACCGGCATCGGCTGGATCCGGCGCGCTGCCTCTACATCGGCGACGGTTCGATGGATCCCGGCTTCGCGCGTAAGCTTGGGTTCGCTTTTCGCGAAGCGCCATAAGATAGGCGCAGGGAGCGGCTCATGAAAATCCTGATTCGGTCGGCGATTGCGGTGGTGGTGCTGGCGTGCGCGCAAGTCGCCGCGGCGCAGACAGCGGACGAAATCATCGAGAAGAGCATCGCGGCCATGGGCGGCCGCGCCGCGTTCGACAAGATCAAGACGCGGTCGACGACCGGCACGATCACGTTGATGACGCCGGCCGGTGAGATTCCGGGCAGCATCGAGATCCTCAACGCGCGGCCCAATAAGGCGCGCACGCTGATCAAGGCCGATCTCTCGGCATTTGGCGCGGGACCACTCACGGTCGATCAGCGCTTCGACGGCCAGAACGGTTATGTGATCGATACGCTGCAGGGCAATCGCGACATCACCGGCAACCAGCTCGACAACCAGCGCAACACGGGATTCCCGCACACGTTCCTGAACTACAAGGAGCGCGGTTACAACGTCAAGGTGCAGGGCAAGGAGAAAGTTGGCAGTGCTGAAGCGTATGTGCTCGTGTTCGAGCCAGCGAAGGGATCGACGATTCGCCAGTTCATCGACGCCCAGTCGATGCTGCCGCTCAAGTTCGTGTTGACGGTGAACGTGCCCCAGGTCGGCGCCGATGTCGAGCAGACGTCGACGCTCGAGGACTATCGCGAAGTGGATGGCGTCAAACTGCCATTCAAGCTGACCTCATCGTCGTCGCTGCAGAGCTTTAGCATCACGATCGACAAGGTTGCACACAACGTCGAGGTCGACGACAAGCTTTTCGTGAAGCCGTAGAGATTACCGCTGCCGCCGCAGGTCGCGTTCGTCGAGCGTGATGCGCACCTGCGGCGCGTACATCTCATCCCAGCTCTGATCGGACCAGTACACGGTGTTCTGCGGCGCCGGGTTGTAGCGGTTCTTCAGCGAATTGTCGAACAGCGTGGTGACGATCACCTTGCTGCCGCTCGGGATGCGCTTCGGCGCGGCCAGCTCGTAATACACCTGCCAGTTGAAGTCGTAGCGCGGTACGTAGAGGAGCACCTCTTCGCGCCCGTCGGGCAACACCAGCGTGTACTTCATGCTCTTGCCGCGCAGGTGCAGGTGCGGCGTGAGGCCGTGCAGCGTGACCGGTTCGGTGATCGCATGCACGCTGACGACCGTCCAGTCGTCGACGAACGGGGGAATCGGCGGCAGCTCGTCGTCGCTGTTCAACTTGCCGAGCTCCTTGCCGTCGACGATGTAGGTGGTCGGACCGGCGGCGCTGAGGTCGTGGTAAATCTGATGCGTCACGGCCGTACCGCTCTTCGCGAGATACAGTCCAACGCGAGTGCGATCCTTCACCGGCACGCCGGTCGGCTGATAGTGCATGTAGAAGTTGATGAACGAACCGGCCTTGATGCGCTGTCCGGCGCCGAGTTGGTACTCCTCATAGCCGCGGCCCGGCACGAATGACAACAGCTTGTCGTTTTCGCCACGGCCCGACTGCAGTCCGTTCGCGCGCGCGATGTCGCGGCGCGACATCGGCTTGCCCTCGGCGCTGAGGATGCGGCCGTTCACGAGCGTGGCGCCATCCGGAATCCTGTCGACGACATAGACGCCCGCGTGATGCACCGACTGCGGGGCGCCGGGAAGAATCTCGAGCGCCTTGACGAACACGTCTTCCGTGAAGGGCGCCTTCACGTAGAAATCGGTGACGTTGACTTGTCCTTCCGCGGGGACCTCGAACTCGACCGGCATGTCGATGACGATGTCGGGTTCACCATGGGTCCAGTTCGCGGCAAACACCGGCGCCGCGGGCAGGTCGGCGTCGTTTCCTTTTGGTGCGCCCTGATCGGCCCAGGCGGCAATGGTCCGAATCTCCGCTTCACTCAGGCTGCGGTCGTTCTTGAACGTGCCGTGCCTGGGATCGGCGCCCCAGGGCGGCATCTGGCGCGCGCCCACCTGCTGCTTGATCGACTTGGCCCACGGCCTCGCGTCCTGATAGGTCACCAGCGCCATCGGGGCGATGCCGCCCGATCGATGACAGCTGACGCAGGCGCGGTAGAGGACCGGCGCGACGTCTTTCGTGAATGTGGGTTGTGCGGCGGCCGGAGCGGCAATGATGGCGAGAACGACGAGGGTGAACGCCGAGCGCTTCATGAGCCCTCCTTGGACGCTCGCATTCTACGCCAGACCGGCAGCCTGAAGGCTGCCTTTATAGGAGGGTCCTTACTCCCCTTGTCAAACTAGGAGAACCCGCGTTACACTCCTAGCCTAGCTAGGGGAGGGTTCATCGTGGGCAAATCGGCAGAGCTGTTACCGGGCACGCTCGACATGCTGATCCTGAAGGCGGTCTCGCTGAAACCGCTGCATGGCTACGGCGTGCTGCTGCGCATCAGCCAGATCTCGGGCAAGGCGCTCGATATCCCGCAAGGGTCGCTTTATCCTGCGCTCTACCGTCTCGAGCACCAGGGGCTGATCGCGGCCGAATGGGGCGAGAGCGAGAACAAGCGCAAGGCGAAGTATTACTCGCTGACGGCGGCCGGCCGTCGCCGCCTGCGCGAGGAAACCGAAGGCTGGAATCGCCTCGCCACCGCGATCGCGTCGGCGTTGAACACCACTCCCGACGAGGTGTAGCCATGATGTCGCAATTTCGCAGCTGGTGGTCGGCGGCGGCGCGCCGCACCCGTTTCGAAGACGAGATGCGCGCCGAAATGGAATTTCACCTGCAGGCGCGCGTCGATGATTTGATGGCGAGCGGCGTCGCGCCCGCGGCAGCCCGCCGTCAGGCCCGCATGGAATTCGGCACCGCCGACGCGATCAAGGACGATTGCCGGCAATCCCGCGGTCTCCGGTTCCTCGACACCACGGTCCAGGATGTCCGGTTCGCCTGGCGCATGATGCGCAAGACGCCCGGGTTCACTGCGGCCGCGATCATCTCGCTCGCGCTCGGCATCGGCGCCAACACCGCGATCTTCACGCTCGTGGAAGCGGTGATGTTGCGGACGATGCCGATTGCCGAACCGGATCGCCTGTTCTACCTCGCGCACGGCACGGGTGATAACCCGGGCACGAGCTCGAACTACGGCCTGTTCGAGCAGTACGCGGCGCTCACCGACGTATTCGACGTCACCGCTTACAACACCAACGGGTTCAAGGTGACCACGCCTGACGGCATCGAGAACGTCGACGGCATTTGGGTCAGCGGCAATTTCCACGCGGTGGCCGGCGTGCCGATGGCGCTTGGCCGCGGCTTTGCCGCTGAACGCGATCGCGACATCGGCGGCAGCATGATCGCGGTGATCAGCGATCACTATTGGGCGCGGCGCTACAACCGGGCGCCCGACGTCCTTGGGCAAACACTCGTGCTCAACGGCCATACCGTCACGATTGTCGGCGTCACGGCGCCCGAGTTCACCGGTCTCCAACCCGGCACGCGTCCGGACATCACCCTGCCGCTGTCGGTGCGCGTCCTCGACGAAAAAGATTTCCTCGACATGCGCGATACGTGGACCAGCATGCCGATCCTCGGGCGCGTGAAGCCGGGCGTCTCGGAAGCGCAAGCCACCGCCGCCGCGGATGTCGCCCTCAAGCAGTACATGGCGCGCGAGGAGAATCAGTGGATCGTGACACGCAATCCCGACGCCTTTGCCGCGGCCAGGCTGCTGCCGGCATCGCGGGGTTCGGGATCGTTGCGCCAGCGCTATGCGACACCGCTGACCGTGTTGATGGCGCTGGTTGGACTGATCCTGCTGATCGCCGCCACCAATGTCGCCAACCTGCTGCTCGTCCGAGGTGAGGCACGATCGAAGGAAGTGGCGATTCGCTTGTGCGTGGGCGGCGGCCGCTCGCGTCTGATCCGTCAGTTCCTCACCGAAAGCGTGCTGTTGGCGGTCTGCGGCGCGTTGCTTGGGTTCGTCCTGGCGCAGTGGGGCACCCAGGCGATCATGGCGTTCTTTGAATCGCTCGAGCAGCCGATTTTCCTCGACGTGTCGCCGAATCTTCGCGTCCTCGCATTTACGACCGCCATCGCGTTGATCGCCGCGCTGCTGTTCGGTCTTACGCCGGCGCTGAAGTCCACGCGCCTCGAGCTCTCGCCCGCGCTGAAGGAGGGCGGCTTGCAGTTCGGATGGACGCGGCGGCGATGGACCGCTGGCTACGCGCTGGTCGTCACCCAGGTCGCGCTCGGCGTGGTCGTGATCGCGGTGGCGGGCCTGCTCGCGCGCAGTCTCCACAATCTCAAGACTCTCAACGCCGGCTTCAACGGCGAACACGTGCTGGTGTTCACGCTCGACAGCTACGGCACGACGCTCAACGACGAGCGCCGGACCGCGCTGTACGCGGACTTGCTGGGAAGACTGCGCACGTTGCCGGGTGCGGTCCGGGTCGCGGCATCGCGATCGGTGCCCATTCACACCAGCGGCAATGCCCGGCTGCTCGATCTACCCGGCCCTGCGGACAGGACGCTGGATCGCTCCGCGTTCACGAACATCGTCACGCCGGGGTACTTCGACGCGTTTGGGATCCGCCTGCTGCGCGGCCGTGACATCAACGAGTTCGATACGAGCACGAGCCCTCGAGTTGCGGTCATCAGTACGGCGATGGCACGTTTGTACTTTGGCGATCGCGATCCGCTGGGCCAGACGTTCGGGTACCAGAGCGAGAAAGATATCCGGCTGACCGTGGTCGGCGTGGTCGAAGACACGCATCAGATGAATCTGCGCGAACGGGCGCCGGCGATTGTCTACACGCCGATGACGCAAGAGAAGGCGCAGTTCTGGATGAACTTCGCGATCAGGACCGCGCAGGAGCCGGCGGCGCTGTCGTCCGCCGCCGTCGCTGCCGCGCGGGCCGCGAGCAAGGACGTGGTCATTCGCTATGTTCGGACGATGGACCAGCAGGTGAATGCGTCGCTGATGCGCGAGCGCCTGCTGGCGACCTTCTCCGGCGGGTTCGCCGCGCTGGCGTTGATCCTCGCCGCGGTCGGGCTCTACGGCGTGATGTCGTACAACGTCACGCGCCGCAGCCGCGAGATCGGCATTCGCATGGCGCTGGGTGCGCGCCGGGGCAATGTGCTCATCCAGGTACTGCGGCAAACGGTCGTGGTGTCGGTGATTGGCATCGCCATTGGCGTCACGGCCGTGCTGATGACGACGAAGTACATGACCACGCTGCTGTTCGGCCTGTCCGAACGCGATCCGGCGACGCTGATGGCCGTATCGGTGGTATTGCTGATCACCGCGTCGGTGGCCGGGTTCTTCCCGGCGCGCCGGGCGGCCACTATCGACCCGGTGCGCGCGATTAAGACTGAATAGTAAACTTGCAGGAGCGTGCCCGAAGCTCTGCATGTTGCCAATGGACATTGCACGACGCGCCTGATCGAACAGGCGCGTCTGCCCGGCCGCACCCAGGTCTGGTGCGATCCGCTTCATGAAGGCCCGATTGCGGACGTGCCGGACGCCGAGTTATTGCGGATCCGCGCCGCCGACCTGGCGCGCGGCCTGGGCGAGCCCGTCGAAGAGGTCGAAGCGGATCTGAAGAGTTGGCGTGCGGCGGTCGATGCCGACCATGCCTATCACGAGCTCGTGCTGTGGTACGAGCACGATCTCTTCGATCAACTCAACCTGATCCAATTGCTGGCGCGGATCGGCCGCGATCGGCCGATTCGAAAACCGGTCAGCCTCATCTCCATCGATGCCTATCCCGGCCACCCGAACTTCAAGGGGCTGGGCGAGCTCGGACCCGAAGACATCGCGAAGTTGTTCACCGAGCGCCGCCGCGTGACCCCCGAACAATTCGCGGTGGCGGCGCGGGCGTGGGACGCATTTCGATCGCAGGACCGCGCCCGAATGGAGTCGCTGCTGCTCGAAGACACGTCGGCATTGCCGTTCCTGGGGCGTGCGCTGCGGCGGTATCTCGATGAAGCGCCGGAGAAACCCGGCGGCCTGACTCGCAGTGAACGGCGCCTGCTCGATCAGCTTGCGGGCGGGCCGATCGACATTCACACGGCGTGGCGGCGGATGCACGAGGGCGAGAGCGCGTTCTACATCACCGACACCTCTTTCTGGAGCCTGCTGAAAGGTCTGGCCGGGCGGACACCGGCGCTGATCGACATCACGCTGAGCAAGGTCGTCCCTGGCCTGCCGCAGGGCACATTGTCGCTACATTCATGAACGATCGGGACCGGGCACTGCTCACCGAACTGCGCCAGAAACTACTGCAGCTGCATAAGACGCTGATCGACTGGCAGCGTGAGGACTACGAGGGCCAATACGGCCGCCTGCAAACCACGCAGCTGCTGCAGGTGATACTCGAGAATCCGCAATTCGCGTGGCTGCGGGCGATGTCGGGGCTGATCGTCAGCATCGACGAAGCGCTCGACGTCAAGTCGCCGGACGTCAGCGAGACGGGGCCGCTGGTGGCAAAGGCGCGCGAGCTGATTGCCCCGGAGCCGGGCAGTCACTACGCGCTCCGGTATCATGCGGCGCTCCAGGAGCTGCCCGAGGCGGTGCTCGCGCATCGCGACCTCGTCCAGCTGCTGAAGCTGCAGCGACCAGCATCTAATGCGTAGGATTCCGTCGTAGCGCGAGGCCCTGCGCGATCTTCTCTTTGATCTTCCTGATGTAGCGTTCGCTGTCGGTGGGCGAGTAGTGGCCGGCGCGGAACGCGGCCTGCCAATGACCGTCGGGAATGCGCGCGAACAACTCACACGTCCACACGACGTCGGCGGCGGTGAGCATATTCACCAGCGCCTGGTTCACGCCGCGGTAATCGAATCTGACGCGGGTGCCCTCAACGCCGGTGATGAAGCCCTGCTGCTCGAAGCCGTCCACGTCGTTCTTGCTGCCCTGCAATCCGCGCGTGCCGAGCCGGTTGAACAGCGCGAACTGGCGCGCCGCGCCGAGCGATGAGCCGACGTCGCGCACGATGAACTGCCGGCCCGGACGCATCGCCGGATCGATCGAGAAGTAGATCCGGTTGTTGGGCGTCTTCAGGTCCCACGCGTTCAGGATCAGCTGCGCGACCACGAGGCCGCGGAACGGCTGCGTGCCGGCAAACGGATTCTCGTACCACGACCACTCGCCGGCGGGCCGCCACGGATCGACGTCGGTGCGGAAGCGCGCGTCCTTGCGCGTGCCGCCCATGAGGCCGCTCATGGTGAACTGCGGCAGGTGATAGTTGGCGGGCTGATGAAAGCCGAGCGCCCACAGCAGGCGCGACGACGTGACTTCCGATTGCGCTTCCACACCGAGCTTCACACTCCACAGGCGGCCGGCGGTATCGCGCACCGTGAACCCGGGATTGGTGCCGGACGTCTTGAATGAGACGAAGGCAAACGTCGTGTCCGACGACGGCGCGAGCGCGAGTCCGCCCGGGCCGGCAAATAGATCGCGGTCAAGCAGATCGACAGGTTCCCGCCATAGCTCGGCAATATCGGCGGCGCCTTCCGTGGTCTGCGTCTGGGCGTGCGGCGGCGGCGCGCACGCGGCCAGTGCGAGCACAAGGATGAGATAGCGGCAGCTGGTCAGTGGGCGGACCACTGCTGGGGGGGCTGCAAGAATTACGCCCGAGACCTACGACGTGATCTTCACGTCGGTTCGCGGGCCCTTCACATCGAGCGGCTGCTCGACCGTGCGGCCTTCATACGTGAGGTTCAATTTGTAAGAACCTGGCTTCACATCGGGAATCGTGAATCGCCCGCTGTCGTCGGCCACGGTCGCGTAGGGACTGGGCGCCGCGATGAGGGTCGCCTGCATGCCCGGATGGATGTCGCAGGTGACGTCGAACTGTCCGATGCGTTCGAACGTGTGCACGTACTTTTGATGCGCTTCGGTGCCGACATTGAACACTCCGGCGCCGCTGCCGCGGCGCACGACCGTGACGTTATGCCCCTCGTCGTCGCTGTTGCGGAATTCCACTTGCTGGCCGATGCGGACGTAGAGCACGTTCGGCACGAATTGCTTTGAGACCTGATCCATCACCGCGGGGCCGTCGGGAAGCGGCACCGGCTGAGCGGGCACCAGCGACACGATCGCATGGCGCGGCACGGTGCCGCTGACCACCGAGCTCGTCACGGACGCAAAAACCGCTGCCGCAGGCGCAGCAGCGTTGTCATTTGCACCGCACGCGATCGTCATCGTGATCGCGAGGGTTATGGTGATGAGACGCATCAGTTTTTCTCGAACCGTACGGCGTAGACCGGCGGCAGATTCGATGACAGCGACTGCCACGAGTCGCCCGCATCCTCGCTGATCCACAACGATCCGGTCGTCGATCCAAAGGCCAGCGTGCGGCCGTCGGCATCGACGTCGAGCGCGTGCCGATAGACGAGATCGTAGGCGTGCTGTTGCGGCAGCCCGCGCGTGAGGGTCTCGAACGTCTTGCCGCCGTCTTTCGTGCGTGTGACCACCACCTTGCCGTCAGTCGGGTATCGCTTCTCGTCGCTCGTGCCCGGCACGAACCACGCGGTGTTGGGATCCCTGGGGTGCACCACAACCGCGAATCCAAACGTCGACGGCGACACGCCGGTGATCTCGCGCCAGCTCGCCGCGCCGTCTTCCGACTTGAAGATGCCGTTGTGATGCTGTACCCAGAGCACGTCAGGGTTGGATCGGCACTGCGCCACCATGTGCGGGTCCTGCACGTTCTCTTCGTACTGCTTGTCGGGCGGCATGAAGGCCGCGCGCATGCCCTTCGCCGTCAGCATCCAGGTCTTGCCGCTGTCTTTCGTGGTCCACACCCCGCCGCACGACACGCCGATCTTCAGGTGCCGCGGATCGCGCGGGTCGACACAGATGGAATGGATGCCCGGCTGATCGGCGCCGCCGCCGAACCATTGCTCGCGGCGCGGATCGTCCCAGAGCGGCCGGTTGATCCCCCACGACTCGCCGCCGTCTTCCGACTTGAACAGGCCGCCCGGCAGCGTGCCGCACCAGATCACGCCGGGCTCGTTCCTGCCGCCCGGCTCGAGCGCCCAAATCAATTTCAGCGACCACTCGACTGGTGTTCCCTCGACCGGCGTTTGCGGTTTGTAACCTTCAGGCTTCTCGGGATACTTCGGCGCGGCGATCTCCGTCCAGGTGGCGCCGCCGTCGGTCGATCGATGCAGCTTGATGCCGAAGTGCCCGTGATTGAGCGCGGCATACAGATGGCCGCTGCGCGGATCGTGCATCGACAGCGTGACGTTGTCGCCAACGAAGCCGGCGCGCGCGATCGCCCATCCCCTGGCGCCGCGCTCGAGCGTGAACAGTCCTTTGCGAGTACTGATGTGGCAGCGCGGCACGGACCCTATCCTCCCGACAACGATTGGACGATGTCGACGACGGCGCCGCCGGGTACTTCATCCGAGAGCGTGTCGCGATCGTCGATCTGCCGCCCGTCGATGAACGCCGCCATATGCTTCCGCAGCTTCCCCTCATCGTCGAGGACGTAGCCGCGGGCCCGCTCGTTGGTGGCGAAATAGGCGTGCAGCACTTCGCCGAGCGTGGCGCCGTCGACATCCCGGGTCGGACATTCCACGTGGCGCTGGATGTTGCGAGTAAATCGTACTGATGGCATCTTCAGAAACATTTTACGGAATACGAAAGAGATTGTTAAATGAGAAGCAGGTTCCCATTTACGGTGATCGTACATCTGATTGACGGCACTTACGAGTTGTTCCGGCATTTCTACGCCGTGCCGCCCGCGCGGGACAAGACCGGCGCCGAAGTGGGCGCCGTGCGCGGCGTGATCAATTCGGTTCGCGGGATGTTGAACCGCGGCGAAGCCACGCACGTCGGCGTGGCCACCGATCACGTGATCGAGTCGTTTCGCAACGACCTGTGGCCCGGCTACAAGACCGGCGACGGCATCGACCCCAACCTGCTGTCACAGTTTCCGCTGCTCGAAGAGGCGATGCGCGCGTTCGGCGTCAAGGTATGGGCGATGGTCGAATACGAGGCCGACGATGCGCTGGCGGCCGCGGCGGTGCAGGCGGCCGCCGATCCGCGCGTGACGCAGGTGCGCATCTGCACACCCGATAAAGACCTCGCCCAATGCGTGAGCGGCACACGGATCGTGCAGGAGGACCGCTTGCGGCGGGCGACGCGCGACGAGGCCGGGGTGATCGCCAAGTTCGGCGTGGCGCCGATGTCGATTCCCGATTACCTGGCGCTGGTCGGAGATTCGTCCGACGGCTATCCGGGCATCGCGGGGTGGGGCGCGAAGTCGGCGGCCGCGGTGCTGGCGAAATTCCAGCACATCAACCAGATTCCCGCGGACTGGCGGAGCTGGGGCGTGAACGTGACACGTCCGGGCGCGCTGTCGATTGCGTTGGAAAAAGATCGCCCGCTCGCGATGTTGTTCCGCGACCTGGCGACGCTGCGCAGCGACATCGAGGTGTTCAAGAGTGTCGACGAGCTGGAATGGAAAGGCCCGACGCCGGCATTCGACGCGTTCAAGGCGCGCTTTGATTCTGCGCCCGTGAGCTAGCCGCCCCGCCCGAGGCGGGGCAAGACTACAATTCGCCTTCATGGACAACCTGACCAGACGTGATCTGTTGCGCATGGCTGCAGCCGCTGCCGCGCTGCCGGCTCTCCCGTGTGCCGCGGCGGCGCAGACGACCGCGGGTCCCGGCAGCACGCTGCGCTTCTTTCCCGGTTTCAAATCGGCGCGCGTGAAGACCTCTGGCGCGGAGATAAATCTGGTGCACGCCGGCTCGGGTCCGCCGCTGTTGCTGATCCATGGCGCGCCGCAGACGCACGTGTCGATGCGGCTGCTCGCCGCGGATCTCGTGAAGGACTACACCGTGATCGCGCCCGACTTGCGCGGCTACGGTGAGAGCGGCAAGCCGCCCGACGGCGAGAACCATGCGAATTATTCGAAGCGCGCGATGGCGCTCGATCAAGTCGAGGTGATGAAGAGTTTCGGCTTCGACAAGTTCGCGGTGGTCGGCCACGATCGCGGCGGCCGCGTCGCCCATCGCCTGGCGCTCGATCATCCCGACCAGGTGACGAGGCTGTGCGTGCTCGACATCATCCCGACGTATTACCTCTACACACACGTCACCATCGACTTCATCCAGGCGTACTTCCACTGGTTCAACAACGTGCGCGCGGCGCCGGCGCCGGAAAACGATCTGCTCAAGCAGTACGAAGCGCAGAAGGCGCGCGTCACGAACGAAATCCAGCTCGAATACCTGCGCACCTCGAGCCTGCCCGAGAACATCCACGGCATGTGCGAGGACTACCGGGCGGGAGCGTCGATCGACCTCAAGCACGACGAAGCGGACCTCTCGAAAAAGATCGCCTGCCCGCTCCTCACGCTGTGGGGCCTCAAGAGCCCGATGGGCCGCATCTACGACGTGCTCGCGATCTGGAAGGAGCGCGGGATCAGCGTGACCGGCAAGGGCGTGGCCGCCGGCCACAACGTCCAGGAGGACGCTCCCGCCGAAGTGCTGGCCGAATTGCGGCCGTTCTTGCGGGCCTGAGCAGGCCATCAGGCCATCGGGCCATCGGGCTACCAACCCGGGCTTGACATGCTACGTTTGTAGCACTATGCTGCAATCGTAGCAGGGAGAGCCGATGCCGCCGACCGAGAAACTCAGCCGCCGCGAGCGCGAAATCATGGACGTGTTGTACGCCCTGGGCGACAACGCGTCGGCCGATGAAATCCGCGAACGCCTGACCGACCCGCCCACGTATTCAGCCGTACGCGCCATGCTGGCCAAGCTCGAGGCCAAGGGCGCCATTCGCCACCGCGCCGAAGGGCTGCGTTACGTCTATTCACCTGTGACCTCGCGCAGCACGGCGCAGAAGAAGGCCGTCAGCCAGCTGATGCGTGTGTTCTTTGGCGGCTCGCCGAGCGAGGCCGCCGCGGCGCTGCTCAAGCACGAGCAGTGGAGCGACGTCGAGCTCGATGCCTTGCGCGAGCAGATCGACCACGTTCGCAAACAGAAGAGGAAACCATGATGCCCGCCTTCACCGACGTCGCGCTGTGGCTCTCGCGCACGATTGAATTGTCGCTCCTGGCGAAGGCGACGCTGCTGCTGGCGGCGGCGCTGACGGTGACGAGACTGGCCCGCCACTCGCGCGCGTCGGTGCGCCACCTGGTGATCGCCACTTCCTTTGTCGCGCTGATCGCTCTGCCGGTACTGCTGGCCGCCGCGCCCGCGATGACCATCGAGGTGCCGGTATCACCAGCGTTCGCGGCGGTCTCTCAGACCGCGCCTCCCGCCGCTCCGTCGCGATCACCGATTGCGATCGCGACCGACATTCCGCGCCAGGCGATGGCGGACGTGGCGATGGCTGATGTCCTGCGCGCGATCTGGCTCGCCGGTACGATCGTGTTTCTGATTCCGGTAGCCGCGGTGTTGTGGAGGCTCTCGACGATCCGGCGTACCGGGCTCCCCGTGGCCTGGAACCGTGATGCGCTCGCGCAACTCGCGGCGTCGCGCGGCGTGAAAAAGCCCGTCGAGCTCGTCGAGCACGAGGCCGTGCCCGGCCCGATGACGTTCGGCGTGACTCGTCCGGTGATCGTGCTGCCCCTCGACGCGCGCGACTGGAGCGACGCCGAGCTGCGGCGCGCGCTGCTGCACGAGCTCGAACACATTCAACGAGGAGACTGGATCATGCAGATCATTTCGCGCGTCGTAGCGGCGTTTTACTGGTTCCACCCGCTCGTGTGGATGGCGTGGCGGCGGCTGTGTCTCGAGGCCGAGCGCTCCTGCGACGATGCGGTGGTGATGAGCGAGGAGCGGACGGATTATGCCGAGCAGCTCGTGACGCTGGCGCAGCGGATGTCGGCCACGCCGGTACAGCCGCTGCTGGGGATGGCGAACCGCAGCGACCTGTCGACGCGCGTCACCGCGGTGCTCGACGATCGGCTGCGCCGCGGCCGCGCCGGCTTCGCCCTGGTGGCCGGCACTGTGGCGGCATCGGCGATCGTCGTGGCCACGGTGGCGCCGGTCCGTGCCGTGGCGAAGGAAGAGGCGGTCACGGCGAAGTCTGAACAGGCCAGCATGCGTCGCAAGATCGCTGACGCGGGAGATCGCAAGTCGCGCGCGCTCGATACCGAGCTCTACGAAGCCGCCAACGACGGCGATTATGCGGGTGTGAGAGAACTGGTCGAGGCCGGCGCCAATGCGAACGCGGTCATCGACGGCGACGGCAGCCCGCTGATCGGCGCGGCTCGTTCAGGAAACATCCTGATCGCGCAGTACCTGTTGGATCATGGCGCTGATCCCAACCAGCCAGTAGAGGGCGACGGTAGCCCGCTAATCGCTGCAGCGGCGTTCGGCCGACTCGATCAGGTGGCATTGCTCATTTCGCGCGGCGCCGACGTCAATCTTGCGGTTGACGGCGACGAGAACCCACTGATGAACGCAGCCGAGGGTGGCCACATCGAAGTCGTGAAGTTCCTGATCGACAAGGGTGCCGACATCCACACTCGCATCCGGGCCGATCGTTGGAATGGCCGACGGTCTGAAGAAGAATGGCGCACGGCGCTGAGCCAGGCGCGCAAGAACGGCCGGATCAACGTCGTTCAGTACCTCGAATCGCTGGGTGCGCGCGAATAAAGCAGCCCCTCTTTACTTTTCCTGTCAGCCGTCGTATCTGGAGCCATGTCGATCACGTTGCGATCGCTGGCACAGGCGCGCGGCTTCACGTTCACGACCGTTTTCACCCTCGGCGCGGGCCTGGCGCTCTGCCTGATCGTGGCGGCGGTCGCCAACGCTTATCTCGTCCGCCCGTTGCCGTATCCGGCGGCGAACCGGCTCTACACCATTCAGTACGCGCCGCCGAATCAGCCGCTGCCGCGTGGCTTGAACGCGATCGACTGGTCGTCCCTCGACGACACCGTCGAACATGCCATCGCGTGGGATCTCGACGTGTTCTACCTGCTCGGCGGCTCGTACCCGGAGTCGGCTCCGGGCGCGTGGGTGACGCCGGGTTATGTGCAAGGGTTCGGCGTGCGCGCGGCACTGGGCCGCGATCTGATCGCGTCAGACTTCGACCCGGGCCGGCCGGCAGTGGCGTTGATCAGCCATCGGCTGTGGCAATCGCGCTTCGGCGGCAATCCGAACGTGATCGGCCAGCGCCTGAGCGTCTACGTCAGCGACCGGCCGAATGAACCGGAATCGATCGAGATCGTCGGCGTGACCGCGCCGGATTTCTGGCACGTCAATCCCTACACCGAAGTGCTCGCGCCGCTGCGCGTCGCCGCCTATCCGTACATGCTCCAGTTGCGCGAGGGAGTGCCGCCACAGCTCGTCGAAGAACGGGTGGCGTCGCTGGTTCGATCGAGTCAGCCCGCCGCGCCACGAACGGCGTTGATCGCGTTCCAGTCGGGATACGTCGCCGCCGTGCGGCCGGTGCTCTGGGCCATTGGCGCCGCGGCCGCGCTGGTGCTCGTGATCGCCTGCGCCAATATCGCGGTGCTGATGCTGGTCCGCGGCCAGAAACGCGAGCGCGACGTGATGGTGCGCCTGGCGCTGGGCGCGAGCCGCGCGCAGGTGCTGCGGATGCTGCTGGCGGAGGCGATCGCCCTCGGAACCGCGGCGACCATCATCGGCGTTTCGATCGCCGCCATTGCGCTGCGATCGCTCGTCCCCTTCGTCGAAGGATTTCTCGAGCGTCGCGTGCCGCGAGGTGTCGGCGCCATCGCGTTCGATCCGCAACTGGCGGCGCTGGCCATCGCGATCGGTTTTGCCGCAACGCTGGCGTTCTCGTTGATTCCGGCGATCGGCTTGTGGCGGCAAAGCGTCCCACCCCATCGCGCAAAGGCCGCGCGATGGGGGCCCCGGCTCGCGCCGTCAATCGCGGCCGGCGGACGAGGCACGACGATCGCGGGCGGGCGATCGCGGACGCGGTCGTTCCTGATCGGTCTCGAAGTGGCCGTGTCGCTCACGCTGCTGGCGGGCGCGCTGCTCATGACGATCAGTGCGCTCCGAATGCTCGCGGTTGATTTCGGCATTCGGGCCGAGGGTGTCACCACCGCGGGCATCTCGCTGCGGCAACAGTCGTACCCCGATCCGCAAACGCGCGTGCCGTTCCTCGAGCGATTGATCGATCGCATGTCGGCCCTTTCGAACGGACGCAGCGTGGCGATGGGCGACTGGTGGCCCCTCCAGGCGCCGCCGCGACGGCAGTTTGCCACCACCAGCGGAGTGATCGTGCAGGGCGGCGCCACCGGCGTCTCTGCCGGCTACTTCGATGCCCTGGGCATGCGCATCGTCTCGGGCCGCGCCATCGCGCCGGCCGACCGGATCGGCAGCGAGCCGGTTGCTGTGATCAGCGAATCGCTGGCGGGGCGATTGTGGCCCGGACCTGTCGCGCGTGCCGTTGGCGAAACGGTTCGCATCTCAACCCTGCCCCAAACCGGCGCGCCAGAAACCATCGTCTACCGCGTAATCGGCGTCGCCGCGGATGTTCGTCACACGCACGGCGACGTGGATCTGCTCGACGCGTATGTACCGCTGCTGCAAACGGCAGGACGATTCATGTTCCTGTATTTTCCGGTGGCCTCGCCGACGCCGGCGTGGGAGCGCGAGGTGCGTGAGGCCGTGGCCGATCTCGATGCCGAAGTGGCGGTCGGCGTGCCGCGCGCGCTGCAGTCGGCGATCGATCAGGAGCACCTCAAGCCGCGCGTGCTGGCATGGATGCTGTCGGCGTTCGCGGCATTTGCCGCGTTGCTGGCGCTGCTCGGCATGTATGGCGTGGTGTCGTATGCGGTGCGGCAGCGGGAGAAGGAAATCGCCGTTCGCATCGCCGTGGGCGCGGATCGCCGGTCGGTGACGAGCTTGTTCCTGCGCCAGGGCGGCATCGTGCTGGCGGCCGGCGTCGTGGCCGGCGCGCTGGGCGCGATCGGCATGGGCCGCATCCTCGATTCGGAACTTTACGGAGTGGGGCGAGCGGATCCGTTCGTCATCGGATCCGCCGCAGTTGTGTTGGCGTGCTGCGGACTCGCCGCCATCTGGTGGCCGGCGCGCCGCGCGGCCGCAACCGATCCGGCGGCCGTTCTCAAGACGGAGTGATTAATACTCGCTAAAGATTCGTTGGATCTCGTCGCGGCTGTTGGTCTTCGTCAGCGCCAGCATCAGCAGCACGCGGGCTTTCACCGGCACGTGATCCTCCCCGGCGATCATGAACTGCCGCCGCCGCATCTGTTCGGGTGACGGCTTGAAGGTCGCCGGCATGTCGGTGCGCGGCGGCGCGATGCGGCCGCTGCCGGTGCGCGTGCTGGTCACGACGAACACACCCTTCGACATGGCATAGGCGATGCCTTCACTCTGCGTTCCGCTCGTGGCGCCGGCCCCGGCCACGGCGATGACGATGCCCTTCGCGCCGTTGTCCACGGCGGCCTTGATCAAATCGCCGGGCGCGCCCTGGTAGACCATGATCACGTCCACGCGCGGCAGCTCGGTGATCTTCTCGACGTCGAACTCGATCTGCTCGTTGTGACGCTGCGTGATCTGATTGAAAAACACCACGCGATCGCGATCGACGACGCCGAGCTGGCCGTAGTCGCCGCTGCGGAAGGTCTGCAGGCGCAGCGCGTCGGTCTTGGTCACGTGGCGCGCGGAGTTGATCTCATCGTTGAGGACGACCAGGGCGCCCTTGTTGCGCGACTGCTTGTCGGCGGCGACGCGCACGCCCTCGAGCAGGTTGGCGGCGCCCTCATAGCCCACCGTGCTGGGGTTGCGCATCGATCCGACCACCACGACCGGACGCGGATCGCGAACGGTGAGGTGCAGGAAGAACGCGGTCTCCTCGAGCGTGTCGGTGCCGCTAGTCACGACGATGCCGGCGAGATCCTTGTCGGTGGCGAACAGTTCGTTGACGCGCCTGGACAGGCCCAGCCAGTCTTTCAGGCTGAGCTCGCTGCTGGCGACGTTGGTGAATTGCTCGTGCGACAGATCGGCGAAGCGTTCGACGCCGGGCATTGATTTGGCGAGCTCGGCCGCGGTCAGCCGTCCGCCCTCCTTGTTTGAGATGGTGCCGCCGGTGGCGACGAAGTGCACGCGCGGGAGGGCTACTATTCCTGACCGCGCCTCCGGCGCGGTCGGGCGCTGTGCGATCAGCTCCGGTGCGGTCGAAGGCTTCTGCGCGAACAGCGGTGCCAGGCCGACAAAGATCAGGACGACGAGAAGAAAGGGGATCCGCCGTCGCGTCAACGCTTCGGCGGGACAAGCCTTGGGCTGCTTCATACAGCCCACAATTATGTATTGGCTGCGACCGGAGTGGATATCAGGGAGAGCCATTTGCTCAGCTCTCGTGCAGCTTCGTCGGGTGTCTGCCCATAAAAGGGCATCATCGAGGTCGGCATTCCGGGGCGCCGGGCGATTTGCGCGCGCCAGCGCGTGGCCGACACCTCCGCGACCTCGATCAGGTACGTCCGGCCGGCAA
>Ga0114129_10005126_pt1 | contig 18442 bp, 17 predicted proteins | sample RhiMetdeltSRZDD1_FD_80071 | JGI IMG/M metagenome (GOLD analysis project Ga0114129, IMG submission 80071) | Populus rhizosphere microbial communities from Tennessee, USA - Rhizosphere MetaG P. deltoides SRZDD1 (version 2) (version 2) | ecosystem: Host-associated > Plants > Roots > Rhizosphere >...
AGGCGGCATTCTCGAGTATGGTAACCGTGAGAAATTGGCAGCGAATACTAGTTCACGGTTTTATCAACTGTTGCAAACTGGCTTGGAAGAGGTTCTCGCGTAGGTCGGAGGGTCAACCCGACCTATAAAGGCAATCTATTATGGCTGAAACAACCATTCCTCAAACAAAATACATCCCTGCTTTGCCTGCCTGGAAGGTCGCATGGGAATTAATCCGCTTCCGACCATGGTTGTGGATCGTGGATCTGCTCAGCGTTGGCTTGAGCCGCCTCAGCGGCCAAATTGCACCAGCGCTCATCATGAAGGCTTTCTTCGATATGCTCACCGGCGATGCTCCATTGACATTTGGCATTTGGGCAGTCGTGGCGGGCCTCTTCGCCATCTGGCTTGGACGTCTGCTCTCCACCTATGGGTTCTATTGGGCAGATGTTCCGATCTTTGCAGACATGGGCACGTTGTTACGCAAGAATCTTTTGCAACATATCTTGAAGCGTCCCGGTGCCTCCCAATTGCCTGATTCCGCTGGCGAAGCAGTGAGCCGCTTCAAAGGTGACGTGAACGAGATTCCGCTGTTTGTGATTCTCATCAATGATGTCATGGTTGGGTTGATTGTCATTGCCGTTTCTATTTGGCTCATGACGCAGATAAGCCCGGCAGTCACAGTCATGGCCCTTATTCCGCTGGTTATTGTTGGCATCATTGCCAACATTGCGACCGGTCGTATCGAGCATTATCGCCGCGCTTCACGGCAGGCCGCAGGCAATGTGACAGGGTTCATTGGCGAATTCTTCGGCGCGGTGCAAGCTGTCAAAGTGGCGACCGCCGAAAAGAATATTATTCAGCACTTTCGCAAGATCAATGATGAACGCCGCGTGCTGACTGTCCGTGAAAAGTTGTTTGACGATGTGCTGGGTTCGATCTATCGCAACACCTCCACCCTGGGCACGGGTGTGATTCTCGTCCTGGTAGGTCAATCCATGCGCACAGGCAATTTCACCCTCGGTGATTTTTCACTCTTTGTATATCTGCTTCAAAGCATGGGGGACCTTACCACATTTGGCGGCATGTTGTGGGCGCGCTATAAACAACTCGATGTCTCGGTGAAGCGCATGTATCACCTCATGGAAAACGCTCCACTGGATGCACTCGTGAAATACGCGAAAGTGGATTTGGAAGGACCTTTGCCCGAAGTGACATACGCTACAAAAACCGCTTCCGATCGACTGAATGCCCTGGTCGCTGAAGGACTGACGTTTCACTATCCCAATTCGGTCAACGGCATCGAGAACATAAATCTCGAAATCAAACGCGGCTCACTGACCGTGATTACCGGTCGCATTGGTTCTGGCAAAACAACGCTGTTGCGCACCCTTCTGGGCTTGTTGCCCAAAGAGTCCGGAACAGTCCGCTGGAATGATAATGTGATTCAGGATGCTGGCGATTTCTTCATCCCACCGCGCGTAGCTTACACGGCACAAGTACCACGTTTGTTTAGCAATACGCTGCGCAATAACATTTTGCTTGGTTTGAATCGAACGGATGAAGACATCTATAAAGCAACGAAGCTCGCCGTCATGGACCGTGATCTCGAGCAGCTTGATGATGATCTCGAAACAATGGTCGGTGCCCGCGGAGTCAAACTCTCGGGCGGGCAGGCGCAACGCAGCGCTGCGGCGCGTATGTTCATCCGTGAGCCGGAGCTGGTCGTGTTCGATGACCTCTCCAGCGCGCTGGATGTTGAAACAGAGCGCCAGCTTTGGGAACGGATCTTTGCCAGCGGCAATGAGCTAACATGCTTGGTCGTTTCCCATCGCCGTCCATTGTTGCGACGAGCGGATCACCTGATCGTACTCAAGGATGGCAAGGTTGAATCCGAAGGTACTTTAGATGAACTTCTTTTGAAGAGCCAGGAAATGCGCGAGTTGTGGAAGTTGGAAAACGAATAAACGAAATAAAGGCGTAGCATTGCTACATCCCTGTCACGAAGGAAAGCATCATGCCAAACTCAGTAGACTTAATTCGCGCTGCGCGCGAACGCTTCAATATAGCCATTGAATACAAAGATGCGGAAGCGATACATGCCCTCCTCGCACCTACCTATCACATCCTGACGGGACGCAGCGCCCAATTCCACGGTGCAGACGAAGAAAAGACCCGTTGGGCCGAACTATTCCGAACCGATCCAACCGCTGTCTATGTGCGTACAGTGCGCGAAATAATGATCAACGAGGAGTGGGGCATTGCTGAGGAACTCGGCAATTGGACGGGTAGATACTCTGCCGAAGGTAAATTAATCCAAGCCACAGGCGTCTACTCGGCAAAATGGCAACTCACAGAAAATGGTGAATGGGTCGTGCAAGCCGAAATCTTCACCACCCTCACCTGTGACGGTCCCTGCGAAAAGCCCGACCCGATTTATAAGTAATCGTCGTTTCTTCTCCGGGGGCAATGACGGAAGGAAAATAAAATGGACATCATTACAGGAAAAATCCTGAAACTCAATAATTGGCCCGATGGAAAAGTTATCGGGCTGGCGAAAAACCTGGGAAACAAATTAATCGAAGCTGGGATGGACCGCGATACGGCTCTTGCTCAGCTGGAGGCTGTTCGGGTAAACCCAGGCAGTTTCCTCGCTGACGCCTTATCGGCAGACCTGGCTCGCGAGTGCATCCGCATCACACAGAAGGATGAGCCATCACCAACCGAGTTACGCAAGGTGCCTTTGCCTTTTCCAATTTGGGGCAGGGAAAATATTGATCCCGAAGCCATTAAGCAGATGGAAAACTCCATGCGTCTGCCGGTGACAGTCACGGGTGCGTTAATGCCGGATGCGCATGTCGGTTATGGACTTCCCATTGGTGGCGTTCTGGCGACCGAGAATGTGGTCATTCCGTACGCGGTTGGCGTGGACATTGCCTGCCGGATGCGCCTCTCCATTTATGAAGTTTCGCCGCATTTGATCGGTCAAAAGAAAGGTATGTTCGAAGACGCGTTGTGGAATGAAACCGCTTTTGGCATGGGCGTGAGATGGACAGGTGCAAAACGCGCGCAGCACGCCGTGCTGGACGATTTGGCATGGGATGCAACTCGTCAACTTAAGATGTTGAAAGACATCGCTTATGGTCAACTTGGCACAAGTGGAACCGGCAATCACTTTGTCGAATGGGGTTCGTTCAGACTCCACGAGCCGACCTTTGGCTTAAAGCCTGGCGAATATCTGGCTCTACTCTCGCATAGTGGCTCGAGAGGCGTTGGCGCCAAGATTGCGGATCGATTCAGCAAACTTGCCATCGAGAAGCATCCAGACTTGGATAAAAGCGTGCGTCAGCTCGCTTGGCTTTCCCTGGATTCGGAAGATGGTCAGGAATACTGGCTCTCGATGCAACTCGCCGGGAAATTTGCCTCGGCGAATCACTACATCATTCATCACCGCGTTGCTTCCGCAGTTGGGCTCAAAGAAGTCGCGGTGGTGGAAAATCATCACAATTTTGCCTGGGTCGAAAAATTGACTCATGGCAGAGATGTGATCGTCCATCGCAAGGGCGCGACTCCCGCGGGCAAAGGAGTTTTGGGCGTCATCCCCGGCTCCATGGGAGACGCGGGTTACGTTGTGAGAGGCAGAGGCGTGGGTGAGTCGCTGCAATCCGCTTCACACGGGGCGGGTCGGTTGATGAGTCGAAAGGCCGCGTTGAATTCCATCGGTCGGTCGGCACGCGACGAATATCTCAAAGAGCGCAACGTCACTCTGTTGGGCGGAGGTTTGGATGAATCGCCTCAGGCCTATAAACCCATCGAAGCCATCATCGCCGCGCAGCACGATTTGGTGGATGTGATTGGCAAATTTACACCACGCATCGTGCGCATGGCGGATGAGCCGGGTGATATATAATTCTGGCTGCCCGTGCACGGGCTTAACCCCGGCATGAGCAGTGAAATTAGATTTAGTTACAAAAGGGTCTCGGAACCGACAGTTCTGAGACCCTTTGGCTATAATTGTGCACGAAATCTTTTGATGAAGCGAGGCAGACATGGCTCCCAAACCATCCACGAAATTTCAAACCCTCCTGCTGAAATTTTCTCAAGCTGAGGAAATGGAGGCGAGAAAGAAAATAGAGACTGCACTTTGGAAAGAGTTTGGTACGGAACATGCTGTCTTTATATTAGATATGTCCGGTTTTTCCATGCTCACGCGCAAGTATGGGATCGTGCATTACCTTTCGATGGTGAAGCGGATGCAATTAACCACGGAACCCATCGTCAAATCATACGGTGGAGAAATGCTCAAATACGAGGCCGACAACTGCTTCGCGGTCTTCCCAGATCCGCTTTCCGCCGTTAACGCCGCGATTTCCATGCAGCATGCCTTTACCGCTGAAAACATCCTCACTTCCGACGACCAGGATATTCACATTGCAGTCGGTATTGACTACGGAAAATTATTGATTATCGGTCACGAAGATTGCTATGGTGACCCCGTGAATCGTGCTTCCAAAATGGGGGAGGATGTCGCTGCGGCAGGCGAGATCATGATCACGCAGGAAGCCCTGGACATGCTTCCTGCCGAAGCGGGAATTAAGACTCGTGAAGTGAACATTTCGATTTCAGGAATTAATATTCCTGCATATCTGGTCAATTATCGGAACGAATAAATCTTTATTTTCTTGAATCAAAAATGCCGTGTGCGTTCAGCGGTGCATATGCCATTTAGATTTTGGTCATTGGCTTTGCTTGTCCAATATATCTATGGCCCTTTGTAGTCTCTCCAACACTTTTGTTCGTCCAATAATTTCCATGCTTTCAAACAACGGCGGGCTGACTTTTTGTCCTGTAACTGCCACACGCAAAATTCCAAATACCTGATTTGCATTTAGACCCGATGATTCTACATATGCCCGCATTGGTGGCTCGGTCGTTTGATGGGAAATATCTGGAAGGGATGCCAAAATCTCATACGACTTTTTCGCAATCTCGCAGGATTGCTTCGCGTCCAGTCCCTTGGCGATTAGATCTTCCGGGTTCGGCTCGACTGTCTCTTTGAAAAAGAAACTGGCAAACGCGAGGGAATCATCCAACGTGACGAGTCGCTCTCGGATTAATGGTGTGACTTTTAGCAGAGTCTCATTATCGACTTCGAGACCAGCCTGGATGAAGTACGGCTTGATACGCCGCGCCAACTCCATGGTTGAAAGGAGGCGAATGTGCGTTCCGTTGAAGTGGTCCAATTTTTGGAAGTTGATTGCCGCGGGGGACGGAGTCAAAGAGTCGATGTTGAATCTTTCCACCATCCCATCCAATGACATCACATCGTCATCCGCCACTCCCCAGCCCATCAACACAATCCAGTTCAAAACACCTTCGGGGGTATATCCCAAATCCTTCAAGTCGCCGATAAAAATGGAGTGGCCATCCTTGAGGGCTTCTGCGGCTACACGTTTGCTCATTTTGCCTTTGCCGCCGGGCTTGAGAAAAAGAGAAAGATGGACCCAGGTGGGCTCCTCCCACCCAAACGCGCGCAGGATGTTGACGTGTAGCGGGAAGGTGGAAAGCCATTCCGAGCCGCGAATGACATGCGTAATTTCCATCAGGTGATCGTCGATCATAGCTGCCATGTGATAGGTAGGCAGACCATCGGACTTGAGCAGGACAAAATCATCCAGGGCCGTATTTTCCACCGTGATGGGGCCGCGCAGCAGGTCAACGGCGGTTGTAGAACCGTCCTTGGGCATCTTGATACGAACAACGAATTTCTCGCCCGCATCGATTCGACGACGCGCCTCTGCTGGATCCAGATTGCGGCACGTACCGTCGTAGCGCGGATTTTCCTTGCGTGCCAATTGTTCCTTGCGAACCGATTCCAATCGCTGTGGCGTACAGAAGCACGGAAAGGCAGAACCTTTCTCGACCAGTTCCCAGGTGTATTTGTGATAGATCTCTCGCCGTTCGGTTTGGCGGTACGGACCATAGTCTCCGCCTTGGACAGGGCTTTCATCAGGCGGGATGCCCAGCCACTCCAGGCTTTGAATGATCTCCTCTTCCGTTCCAGGTACGAAGCGTTTCTGGTCGGTATCTTCGATACGAAGGATGAATTTACCACCGGTTTTGCGGGCAAACAAATAGTTATATAAAGCCGTGCGGGCGCTTCCCAAATGGAAACGTCCGGTGGGTGATGGCGCCATCCGTGTGCGTACTGGTCTGGTGGTCAAAAATAAACTCCAAGAATATTTATTGATTAAACAATTGTAACGCGACACCCTCCGCGCTGACACGCTGCAACAAAGTGACGTCGCGAGGTAGTATCCAGCTACGAGCAACAATACAAAACGATCTAAAATTCCAGTTGTCTGTGTCGCATCGCGACACTTTCCACCAGCCCAATCCCAAGCATGAGTGACGTGAGACCGCTGCCGCCATAGCTGATAAAGGGCAGGGGCAATCCAGAAACAGGCACGATATTGAGATTGACACCGATATTAACCATGCCCTGAAAAAAAATCAACATTGCTACGCCGTACGCTATGGACATTCCGGCCACGTCCCGTGATTTTTGTGCCGTGCGTAGACAACGCCAGACGATAAATATAATCACTGTAAGTACGATCAACGCACCGACCAGGCCAAACTCCTCGGATATGGCCGAGAAGATAAAGTCGGTATGGCGCACCTTCAGGAAGCGCAGTTGTGTCTGGGTGCCGTGTCCGTAGCCTTTCCCAAAGAGTCCGCCTGAACCAATGGCGATTTTAGCCTGATCCACATTATAGGTCTCCCCAAACGTCTCCTCCTGGTCAGGCAGGATAAAATTCTGTATGCGTTGCTGTTGATAGTCCTGCAAAAAGGGGATGTCAATGCCAAAAAACGTCAGAGTGAATACAGCGCCCAATAAAACTGCTCCAATGGCACCTAATATCGCCACGTGTTTGATCTGCACACCGTTGAACCACAATAGAGAAGCGAGTATTATCATTAATACGACAACATTGCTTAAGTTAGGCTGGAGCAAAATCCAGATGGCCAGGCCCATCGTCCAGAGAAAAGCATATAGTAGCCATCTGAGACTGCGTGGTTGATTCTCTGAGTGATCGAAATAACGCGCCAGAAGTAAGATGGCTGCGATCTTGGCAAACTCCGTTGGCTGAACAAACAACACGCCCACTTGAAACCAGCGCGCCGCGCCAAAAACAGCCTGTGCGCTAAGATAGAGGGAAATCAGCAGGACGCTAATGACAATGAAGATGGGGCGGTAGAGGGCCATCCAGTAGCGATAATCAATCGCGGCCACTATAAAGATAAGAACGATTCCCACCAGGCCAAAATAGATCTGCCGTTCGATGAGTGGCAATAATTCTTCATTCCCTGCCACTGCCGAGCGGATCATGGTTGTTCCAAAGGCGATAGCCAGCACGACAGCTCCCAGCAGGAGGAAATCGAAGTATCGCCATGAGATGTCGCGTAACATGAGGGTTTTTCCTGCTAAAGCTCATGTGGCACGCTCCGCGCAACTGCCGCATGAGCGCTCTTTATTTCGTTTTCCTGGTGCGGCGGCGCGTGACGGCTTTTAGAGGGATGTCGGCAATGAGCCGTTGTGAACGACCGTCGTGTTCCACGTCAATCTGAACGCCATGTGCATCAATGGAGACATGCCGACTGATCGTCGCGATCAGGTCATCTCGAAGCGAATCAAGTTCGGCCGGAGTCAGATCCGTACGGTCATGGATGAGGACAAGCTGCAGGCGCTCTTTGGCGCTATCCGCACTGGTTTTTCTACCGAAAAGTCTGTCGAGGAAACTCATGTCACTTCCTCCCGGTCAGGCGTTGAAGTCGTTCCCAAAATCCCCCCTGGCTTTCCCAGTCGATGAATGGAACGGTTTCACCTTTCAAACGCCTTGCGATGTTTCGGAATGCCTGACCGGCGCGGCTTTTCTGATCAAGGGCCACGGGCGCGCCGCGATTTGAGCCGACGATGACATTTTCATCCTCAGGTACGATACCAATCAGATCAATGGCAAGTAAGTCGAGCACGTCATCCGGAGACAGCATATCCTTGTTTCTCACAAGGGTGGGGTTTAGACGGTTGAGGATCAGCGAAGCCGGACCTTTCCCTTCCGCTTCCAGTATGCCGATCACGCGATCGGCATCGCGCACCGCGCTGACTTCCGGGTTGGTCACAACGATGACACGGTCGGCACCTGCAATGGCATTTTTGAAGCCACGCTCAATTCCGGCGGGCGAATCGATCAACACGTATTCACATTCATTCCGCAGGTCCTTGACCAAGCGGATCATATCACTAGAAGATACGGCATTCTTATCGCGCGTTTGGGCGGCCGGGATTAGATAGAGATCCGTTAGCTTTTTGTCGCGAATCATCGCCTGCTTCAAACGACAGCGACCTTCGATCACATCTACGATATCGTACACAATGCGATTTTCCAGACCCAGAATCACATCCAGATTGCGGAGGCCGATATCGCCGTCAATACAGACTACTTTTGAGCCACTGGATGCCAGCGCAACGGCAAGATTGGCAACAGCGGTGGTTTTGCCAACGCCGCCTTTTCCGGATGTGAGTGTGATGACTTGTGCGGGCATAGATTATTCCTGACAAACCAAGGTATACCGCCACGCCCCTGCGGTGTCGCAATTATGACGGGTGCGATATGAACGGCGCATTGCGAGTTCATTATCCTAGTGACCAGAATTCAGACTGTAATTTTCCGTTCTTGTTGATGCGTGCGATTTCAGGCTTTGGGTTCTGCTGCGGTTTTAGTGCTGCAGAAGTCTCATCGGCAATTCGTAGCTGGGTCGGAGAGAGGTCCAATGCGCAAATGACGGCCGCTTTGTTGCCTTTTGAACCGGCGTGGACCATGCCGCGCAGGCGTCCCCAAATAATGACGTTGCCTTCCGCAATGATTTCAGCGCCCGGGTTTACGTCACCGAGCACCACTATATGACCACCAAATTCAATGCGTGTCCCGGAACGGAGGGTGCGATTTAGGAACAGAGCCGTCTCTTCTCCCAAATCCTCCACGGTAAATTGACGTGATTCCTCCGGGCGCGGTTTGGAGATACGGGTGGCCAACCCGAGCAATTGTGCAGTATTTTCTGTTGTAGGGGATTCGCTCAACACCGCCCACAGGAAGATGCCGCGCTCCGAAAGCTGGTCGCGTAATTCCGCCAATTCATGCACATTGAGAACCTGACTGGCAACATCCAACGCCAGGCGCGCACCTTTGAAAAACGCCGACTGTGTATCGACCTGTGCGAGAAATGCCTTGCGCTGCTCTTCCCAGGGCGCATCATCCAGTGTGACAAGCAATCCATCGCGCAGGCCTTTGATTTGAATGAGTGAATTGGTCTCAGTCATGAATATGATCTATACGTTTTCAAATTATAGCATGAGTAAATAGGCGATTATCCGCCACCCCTGGCCAGGTCGACGGCTTTGAGTTCAAAGTAAGCCTGCATCACACGCGCCACGATGGGTGCGGCCACGCTTCCGCCTTCACCGCCATTATACGCAAAGGCAATGATGATTATTTCAGGGTCATCAAACGGAGCATAGGCGAGAGTCCAGGCATGCGTGGGCCACAAGCCATACTGGCAACGATTGGCTTCACGCGCAACATCATCACAGTATTCGGCCGTGCCCGTTTTGCCAGCGACGGCAATGGAAATGGGATAATCCTCATTGAACACACTGTGCAACGTTCCCAGTGGGTCTTCGGTTACTGCCAGCCGCGTGCCGGTACGGACAGCCTCGATGGTGGATGGTTGGATTACCTTAAATTGTCCAGTGTCGTCGCAATAGCCTACTTCGCAGTTATATATCTGGATTTTTGGATCTGTCGTTACATCCCATTTCAGGTTGGGCGTGAACGGCGAGATCTGATAACTCCCTTTGGGAGGCGCATCCAGCAGGACCGTGGGCCTGGCCGGGTTTACCCAGACAATCCGCCTACGCCCATTCTTATCCTCTTCCTGGCGAAGTTCGTAGACGGAGAAATCTGCCAGATCGGGGTTAAACCAGGCCGAAATTACACGATCTTCACTATCCCGAATCTCGCGGATAATTGTGGGCTGCATGAGTTTGCCGCGATTGGCAATCGTCGCTCCAGACATCAACACCTGAAGCGGTGTGCCCAACACCAATCCTTGACCTACACTGGCGATATACGTATCGCCTGTGGACCAATTCTCGCCTTGATTAATACGCTTCCATTGGGGCGTTGGTATCAGGCCATCTTCTTCACCAGGTAGTTGAATGCCGGACCGTTCTCCATAACCCAGCGCACGGGCATAGTCATGCAAACGGAAGATGCCCAACCCTTCATCGATTTCGCCCTCGAAGCCACCCCCCAATTTGTAAAAACAGACATTGCTGGAATAAGCGATGCAGTGGAAGAAGTCAAGCGCGCCAAAGCCAGTTTCATTGATGACACCGTTGCGCTCGTAGATCCAATCCACAAATGGACGGGAGTTTCTTTCCGTGCAGGGATCGGTGGGACGGAAACGCTCGCACAGCACGAGTCGGCCGGGCGTCTGGATGATGTCATCGGGCTCGACCACCTCTTCGTTGAAAGCGCCTGTAGCGGTGGATAACTTGAAGGTGGACCCAGGCGGAAATTCGGCAGAGACGGCATTATTTACCAGCGGACGCCGCGGGTCTTGCTCCAGTTGTTCGTAATAGTATCCAGGAATGAAGCGCGCCATGCGGTTGTTCTCATAGGTCGGGTACGTGACCATCGCAAGGATTTCGCCCGTCTTCGGGTTCATCGCGATCACCACACCACTGGAAATACGAATGTAACCGTAGAATCGATTATTCCAATAATCGATTTCGTCCAGCAATACGGCCTCCGCAGCCTTTTGAAGGCGTGTGTCAATTGTCAGCACCACGTTGTTTCCCGCAACGGGAGCGATAGGCGGCTCGAGATTACGAAGTACCTGTCCCGCCACATCCCTTTGGACCACACGCAAGCCATTCTGTCCGAGCAGAATGTCATCCATGGATGTCTCTATACCTGCATAACCAATTTTGTCCCGATTGACTTCAAAACCGCGATTCTCATAAGCTTCCTGCAGAGTTGCGGGGATCGGGCCCAAAAAACCGATGATGTTGGCAGTTTGTGATCCCGTCGGGTAATCGCGTATGGGTTCGATTTCCAATTCGACTCCCGGCCAATCCACAGATCGTTCGCGGATCACGCGTGCCAGTTCGTCGTTTATGTTGCAAGCGATCTTGACTGCTGTATAGGGTGCCAGCGAATCACCGAGAGCGACCATGTCCGCAATGCTAGGACCCGGCACGCAAGCTGAAAATAATTTGGCATTAGCCAAGCTCTGATCTGTTACGGGGCCACCTGCCGGAACGCCTGTCAATTCGGAGACTTCGCGGTAGATGCGCTGGATATCGGCCTCATCATCTGGCAGGCCGGCTGGAGTGATGACTACATTGTAGGAGGCAACATTGCGGGCCAGGATATAATAATTTCGGTCATAAATAATGCCGCGCGATGACGGTATGCTGATGATGTCGGTGTAATTATCAATGGCCTGGTCCTGCCAGATGGTCTCTTCTGCAACTTGAAGTGAGAGCAGACGATAGATCAGCACGCCCACGACGGCAACCATCATGACATATACCAGCAGCACCCTCCAAAATGGCACCTCAAATTTACTAACAGATGGAGAATTCATTCAACCTCCGGTACGGGGTAGACCCAACGCGCCAAATCACGCATGACCGCATAAGTAGGTATTGCCAATAGCATATTCAATAGGATGCCCGGCAACGCCAGCAGGCCCACAACATCGGTGACGGATAGGGGTACTCCGGAAAGCTGCAGTCCTGTAAAGGAAATCGCGTACAAAGCAACCGTGCCCAGAAATGTAACACTAAACATGGCCAGCAGGGGAGCCTGCCAAACTCGGCGCTGAAACACTCTCGCAAGGGCTACCACGATCAAATAACTCATAACTGGAATAAGCCAATGTATACCGGAAAAAAAGCCAACCAGTACTCCAGCGACCATGGCCCATTGCCAGGCCGTATCCACTTCCTCTTGTAGGGCCCAGGCCGCCAGCATGACCAGCGGCAAGTCTGCATGACCTGAAAGTAATTTTATGCTGCTAATCACAGCGGATTGCAGCATAACACCCAATATAATGACAGGGACGGCAATGAGATTGCGCATTTGATCTTAGGGAGCAGGAACCAGAGGATTAATATCGACGGGTTCAAAATTAACGATAATCAGTACGATCTGAAGTCCATTGAAGTCCACGACAGGCTGCACGGTCGCTTGTTGGAAGAGATCGAGTGAACGAACATTCACTACCTGGCCCACGATCAGGTTGGGAGGATAGCCGCCACCCAGACCAGAAGTTAATACCAGGTCACCGCGCTCGAGGCTCGCATCTTGGGGGATCATCTCGAGCGTTAGGTCGCCAGTTACAGATCCCACCAGTGAAGCGTCTTCTTCAGCGTTTTGGACGCGGATATTAACATTTGCAGCTGGATCCGTAATCAGCTGGACCCGAGCTGCATCTGCGATCACCGCGTCCACGCGCCCGACCAGACCTTGATCTGTCACAACCGGCATGCCGCGCAGAATCCCATCATTGGAGCCGCGATTGATGATCACATATTGTAAAAATGGACTGGGGTCGCGTCCAATCACGGCCGCGGCCCGATACTGGTTTTCAGGATTGGCACGCGAGAAATCAACCAATGCCGCAAGGATTTCGGTCTCGCCAACTTCCTGCTGCAGTTGAATCACCTGAGCCTGAAGTTCCGCGACTTCCGCTTCCAATTCGGAATTCCGCTGACGCAGCGATGCGATGTCGCGTGGCGCGGTCAGAAAATCTTGCAGGGCCGCGAATCGCGACGAAAACCATGACTGTACCGTGATCAACGATGATGTAAAGATATTCGAGCCACTGGTAAAGTAACCCCCGAGTGCTAGCGCCATGATTCCCCCCACGACCAGAAAAATGATCGTTGTTTGAAGCGTACGTGAAAATAGATTCTTCATATTACAAAGTGCCGTATAACTAAACAAACTTGCAGTTTGACTTCTGGTTTACAAAACAATTCAGATCGTTTACTCATTAAGGGGATAAGCGGTAGGGTACGTTGAATCATTGCCGCGATGGGCAATACATGCCAACATCAAGAAACACTGTGCCGCGTACTGCCACGTTCCAAACCGACCAGATACCGGCTCAACCCGTCAAAATCTTCAAACACCATGCCCGCACCACGTGCCACACAAGTAAGCGGGTCTTCGGCCACCCAAACGCGTAGTTTGAGTTCATCCGTCAGGCGGTCCGCTAGCCCTTGCAATAAGCCGCCACCGCCTGCCAGGCAAATACCGACATCCATCAAGTCTGCCACAATTTCCGGTGGAATTTCATCGAGCGCATCGCGTATTGTATCCACGATCACTTGTACCGAACCGGTCAACGCCTCGCGAATTTCCACGGATGAAACTTCAATGCTCTCAGGCAGACCTGTCACCAGATTGCGGCCGCGCACTTCCATTGTCTTCTCAGGCTGGAGGGGATAGGCAGAACCAATCTTCCACTTGATCTGTTCGGCGATACCCTCGCCAACCAACAGATTGTATTTATTCCTCAAATACTGGACGATATCCTGATCCATTTCATCACCGGCCACGCGCAACGAACGGGATGCCACCACACCGCTCATGGACAGGACTGCTACTTCTGTCGTACCGCCGCCAATGTCCACCACCATGCTTCCTTTTATTTGGTTGACAGGTAGCCCCGCACCTAACGCAGCCGCAATTGGCTCCTCGATCAAATAGGCCGAACGCGCCCCGGATGCCATCACTGCGTCATACACCGCGCGTTTTTCCACTTCTGTGACGCCGGTTGGGATCCCAACTACCACCCGCGGACGCGGCAATGGGACCACACTTTGTTCATGTACACGACCAATAAAATATTCCAACATCACCTGTGTAATATCAAATTCAGCGATCACGCCGTCACGCAAAGGGCGAATCACCGCCACATTGCTAGGAGTGCGCCCCAGCATCTCCTTGGCTTCCAGACCAATGGCTAATGGCTGTCGTAACCGTTTATCAATTGTCACCCATGATGGTTCATTGATCACAATCCCCTTGCCGCGTACATTCACCAGTGTGTTCGCGGTCCCCAAGTCAATTGCAATATCCAATGAAAAAAGGCCCAGCAGCCAATTAATCGGGTTAAACGCCAAAGCAGGCTCCTCAATGAGGTCTCAAAGCACATAAACTTGCAGGAGTATTATACCTAACAATTCGTATCCCCGTGGCCTGCAATGGGGTTAATACACTCAAGAATCTGATAATTTTACCTAAAATTGAGGAGGAAGCATGTCGAAAGTTGCGCTGGTGACCGATAGCACGTCGTATATTCCAAAAGAGGTCCGGGAAAAATATCCAATAACGGTCGTGCCTCAGGTGGTGATCTGGGAAGGTGTATCCTATGAGGATGATGTGACCATTACCACCGATCAATTCTATAGCCGCCTGCGGACTGCCAAAGTGATGCCAACGACCTCTCAAGTCTCGGTAATTAATATGTTCAAAGCTTTCAGCGCGCTACTGGAGCAGGGCTATGACGTATTAGGGATGTTTGTATCTTCCAAGCTTTCGGGTACTTATCAATCTGGTGTGCTTGGGAGGGATCAACTTACCAGTGGAAAAGAAAAAGTGGAAATTATGGATTCGGAAACGACTGCCATGGCTCTGGGTTTTCAGGTCCTGACAGTGGCGCGCGCCGCGCTGGATGGCGCATCACTGGCAGATTGCAAAGCGCTGGCGGAAAAAGCACGTCCCTACACAGGTGTATATTTAACCGTTGAAACCCTTGAATTCCTGCACCGCGGCGGACGCATCGGCGGTGCGCAACGCTTCCTTGGCACGGCTCTCAACCTCAAACCGATCCTGGCAGTGGAAGGCGGCCGCGTGGAGCCAGTAGAACGTGTCCGCACACGGGGCAAGGCTCTGGACCGCGTGGTTGAAATCGTTGCTGAAAAGTGTGCAGGCAAATCCCAAGTACACATGGCAACCCTGCACGCAGATTCTCCTAACGATGCGAAATATATGCTAGATAAGATCACGCCATTAGTCAACCCGATTGAAACTATATTCGCCGCAGTGAGCCCGGCGGTGGGCGCGAACGCAGGACCGGGCACGGTCGGCCTCGCGTATATGGCTGGCTTATAGAAGGATCGATCCCCTCTCACAATTGAGAGGGGATTTTTACGCTTTGCGTGAGTGTATAATTCGAGCATGGATCATCCAGACCCGTTGGTCATTGGTATTGCGGGCGGCTCAGGCTCGGGTAAAACAACCGTAGCACAAACAATTCTACAACGGGTGGGAGCGGATCGCATTGCTTTCCTCCAGCACGATTCCTACTACAAAGATCGAAGCAAATTGGCCCCTGCCCAAAGTGCGGAAGTTAATTTTGACCACCCCAACTCGCTCGAAACAGAATTATTGATTCAGCACATTGCCGCTTTGCGCGACGGGAAAGCGATTGAGGTGCCGATTTATGATTTTTCAACCGACAGCCGCACAAACCAGACCTTTAATGTGCAACCATGTAGAGTCATTTTGGTGGAGGGAATTTTGATCTTCACCGAGCCGCAATTGCGTAATATGTTCGATGTGAAGATTTTTGTGGATACAGATCCCGACCTCCGCCTTATTCGCAGGCTGGAGCGCGACATCCAGGAACGTCATCGAACCGTCGAGTCTATCATCAGACAATATCAACTGACCGTTCGCCCCATGCATCTGGAATTCGTGGAACCATCCAAACGATATGCGGATGTCATCATCCCCGAAGGGGGATTCAACGCTGCCGCCCTGGATATGGTGGTGGCTCGTGTCGAAGCGTTGTTGAAATAAATCTTGACACAGCCCTTTCCGCTTCCTTCCATCAGGGACGAAGCTAGCCGAAAGAAGTCAATCAACCATTTTACAAGGAGATAACATGCCAAAACAATGGTCAAGTGCACCTGCAATGCAGATCGACCCGAAGAAAAAATACAAGGCCCACATAGAGACCGACAAAGGGACAATGGTGATCGAACTCTTTGCCGATAAGACGCCTAAGACAGTCAACAACTTTGTCTTTCTCTCGCGTGAGGGATATTATGACGGCGTCATCTTTCATCGCGTGATTTCCAATTTCATGGCACAGGGTGGCGACCCCACCGGCACAGGCATGGGTGGACCCGGCTATAAGTTTGCCGATGAATTTCATCCGAGCCTGAAACATGATAAGCAGGGTGTTCTCTCCATGGCGAATGCGGGGCCGGGCACGAATGGCTCGCAGTTCTTCATCACACATATTCCCACTCCGCATTTGGACAATCGCCACAGCGTTTTTGGCCAGGTCGTGGAAGGGCTGGATGTGCTCATGTCCATTCCGTCGCGCGATCCAAACAATCGCAACGCTCCTGCCGTAAAGATTATACGTGTCACCATTGAAGAAACCGAATAAGAAGAACTTAACCAAGAATCCAAAGAGCGTACCGAAGAAAAAGACTTCTGTACGCTCTTCACGCGTCGCGATGAAAAGGAGTTCGGCGGAATCCAGGCTGCGGAAGTCACGCATAAACCAGCGACCTGCTCACGATTCTGCAGTCCGTGCAACGACAAACTCTCTGCCCATTACTACGCCACCGGCAGAAATTACTCAATCGTCACGTCCATCGAGTCTGCAAACGAACATTTTGCGGGTTGTGGCCTTGCTGATTGTAATTGGTATTACCTATTACATATTTTCCATCCGCGACCGTATCGCTCAATTCGAACAGTATGGATATGTGGGAATCTTTGTTGTGGCACTGCTCGCTAATGCGACTGTTCTGATCCCTGCGCCGGGCCTGGCTATTATCTCCGCCATGGGATCTGTTTTCAATCCGTTGGGTGTGGGTCTCGCAGCCGGGACGGGCGGCGCGATTGGTGAACTCTCTGGATATCTGGCAGGTTTCAGCGGACAAGCGATTGCAGAAAACACACAGATATACAATCGGATCAAGCCCTGGGTGGAAAAGTTTGGTGGCTGGGCGATACTGGTTTTATCTGCCATTCCGAATCCGTTCTTTGATGCAGCCGGGATCGCCGCTGGTATTGTCAAAATGCCTTTGCGTACATTTTTGATCTCTGTATGGATTGGTCAAATCATCAAGATGACCTTTTTTGCCTACGCAGGACAATCATCCTATCAGGCCATCCAGGACTATTTCAGGTGAGTCTGCTTGCGCAGAGTTTCATGAAAAGATGAAAGTGAGGAGAACGACATGTCTGATTTTCAAAAGATCGACTCATTTCTTGAAAAAAATCTTGATCAAAGTATTGCAGAGCTTTCCAAACTGGTTGCACAGCCCAGCATTAGTGCTCAGGGCATTGGTTTGAAAGAGTGTGCCAGCCTTGTCGCAGATATGCTGCGCGCGCGCGGCTTCACAGCCGAGATCATGGATACGGATGGTGCTCCGGTTGTCTACGGCGAACGAAAAGGTAATTCCGATAAGACTTTGTTGTTTTACAACCATTACGATGTGCAGCCGCCCGAACCCCTTGAACTATGGGAATCGCCGCCGTTCGAGCCAAGCCTACGAAACGGCAAGCTCTATGGACGTGGTGTCAGCGATGACAAGAGTCATATTGTGTCGCGATTGCATGCTATCGATGCGCTTCTTGCAACCCAAGGCGATTTGCCCTGTAACATCAAATTCATCATCGAAGGGGAGGAAGAAACCTCCAGCGTGCACCTGCATGATTTCATTCGTGAGAATAAGGAAAAACTGAAGGCCGATGCCTGTATTTGGGAATTTGGTGGTGTCGATCATCGCGAAGTACCAATGCAATATCTGGGACTACGTGGGATTTGTTATGTGGAACTGAGTGTCGAGACTGCCACCATAGACGTTCACTCTGGATTGGGCGGTTCGATCTTCCCGAATGCGGCGTGGCGTTTGGTGTGGGCCTTATCCACGCTGAAAGGGCCAGACGAACGGATCCGCATCCCGGGTTTCTATGATGGTATCGTCGCGCCGACTGACCGCGACCGCGAATTGATGGAAGCCCTACCCGATGTGGCTGACGAATACAAGCAAAGATTCGGTGTAAAAGGATTCATCAAGGGATTGACAGGCGGCACCGCTCTGAAGATGGAGGAGGTATTCACACCCACCTGCACGATATGCGGGCTCACGAGCGGCTACCAGGGCCCTGGTTCAAAGACGGTGCAACCCGCTTTTGCCTCCGCGAAAGTGGACTTTCGTCTCGTGCTTGGGCAGATGCCGGAAGACATCCTCAAGAAATTGCGCGCCCACCTCGACGCGGAAGGCTTCAGTGACGTGCAGATCAAATATCTGGGTGGAGAACCAGCCGCTCGGACAGATCCAGATGACAGCTTC
>Ga0114129_10005127_pt1 | contig 18439 bp, 16 predicted proteins | sample RhiMetdeltSRZDD1_FD_80071 | JGI IMG/M metagenome (GOLD analysis project Ga0114129, IMG submission 80071) | Populus rhizosphere microbial communities from Tennessee, USA - Rhizosphere MetaG P. deltoides SRZDD1 (version 2) (version 2) | ecosystem: Host-associated > Plants > Roots > Rhizosphere >...
GCTGGTCTATCCCAACTTCTTCAAAGTGGCCGTCTCCGAATCGGGCAATCACGAGAACAACATCTACAACAACACCTGGAGCGAGAAGCATCACGGCGTCAAGGAGCTCGTGGGCGAAAACGGCCAGGTGACGTTCGAGTACGACATCGAGAAGAACTCGGAGCTGGCCAAGAACCTGAAGGGACACCTGATGCTGTCGACAGGCGACATCGACAACAACGTGCACCCGGCGAACACGATGCGGATGGCCGACGCGCTTATCAAGGCGAACAAACGATTCGACATGCTCGTCATTCCCGGCGTCCGCCACGGGTATGGCGACCGGAGCGCGTACTTCAACTGGATCCGCTCCGACTACTTCTGTCGGTATCTGCTCGGCCAGGCAGCCGACAGCGTCGACATCGTCGAGTTGAACAAGGAGAAGGAACAGGTCGGGAACAAGAGACCGAAATGACCGCGCAGGTGTCGGAGCTCGAACGCCGGGCCGTCGAGTACATGAAGAACGGCGAGTTTGGATCGGAGGCCATCGGGGTCAACGCTGCGATCATCGAGCAGGCGCCGGGAAATGTGTCGGCGTGGGTCCGCCTCGGGCGCTGCCATCTCGAACAGCATCAGTGGGACGAGGCCGTCTCGGCGTTGCGCGCCGCGCTGCAGGTCAGCCCCGCGCACACCGTCGCCACCAATCTTCTGAACGAAGTCCGGAAACGCCGTGCGCTGGCGCCCACCGCAGTCCAGCGCGCGACGTCCGGCTTCACCGGCAGAGAGTTCGCGTTGATGGAGGCGCTGCCGGCCGCCGACGCGGCTGGCGCGCTCAGACCGAGGATCGAGGCGCTGTTCGACGCCGTCAACCAGACGAGCATTGCCGCGAAAATTGTCGCCGCACGGCAACGCACGGGCGAGAGCGGCACGAAGCTCTTTCACGCGAACAGCTTCGTTGCGAACGCGACCGGGCACGTCTTCGCGTTTCACCATGGCGGCCGATGGGAGCCGCAGTTCAACCTGGGGTGGTTCAGCTCGCCGACTCACCCGTCCGATTGCATGCGAATCGGTCTGGGGTTCAACCTCTCGGCGGCCGGGCGTGAGTCGGATCGCGCGACCGGCCAGGAGCGTATCCTCGCTTTCTTCGAAGAGTTCCAGCGCACGCTCGAGAGAGCGTGGAAGAGAGAGCTCGCGCGTTGGATGGCCGCCAACGGCGGCTTCATTCAGTACGGCGACAAGGAGCCCGCTGTCGATCTGTTGCCGGAGCAGGCGGTGCAACGGTTGCTGGACTGCCGCAGTGCCGCCGCGGTCGAGTGGTTCTTTGTCGGGCGCTGGCTTTTTCTCGACAAGGTCGACGATGCGAAGCTGCTGAGCGATCGGGCGAAACTGGCGAGCCTCGTCGACGATGTGTTTCGAGCGCTCTTTCCCCTGTGGCTCGGGGCGTACGCGGGTTCCACCACGGTGTGAAGTCCTGCGATGGCCGAATCGTCAGAAAGCTCGATCGAGGCGAGAGCGGCTACACGGCGCGCGCGACGGCAATCGCTTTCGCGGTCCAGATGGCGAGCTCGGGCGCGCTTTCGAGCACGTCGAGCGGCACGGCGTAGTAGTTCATCGAGCCGGAGCGATCCGGATACGGCCTGAACGGCTTCATGCCGGCACGCTCGTAATCCGCGCGATTCGAATCGCCGACTTTCAGGTAGAGCGTGTCGCGCGCGAGGATGCCGAAGAACACGCCGCGGTGATAGAGGCCGACGCCGCCAAACATCGAGCGCGGCGTCACCCCGCCCAGCTCTTCCAACTGATCGAGCACGAACGACTTGAATCCTGCACTGACCGTCAGCGATCGCCACCGCGAGGATCGTGCGGTCCTGGCACGGCGTGTGACAGCACGCGGCATTCGGTCATGCTACTACGCCGCGTCCTTCGACGCTCAGGCTTGGATCGTTCGGAGATAATTCCAACATGCATGCACTGCTCCGCGACTTGTACGGGCATCAGGTCTGGGCCGACGCCGAACACTGGCGGGCCATCGGTGCGCACGCCGTGGCGCGCGAAGACAAAGTGACTCGCGACCGCCTCCATCACATCGCCATCGTGCAGCGCGCGTTCTTATGGGCGGTGGGCGACCGGCGGGAGCCATTCGCGTTCACGCAGGCCGAAGACTTCGCGTCGTTCGAGGCGTTGAAGGCCTACGCGCGCGAGCATCACGATCGCCTCTCGCCCGAAGTCGAAGCGCTCACCGATGCCCGCCTCGCGGAATCAGTCGCCATTCCGTGGTTCACGGACCCGCCATTGTCGATCACGGTCGCGGAGGCGTTGGCCCAGGGCGCGATGCACACACACTACCACCGCGGCCAGAATGCGACGCGACTCCGGGAGCTCGGCGGGGAGCCGCCGCCAACCGACTACATCTACTGGATGTGGAAAGGTCGTCCGGAACCAGTGTGGACGCGTTAACGGTGTCGCGCGAGTGCCTCGCGTGTTCCCTGCACGATGAGCTCGACGAGGCTGTGGGCGGACAGCCGGTTGAGCCGCTCAACCGGTTCTTCGCTGAGCTCGTACTCGATCGCGATATTCACGAGGTGCCACGCCGAGAGCGCTCCAAGCTGACTGCGTAGTAACGTTTCACCCTTGTCGTAAACTGAGAATGGATTTAGAACACTGGAAGGGGAGACTTCAACCGACCGTGCCGCCGTTGAGGGTGCCGGACCCCGGAACACCGATGGCTGAGGCGGAGCCATAGGGACCAGAGGCGGCCGCGTGAGCGCGCGCATCAGCGCGCCTTCGAGATAGACCGGCGTCAACCCGGTCGCCCAGTATTCCGTATCAACTCGATTGGGCTGCGTGGTCTCTCGCGGCGAGCGCGCGGGCGGTCCTCCCGCCACCGGCAGAAACTCGAGCCAGCCTTGCCAGCCACCTCCCTCCATTTCACTGCCGCACGCCCTCGCCTCGTACAGGGTTCCGTCCGTAGCGGCGACGGGCAATTGGTAGACGAGGAGCGTTTCGGCCATGCGCTGACCGCCTGCGAGATCGGTACCAGGGCGCGTTCAGCTCTGCCTTGGTTTCCTCTGGACGGACCCAGGCCGCTTGGATTTCGGCAGTTTGCTGACGACGAGGTCGTACGAGGTCTTCACCAGGGCTACCAACTCCCGGCGGTCGAGAGCTTCGCCGAGCTCCTGTTCCATCACCCACATGTTGCGCGCCATGTACGGCGCCGGGATAATCCCCGGCCGCTCGAGGAGCTCGGCGAACGACTCAGGCGTGCACTTGAATGCCAGCTGGTGCGGGGGCTCCAGGTTGACCACGACAAACATCTTCTTACGCACGCAGAAGCACAGGTCTTGGCCCCACTTCACGTCTTCGGTCACTTCGGCCAGGGCGCGGCAGATCGAGCGCACGGTGTCCAGTGTCATGGCCGCAGTTTACTCACCTCCGTCCCCGCGCGCGTCGACAGGCAGGGACGGAGGTTGACGGTTACTCGTTCCGGAGCGCAGCGACGGGGTCGAGCCGCGTCGCGCGCCGGGCTGGCCAGAACGACGCAGCCACGGACACAGCCATCAGCAGCACGACAATCGACACAAGCGTGGCAGGATCGCGGGTGCTGGTCTGCACGAGCAGTGACTGAAGCAACTGTCCGACTCCGAAGGCGCCTCCGAGACCAATCGTCAGACCGATGGCAAGTTGCACGAGACCGCGCCGGACGACGAGCCACCACACCTGCGCGGCCTGGGCGCCAAGCGCCATGCGGACGCCGATCTCCTGCGTGCGCTGCGCCACCGAGTACGCGGTGACCGCGTACAGGCCGACACCCGACAGCGCCAGCGCGATCAACGCGAAGATCGCGAACATCGATCCGAACACGCGGAACGGCCAGCGCGCCTGCGCCAGCTGCTGGTCCATCGTCAGGATCCCGAAGAGGGGCAGATCCGGATCGATGGCCCGCACTTCTTCGCGCATGAGCGACGTCAGCGTGGCCGGATCGCCCTGGGCTCGGATCAACAGCATTGCGAACCCCGGCGACTGTGACCTCAACGGAATGTAAACCACTGGATCGGGCTGTGGGTCCTGCATGTTGCGCTGGCGGATGGTCGGTGAAATGCCGACGATCGTCACCCACGTGGGTGCCGGGGTGCCTGGCGCCACCGGGCCGTCGTTGGTCAGCTTGACGCGGCGCCCGATCGGATCCTCGGTTCCGAAATGCATGGTGGCGAACCGCTGATTGATGACGGCCGTCTCGTGACCGGTCGTGCCGTCGAGGTCGTCGAACGCCCTACCGCGGACTATCCGCAGCCCGACCGATTCGAAGTAACGGGGACCTATCATGAGCTGCGTCACCGTCTGGGCCTGTTCGCCGGCCGCCAGGGGATGACCTTCGATCTCCAGGAGGCGCGGGTTGCCACCGCCCAGGGGCATGTTCGTCGTGATGGTCCCCGCCTGAATCCCGGCCACACCCGCGAGCCGCTGGTCGAGTCGATCGAAGAACGCGCGCCGCCGATCCGCGGTCGGATACTTCTGTGCCGGCAGCGCAAGGCGCATCGTCAACAGATGCTTCGTCTCGACGCCGACGTCGAGCCGGTACAGCGTGAGGAAGCTGCGCATCATCAGCCCGGCGCCGGCGAGCAGCACCATGGTGAGCGCAAGCTCGGCGACGATGAGCACGCTCGTCCAGCGGCGGGCGCGCACGCCGCTGCTTCCTGAACGGCCGCCTTCCTTCAGCACTTCGTTGAGATCCGTTTTCGAGACATGCAGCGCCGGCGCGAGGCCGAAGATCACGCCAGTGCCGAGACACACGGCCGCGAAGAACGCCAGGACCTGCGCGTCCATCGTGAACTGAATCCAATATGGCCTCCCCACGTCCCGTGTTGCGGCATCGAACAGGCGCACGCCGATCTGCGCCAGGCCGAGACCGAAGAGCCCGCTGACGATGGACAGCAGCACGCTTTCGACGAGCAGCTGCCGCACGATGCGCCAGCGAGTGGCGCCGAGAGAGATCCGCACCGACATCTCGCGCGCGCGCGTCGCGGAGCGCGCCAGGAGCAGGTTCGCGACGTTCGCGCAGGCGATCAGCAGCACGAACGCCACGGCGCCCATCAGCGAGAGGAAGACAAGTTTGATTGCTCCGCCATTGGAGCGTTCGTTGAACGTCATCACGCTCGCCGTGACGTCCTTGTTCGTGTCCGGGTAGTCAGCGCGGAGCTTGGCCGCGATCGTGTTCATCTCGGACAGCGCCTGCGGACGAGTCACGCCGTCAGCCATCCGACCGAACGTCTCGAGATTGCGGTTGTCGCGCTTCTGCTCCGTGAGCCGTGGCATCTGGACCAGCGGGAGCCAGAGATCGGCGTTCTGGGGGAACTTGAAGCCATCCGGCATGATCCCGATCACGATCGCCGGCACGTCGTTGACCTTCACCGTGCGTCCTATCACCGACGGATCGCTGCCGTATCGATTTTTCCAGACGCCGTTACTCAGGATCACGACGGCCGCCGCGCCTGGGCGATCGTCCTCCGGCAGGAAGTCTCGGCCCAGCAGCGGCGGCTGGCCGATCAACTTGAACGCGTTCGCCGAGATATACGGTCCCTGGAATCGCTCCGGCGCGCGACCCTCGTCGCTCACGTTCATCGTCTGGCCGTTGTAGGCGGCGAGTCCGGAGAACGCGCGCGTCGCCCGGCGGTAGTCCTCGAAGTCCGGATACGACATGCCCCGGTCGCGGTTGCGGCCGTCTCGCGTGCCGACCACCATCACGTGATCGGGATCGTTGATGGGGAGGCCGCGAATCAGGACCGCGTTCACGAACGTGAATACCGTGGCGTTGACACCGATGCCCAGCGCGAGAGCAAGCGCCGCAACGGCGGTGAACCAGCGGTCCTTCATGAGGAGGCGTACCGCAAACCGGATGTCTTGCCAGAGGTTCATCGCGTCTCCACGGCCCGGCTGAAGCCGGACATCAGGGTCCGGCTAAAGCCGGACACTACGTACGAGAGTCGAGAGGGTCGAGAGACGTACGAGGGTCGAGACGCGTAGGCGGCTCGAGAAACTGCCGCACGATCGCGAGCGTGACGCCGGCCACCGCGCAGATCGGGATGAAACCGACGAACAGCCACGCGGCGCGCGTGCTGTTCACCACGGGAATCGGGCCTGCCGACGCCAACGTCAGCACGAATGTGGCGACAGCCATGGCCATCGATGCGGGCCGTTCGTGTGTGAGCAGCCATCCCGCCAGGGCGCCGGAGGCGATGGCGAAGGCCACCGCACCGAGAGTACCTGGCCAGTCGCCCGCCCGAATGCCAAACAGCCGCAGCGCATTGGAGAACGCGGTTGCCGGCACGAGCGTGCCGAACATGGCGAGCCCGAACGCCGCGCCATGAACGGGCCGATGCCAGTGGCGAACCCGCCGGAGCTGCTCGAACGCCCACGCCAGGGCGACCCCCGCCAACACCGCCGGCACACCGCCTCGCGCGAGCTGGAGCCAGATCGGCACGATTGCCAGCGCGTGTACGACCCCGAACGACACGACGCTGACGAGTCCCGTGGCGACTCCGGTCATGATTACGCGACGAACAGTCGAATGGTTAACCGGGCGGGCGCGGGCACTCCACGGCAGGCCAATAGCGAGCGCGCACATCTCCCCTGGTGAGACGAAGAACAAGGAATCCGGGTTCCTGGATCAAGCGGTGCAGATCGCCTGTTCCTGCCGGCGGCGCTCGCGATAGCGGTCGAACACGGCGCGCTCGGGTTCGAGGCCCAAGGCCGATCGTAGCGTGCTGCCGGCGAACGTGTGGGACAGCATCTCCCGCGCGTGCCGGAGGACGAACAGCGGGCTGTGCCGGAACGCCGCGGGCATGTGTTTCACCTTCATCCAGCGCTCGGCGCGCCATCGCAGGAACTCGATGTCGTCCGCCGACACGTGCTCGCTTCGAACGACCGCCGTCGTACCGTTGTAGTGCGAGACGTCGTCGTCCACAATCAGGCCGCGATCGCGGAAGTCGCGCGTCATCGGCGTCCGCGGGTACGGCGTTGGGTGCTGGATGTACGGCCAGTCGACGTACTGCCTGGCGAAGGCAAGGTTGGCCTCGATCGATTCCTGCGTGTCGTCCGGGTTGCCGACGATGAGGCCGCCAACGACATACATGCCGTGCTCGTGCAGATGCCGGATCGCCTCGAGGCTGGCGTTCCCGATGGTGCGGCCCTTGTCGCGATGCGAGTTCTTCGCCCGTGCCCTCAGGAACACGAGGTCCTGGTCGAGGATGTTCTCGATGCCCAGGAACACGTAGCGGAAGCCGGCGCGCTTCATCAACGGCGCCAGCCGCGCGCCGTGCTGCGCCAACGGCGCCGTCATGGCCTGCACGGTGTAATCGAGGTCGTCGAAGCCCGCGTCGATAATCGCCTGGCAGAGCGCCTCGAAGCGACTGATGTCCAGCGTGATGTTGTCGTCGACGAGAAAGATCGCCTCGGCGCCGTGCGCGCGCGCGTCGGCGATGTCGGCGAGCACACGGTCGATGGCGTAGGGATGAAAGTTGCGGCCGCGCATCTCGATGATCGAACAGAAGCTGCAGTCGTACGTGCAGCCGCGCGACGTTTCAACCACGTCGACGTGGCGTCCGAGCAGCGTGTAGCCGCGCAGCACTCGTGCAGTCCGGTTCGGCAGGCGAAGCGCACTGGACGCCAGTGGTGCTACGGCCCGCTCCTTGTTGTGCACGAAGCCGTCGGCAGTCCGGTACGACAGCCCGGCGATCCCGGTGGCGTCGCGGTCGTTTTCCAGCGCTCGGAGCAGCTCGCACAGCGTATGCTCGCCTTCGCCGCGCACGATGAAGTCGACGTCCGGCGTCTGCGCGTAGGCGTCCATGTCCAGGCTGGGATCGTACCCGCCGACGACCACACGGACCGACGGTCGCAGCGCGCGGACAAGGCGCGCGATCTTCAGCGCCGTCGCACGCTGAAACGTCATCACGGACAAGCCGAGCACGTCCGGCGCAAGGTCGCGAACCATCCGCTCGACGGTCGCCCTGACCGAGGCCTGCACCAGAATGAGGTCCGCGATGGCGACTCGATGGTGCGGATCGATATTGCCCGCAAGCGACGCGAGCGCGCCGTTCGGCATCCGGATCGCGACCGGCGGCATATGCTCGAACGAGTCGGGCATCGAGAGGAGCAGGACGTTCATGGTGCCTCCGGGCGACTGTCGAAGAGGATATCACCGTGGGCGGTGACCGCCCGCTCCTCGTCTTCGACGGCGACTGCGGATTCTGTCGATTCTGGGTCGCGCGATGGCGTCATCGCAGCGGAGAACAGGTCGACTACTTGCCGTCGGACGCCGCGGAAATTGTCGAGCGATGTCCCGGCCTCCAGCCCGACCGTCTTGCCCGCGCGGTCCACCTCATCGACACCGACGGTCGTGTGTCGGCCGGCGCCGAGGCCGTGTTCCGCCTGCTTGCACATCGTGGGTCGCGTACTCCCCTGACGTTGTACACGCACCTGCCTGGTGTGGCTGCGGTGTCAGAAGGCGCCTACCAACTCGTGGCGAATCACCGTGGGATCTTCTCGAGGCTCACGCGACTCCTGCTCGGCCGATCGCCGGAGCCGGCGCGATACGCCCTCACGACTTGGCTCTTCCTGCGGGTTCTTGGCGTCGCCTATCTGGCCGCCTTCTCGTCGCTGGCCATCCAAGCACGGGGGTTGATAGGCGACGGCGGCATCCTGCCCGTGCGGTTGACGATGGCCGGCGCACGCACGTACGTTGCCGCGACGCAGCTGGGCGCCGATCGCTTCCGGCTGCTGCCAACGCTGTTCTGGTGGAGTACGAGCGATCAGTTTCTGATCGCGTCGTGCGTCGCCGGCATCGTGTTCGCGATCCTTCTCGTCGCCGGCATTGCCCCTGTTCTTGTCCTGGCGCTTCTGTGGATCGACTATCTCTCGCTCTCTGTCGTCGGCCGCGAGTTCCTGTCGTATCAATGGGACGCGCTTCTGCTCGAGACCGGGTTTCTGGCGGTTCTTCTGGCGCCGCCTGTTCTGCGGGAACGACGCAGCACCGTCGGGGACCCGCCTCGCTTGGCGCGATGGCTGCTGCTCTGGCTGCTGTTTCGGCTGATGGTCGGCTCGGGCGCGATCAAGCTCGCGAGCGGCGATCCGATGTGGCGTGATCTGACCGCTCTGTCCGTGCATTTCGAGACGCAGCCGATTCCGACCCCGCTCGCGTGGTACGCGCACCAGCTGCCGCTGCCGATCACCAAAGCGCTGACGGCGGCGGCCATCGGCTTCGAGTTGGTTGGACCGTTTCTGATCGCGACGCCGCGGCGAACTCGACGGCTCGGATTCGCGCTTCTGGCGGGCCCGCAGCTGGCTATCGCGCTGACGGGAAACTACGCGTTCTTCAACGTGCTGACCATTGCGCTGTGTCTCTTCCTCCTGGACGATGACGCGCTCCGTTTCCTCGAGGTGCACCGCGTCGAGAGCGCCAAGGTCCCCACCTACGCTCGACGTCTGGTGTTGATCGCAGTCGCGGTCGTCATCGTGCCCGTGTCGCTGGTCACGTTTGTCGCCAGTTTCAGGTCGACGCCCGCGGTGGCTTCTCTCGTCGCGCCCGTGGCGGACCTCATTGCGCCGTTTCGGAGCGTGAACACCTACGGACTCTTCGCGGTCATGACGCCGACGCGGCCGGAAATCGTCATCGAGGGGTCTCGCGATGGCCAGCGGTGGGTCGCGTACGAATTCAAGTACAAGCCTGGCGACCTTCGGCAGAGGCCGCCCTGGGTCGCCCCGCACCAGCCGCGGCTCGACTGGCAAATGTGGTTCGCGGCGCTGGAAGGGCACGAACGCTCGGCGTGGTACCGCAGCTTCTGTGTGCGGCTGCTGCAGGGCTCGCCGGACGTCCTCGCGCTGCTGGCGCACAACCCTTTTCCGAGCGGTCCTCCGCAGTATGTCCGCGGCACGCTGTACCGCTATCGCCTGACCGATACGGCGACGTGGCGAGCGAGCGGGACGTGGTGGACCCGAGAACCTCTCGGCGAGTACTCACCGGCGATATCGCTGACGGCCGGACGGTGACGGCGTCTCAGGAATCAGCTGATGAAATTGACGGTCACCGTCATGATGACTTCCACCGGCACGCCATTGAGCAGCGTCGGCGTATACCGCCACAGACGGACCGCCTCGACGGCGGCCTCGTCCAGCAGCCGAATCGAGCGCATCACCGTCGCGTCAAGGACTGAGCCGTCGACGCCGATGTGCAACTCCAGGATCACGACTCCCTGAACGTTCGCGGCGAGCGCGTCGGCCGGATAGACAGGCTGGACGTCGCGGATCTTCGCCGGCGGTCTGATGTCGCCTCCGACGCGAACCACGGTCGCGCCGTTCCTCGTGACGTCGGGTTGAGGACCGACCGCGGCGGCGCCTGGAATATTGCGGAACGTGAACATCAATTCGATCGCCGTTCTGGTGTTGGCGTCGGGCGCTGCGAATTTCCATTTGAGCGCGGCGGTCTCGGCGGCGTCGATGAACGCGCGCTCGGGCTTGCTCGCCCAATAGTTCGGGTCCTCGATCGACTGCTCGATGGTCAGGCGCCACCTGGAGGCCTTCGCCTCCGTCACTTCGCCGTTCCCACCGATGGTCACCTTGACCCACACCGTTGCGCCTGGACTGTACCGCAGCGCCTCCGGGGGATACTGCGCCTTCGCTTCAGCAACGACGCGCGGGTTTGTCTTGCCGTCCTGCGGCGGCGGCGGCGGCGGTGGCGGCGGTGGCGGTACCGCCGTGCGCGGTGTCTGCGGCACCGCAACCGTCGCGGCAGGCGGTGAGTATCGGACCTCGGTCCGCAGAGGCAGCGTCGACGCGACGGCCCAGGCCGAACCGAGAGTAAGCGCGACGACCGCGAGCGCGCAGACGCCGAGTCGAGTCCGTGACATGACGACCTCCTGAGAAAGCTCCTTGATCCGGTGGGCGAGCTGGTGACGTCGGGCGAACAACGGAGCGGATGCGAGTGCCGGCGAGTCGGCGAAAGCGAGCAGCGCCTGCAGGTAGCTTCGGCGCGAGCCGGTCATCTGGATCGCCAGCGCGTCCACGGTTTCCTCGCGGCACAACTGGAGCTGTCCGATGGCCCACCAGATTGCCGGGTGGAACCAGAATGCCGTCCGAAGGATTTCCTCGAGCACCGTGGCGATCCAGTCGCCGCGGTCGGCGTGCACGAGCTCGTGGCAGACCACCGAACGCTGCAAGTCAGAGTCGAGATCGCGCAGTCTGAACGGGAGCAGCACGATCGGCCGGCGAACGCCGAACGTCACGGGCTGCGCCACGCGCGCATGCCACCGGATCTCGGCTTGCGGCGCGATGGCACGACGCAATGCTGCGAGCTCGGGATCGAGCGTCGCCGGTTCGCCTTCGCGCTTCAGGCGACCGAGTTGCGCGAGTCCGGCGGCGAGCCAGACGGCGCGCAGGAGCGCGCCGGCGATCAGGACCATCGGCAAGAATGGCGCCAGGCTTCGCGCGTCGGCGCGCGCGACCGCAGCCACTGGGCCGGCGTGCGTCATGGCCGCCACGATCGCGCCGTCCGCGATTGCCGGAACCTCAATCACGCGTGCCGGCATGAGCGGCAGAGCGAGACAGAGGGCGATGACGAGACGCCAGTACGTGAAGCGGACGCGAGGTGTGAGCCGCACGGTCGCAACGCCGACGGCAGCTGTGGCTACGACGACGAGAATCTGCAAGGAGTACAGGACGAAGGGCGTCACGGAACCCATCAGCGTTCCTCGTCGATCAATTTCAGAAGGTGCGCGCGCTCCTTCTCGGTGAGGCGGCCGTCCTTCACCAGGTGGAGCAGCAACGGCCGTGGCGCGCCATCGAACACGCGGTTCACGAATTCCCGCACCATGGACGAGATCACGGTGCGCTCGGGCCGGGTTGGCCGGTAGCGGTACGCGCGGTCGGCTTTTTCCTTCTTCAGATAACCCTTGGTCTCGAGGACGTTCATCATCGTCATGACTGTCGTGTAGGCGATGTGGCGGCTCTCGAGGAGAGCGTGATAGACGTCGCGGACGGTGGCATGCCCGAGCCGCCAGACGACCTTCATGATGGCGAGCTCCTGTGTGGTGAGCGTCGGCTCGGGCTTCCGCATGACTACTAATTATTTAGTACTAATAAACGGGTGTCAAGAACGTGATGCTACAGTACCGGGCATGTCTCAGAAAACGGACGCGGAATGGCAGCAGACGCTGACGCCCGAGCAGTTTCACGTGCTGCGCGAGCACGGCACTGAGCGCGCCGGGACGAGCCCCCTCAATTTCGAGAAGCGCTCGGGGATATTCACCTGCGCCGCCTGCGGCCAGCCGTTGTTCATGTCGGACACGAAGTTCGAGAGCGGCACCGGCTGGCCGAGCTTCTACAAGCCGATTGACGGCGCGATCGGGACCACGACCGATAGCAGCTACGGCATGACGCGCGTCGAGGTCCACTGCGCGCAGTGCGGCGGTCATCTGGGTCACGTGTTCCCGGACGGCCCGCGTCCTACCGGACAGCGGTATTGTATGAACGGCGTTGCCTTGCAGTTCGAACCTGACATGTCACGCTCGTAGCGCAGGCCTTCCGCCTTCGCTAAAGCTATGGCGGACCACCGTGTCCTGGCGAAGGTGGTCAGGCCTGCCCATGTATGACGCGAATCATCAACGTGTGTGCGCTCTCGCTCTTCGCGCTCGCCGCGACCGGCGACGGGCCGGTCCATGCACAACCAGGAGCGTCGCCGCCGAACATCGTCATCATCCTGGCGGACGATCTTGGCTACGGCGATCTCGGCACGTTCGGGAGTCCGAACATCAAGACTCCGCGCCTGGATGCCATGGCCGCTGAAGGGCAGAAGTGGACGAACTTCTACGTGCAGCCGGTCTGCTCGCCGAGCCGCGCGGCGCTGCTCACCGGTCGCCTGCCCATTCGAAACGGCATGTACGGCGTGCCGAGCGGCACGGCCCCGAAAGTCTTTCGGGACAACGCGGCACAGGGACTTCCGGCCGAGGAGATCACGATCGCGGAAGTGTTGAAGCCGAAGGGATACGCGACGGCCATTGTCGGCAAGTGGCATCTCGGACACTTGCCGCCGTTCCTGCCGATGCGTCAGGGTTTCGACGTCTGGTTCGGGCTCCCGTTCTCGCACGACATGAAGATGACGGTCGCCCGCGACAACAGCTACGCGACGGCGGCGTACTACGAGCCGAAACCCGAATACTGGAACGTGCCTCTCGTGCGGAATGGCGAGGTGATCGAGCAGCCGGCCGACCACCGGACGCTGACGAGACGATATACGGACGAGGCCGTGCGGTTCATCGATGCCAACAGGGCGCGGCCGTTCTTCCTCTACTTCGCGCACTCGATGCCGCACATCCCGCTCGCGCGCTCCGAGGACTACGTCGGACACAGCGCCGCCGGCATCTACGGGGACGTCGTCGAGGAAATCGACTGGAGCGTAGGACGCATTGTCGATGCGCTGCGGACGGCAGGCATCGACAGACGGACGCTCGTCGTGTTCACGAGCGACAACGGTCCGTGGCTGCCGTTCAAGACGCACGCCGGATCGGCTGGTCCGCTCAGTCACGGGAAAGGCACCACGTGGGAAGGCGGCGTCCGCACCCCGGCGATCTTCTGGTGGCCCGGCACGGTCAGACCGGCAACCGTCACGGACCTCGGGTCGGCAATGGACCTCTTCACGACCGCGGCGAAGCTCGCAGGCGCCGAGGCCCCGACCGATCGCGTCATCGATGGCATCGATCTGCGTGCGCGGCTCACGGGCTCCGGCCCAAGCCCACGCCAACTGCTGTTCTACTATTCGGACAACGAGCTTCGTGCCGTGCGCAAAGGTGCGTACAAGGCGCACTTGATCACCAGCGGCGCCTATGGCGAGGGCGGACAACGCATGGAGCACAATCCGCCGCTCCTCTTCAACGTCCTTGAAGATCCCGGCGAGCGACACAACATCGCTGCGCAGCACCCGGACGTCGTGGCCGATCTCGTCAAAGAGACCGAGGTGCACAGGAAAACCCTCACGCCGACCAAACCGCTGTTCGACGACCTGATCAAGTAGCGCGCCGGGCACAGACAATCTCCTACAATCCCCCCAATGGACCGGTGGCGGACGCTGCCCACATGTGCGTATCTGGTGCAGGTGATGTCGTGCGTCATGCCGACGACGCTGCGCGGCGCCGGCCATCGGATTGCCGGCATCGAGTTCTTCGGACATAAAGGCGTCGAGACGGCTGTGATTCGCGCAGCTTTGCCGTTCCACGAAGGCGACGAGTTGTCCGAAGGAGAGGAAGCCAAGGAGCGTGTGCGCGAAGCCGTCCTTCGCTCGACTGGCAAGCCAGCCACCGACGTGGCCGGAGTGTGCTGCACATCGGACGGCGGGCTCCTCGTGTTCATCGGCATCGCCGGAGAATCCTACAAGGCGTTCGCGCACGGCCCGGCGCCGACGGGTCGCGCCCGCGTGTCGATGGAGCTCGAGCGGCTCTACGAGCGCCTCGGCGACGCGATGGGGGCGGCCGTAGAGAAGGGCGGCGATGCGGCCGCGGAGGACCTCTCGAAGGGCTATGCGCTGACCAGGGATCCTCAGATGCGATCGATACAGCTCGAGCTGCGACGGTACGCGATCCGTCATGAGCCGGAGCTGTTTCGGGTCTTGGAGTCGTCGTCCGACGCGACGCATCGCGCGATCGCCAGCCAGGCGTTGGGCTATGCGCAGCAGTCTGCGAAACAGCTCCGCGCGCTGACGCAGGCCGCCCGGGATCCCGTCGAAGAAGTTCGGAACAATGCCACCCGCGCCATCTGGGTCCTCGCGAGCGCGAAGGACCGGCTGGTTCGCCAGATCGCCCCGGACGTGTTCATCGAGATGTTGAACTCTGGTAGCTGGACGGATCGCAACAAGGGCGCCCTGGTGCTCGACCGGTTGACCGCGAAGAGGGATCCGGCGGTGCTGGCGAAGCTGAGAACGGTGGCGCTCGATTCGCTCATCGAAATGACGTTATGGCGCGAGGCCAACCACGCGTACGCTGCAAGGATGCTACTCGGGCGGGTGGCTGGCATCCCGGAGAAAGAGCTGGAGGAACTGGCGTGGAAAGGACCGCCGGAGTCCATTGTCGAGGCTCTGAAAAAAAACGCGAGTGCGCTGTGATAGCGTGTCGCTTCCTGACTAGAGAGCGACTATGACGAAATCGACACGAATCGCGGCTGTGTGTGCGGGGCTGACGCTTGGTGCGGCCCTTCTCCACAGCCAGGCCCGAGCGCCGAACACCCATCGTCTGGAAGCGACGCCCGCGACCGTCGCGTACGGCTACTACTGGTCCGAGGCGAAGCCTGCGTTACGGATCGCGTCCGGCGACATCATCGATGTCGACACGCTGCTGACCAACAGCCCGACGGGACTCGCGCGTGCGGGCGTGACCGATGACAAGATCCAGGCGTCGCTCAAAGCGATCGTGACCGAGGTGACCGGGGATCGCCGTGGCCCTGGCGGCCACATCCTGACGGGTCCCGTCTACGTCGAAGGTGCAGAACCTGGCGACGTGCTCGAGGTGAAGATCCTGTCGATCGATTTCGCGATCGACTACGGCTACAACGGCTGCAGCGGCTTCATTCCCGAGAACTGCGATCGGTCGCAGACGGCGAGAATCATGGCGATCGACAGAAAGACGATGACGTCGGAGTACGCACCGGGCATCGTGATTCCGCTGCGCCCGTTCTTCGGCAGCATGGGCGTCGCACCCGCACCGGAGCTCGGCCGCGTCAGCAGCAACCCACCGGGCCGGCACGCCGGCAATATGGACAACAAGGAGCTGGTCGCGGGCTCGACGTTGTTCATTCCCGTGTTCGTTCCTGGCGCGCTGTTCGAGATCGGCGACGGGCACGGCGCGCAGGGCGACGGGGAAGTGGATCAGACGGCGATTGAAACATCTCTGCGCGGACGGCTGCAGCTGACCGTGCGCAAGGACATGAAGCTGACGTGGCCGCGTGCGGAGACCGCGACCGATTACATCAGCATGGCGGCCGATCCCGATCTGACCGTCGCGACGAAGACCGCCATTCAGGAGATGGTCGATTTTCTCGCGGCCACGAAGAAACTGACGAAGCACCAGGCGTATCAGGTGGTCAGCCTGGCGGGGAACGTGGCAATCACTCAGCTCGTCGACAAACCCAACGTCGGCGTGCACGTCAGAATGCCAAAAGGCATCTGGACGACGAAACGCTGATCCTCAATTGGCCGGGCGCGCCGTGCAGGCGCCGCCGGCCGTTGAAGTGGCGCTTCGATAGATCGGAACGTTCCTCGTCACGAGAGCGCCGACGCCCGAGCCCCACGCCGAGTACAGTCCCGCGCCGAACACCGCGCCGGCCACCGGACTTGAACCTCGTGTATCTCGAGCCGCCGCCGCGCCGGTGAAGACGCCCAGCATCGCCCCGATCAGCGCGCCCGCCCGCTTCCGATTCCCGCGCCGAGTCACAACCTGGACATCGCAGCCGGAAATCTCTCGAAGTGTTCCACCCTCGACGACGCCAATCGACGCCGCGGATGCCGATTCGAACGATCCCTTAAACATGCGGCCGTGGCGATCGACGACGACGATCGTGTCGCTGCTCCTGGCGCGCTGCCACAGATCGCCGAGGCTCGTGACCGGTTGACGCGGCCGAAGCGAATGACTCGAGTTTGGCGCGACGCCCCAGAGCACTCGGCGTCCCGCAATAGCGCGATCCGCCAGCGCGCCGACGGCCGCGCCGATCAGACCGATTGTAGCGGCTGCAGATGTCATTTCCCTGGCACAGTGCGGCGAGCAGCTCGCGCCTGCAGCGCCGAGGCCCATCCACGCGCCAGCCGCGGCGCCGACGATCGAGCCGTTCCACAACGAATCGCCGATCTCGACGCGTCCGATGTCCGCCGCGGTGAGCTGTTGTTGGTTCCCGCCGGCGATGAAAGTGAGCGTATTGGATGTCGCCCCGCTGAACACGGCGCGCGTCTCGCGACCGAGTCGATCGGTGACGATGATGGTGTCGCCTGGCTTTACCGATCGCTCGACCACGTCCAACCCCTGCGCCCTGGCTTCGACGGAGCAGGCAAGAACGGTAACCGTCAGGAAAGGCAGAATACTGGAACGTGTGGTGATGGCTCGCATTGGGCTCCTCTACCCCGAATGCGAGAAGCACATGCTGCGAAGCTCACTCCGTCCGGATCCACTTCTTGAACCACTCGAGGTTCCTTTTCATCGCTTCACGCTGCTGCATCGGCTCGCGCAGCACGTGTCCGCCACGCGGGTAGATGTCGAACTCCACGGCCTTCCCCTGGGCCTTGAGCGCGCGATACCACTTCCACGCGCCGGCGATCGGCACGCGCGGATCGACTTCACCGTGCTGGATGAGCAGCGGCGTCGTCACCTTGTCGGCGTAGGTGATCGGCGAGTGCGCCGCGTACGAGGCGGCGTTCTCCCACGGCCGCTTGAAGTAATCGACCATGAACTCGCCGCCCTCGGAGAGATAGTACGTGTCGGCGAGATCGCTGAGGCTGGCGCCGGCGGACGCCGCCTTGAACCGCCCGGTGTGGCCGACGATCCAGTTCGTCATGTAGCCGCCGTACGACGCCCCCATCACGCCCAATCGATCGTTGTCCGCCACACCCTGCGCGACGAGCACATCGACACCCGTCATGATGTCCTTGTAGTCGCCGTCGCCCCATGCGTTGACGATGGCGCGCTGGCCGACTTCGCCATAGCCGGCGCCGCCGCGCGGCATCGGGAACAGCACCGCGAAGCCCGCGCTCGCCATTGCCGCCGTGGGATACGGATCGACCTGCGGCACGATGTGCATGAATTGCGGGAAGAGGCCGTGAGTGAACCCGCCGCCGGGTCCGCCGTGCACGTACACAAGAAGCGGGAGGCGTCGCCCCGCTGCTGCACTCGACGGCGTCAGCAACAGGCCCCAAATCTCCATGCCGTCGAACGACCGCCACGTGATCGGTTTCAGCTCCCCGAGCGCGAATTCGCGAAGCTCAGGGTTGACGTCGGTGATTTTCGTCGCACGTCGGCTCGCGACATCGAGGACGAAGACGTCGCCCATCGTGCGTCCCTCGACCGCCTTGTACGCCATCCGGCGGCCGTCCTGGCTCAGGCTGATCGAGAAGTCCACCGTAGCGCCCGGCACCACACGCTCGGCGCGGCCATCGTCGACCGACACGCGGACGACGGGTTGATCGAACATGTGCTCGCCGCGCCCGAACGTGCCATCGTTCCCCTGAAAGTAGATCGCCCGGCTGTCGCGCGACCAGACGAACTCGTTGATCCACGCGTCATCGAGCACGAACACCCGTGGTGTGCCACCCGCGGCGGCCACCACGGTGAGGCTGCGCGACGACATGATGTCGGTCCGTCCGTTGGTGGAGATGAACGCGATCTGACGTCCGTCTGGCGAGAACACCGGCCCTTGATTGATCCCCTTGCGATCCACAATGGTA
>Ga0114129_10005128_pt1 | contig 18437 bp, 17 predicted proteins | sample RhiMetdeltSRZDD1_FD_80071 | JGI IMG/M metagenome (GOLD analysis project Ga0114129, IMG submission 80071) | Populus rhizosphere microbial communities from Tennessee, USA - Rhizosphere MetaG P. deltoides SRZDD1 (version 2) (version 2) | ecosystem: Host-associated > Plants > Roots > Rhizosphere >...
AATGAAGTTATGTTTGCATGTTGTGGCTCTCCGCGAGAGAGAACGCCTGGCAGCGTTACGACGAACCACGCATGCCACAAGAACCAATCTGCCTGCTAAAATTGCATTTGGAGATTGTCCATGCAACGATCCGAAGCCGTTCTGCTGACATTGATTTTGGCGTTAGCTGCCGGGCTTATTTATGGTCGTTTGACGACCGGGCATGATTGGGGCGATGATTTTGCCGGTTATATTGGTCAGGCGAAGAGTATCGCGGAGGGCAATGTCCACAGCTATCTCGAGCAAAACGAGATCACGATCCACAATTCAAATACTGCCAGGCGGCAAATCGGACCGGTGGCCTATCCGTGGGGATACCCTCTGTTGTTGGCGATCATCTATCCTGCCTGCGGCCTGGACATTTTTTGTCTGAAGCTGTTGAATATTCCCATCTATCTGCTGTTCCTGCTGGTCCTGTATTTTCTGCTCAAAAGGCATTTAACAACAACGGAGTCTCTGCTGATCGTGGGTTTGTTCGCCGTTAACCCCAGCTTTCTGACTTATCAGGACTTTGTCCTGTCGGATATCCCCTTTATGCTGTTTTCGACTCTGGCGGTATGGCTGGCGGAGTGCGCCCTGCAGGATGAACGGGCAAAAAACAGTCCGGTTTTTCAGGCCGGGCTGGGTGTTGCGCTTTTCTTTGCATTTTCCGTGCGCACTGTGGGAATTCTAATCGTGGCCGCGTTCTTTGCCGTGCAGTCACTGCAAATCACAATGCACTATTGGAAGACGGGGAAATTCTATGTGACGTATCAAACCCTGATTCCCTACCTTGTTTTCGGTGTTCTGATTCTGGTGTCAAACGTCCTGCTTCCCGAGCGGATCGGCGCCTACATCTCAGAACTTCGCATCACGCGCAAGGACATTTTATACAATCTTTGGTATTACCAGTCCCGCGCCTTCCATTTTTTTAGCACCCTGCCCGCGTTCTTACAACTGAGCTGGGCCCTGGTGGGACTGGCATTAATCGGCATGGTGCTCACCTTTCCGCGCAGCCCCATCTTCGTCCTCTATATGCTGGCAACCTTAGGGCTGTATGTTGTATGGCCCTTTCCCAGTACACGCTTCCTTTTTGGCATTGCACCCTTCACTGTTTATTTTGCATATTACCCCATCCGGTATGGATTGAGCCGCCTGCCGGGAATCCATGCCACAGGGCGGACGACCCTGCTCGCGGCCCTGTTGCTGACGCTGGGTGTGCACTTCGTCTGGCACGCGGCAACGATTGTCAGAGACAACCTGCTCAAAGACCGCGCCTTTCCGGATGGTCCATTTACCCCGCAAAGTGCAGAATTGTTCTCCTACATCCGCGAACAAACTCCGCCCGATGGCGGCATCATCTTCTTCAAACCGCGCCTCCTCACGCTCCTCACCGGACGTATCGCCTGGGTGTTCAATGACTGTGAAAGTCTGAATGGGATTGATTCTGTCGCGTCTATAAAAGATGAAAGGTTTAGCAGTCCGAACGCTGAGGCCCTCGAAATGTGCAATCCTGAAATGAAACCCGAAATCGTTTTTGAAAATGACCTGTTTATTGTGTATAAGGGAAAATATTAATTCTTCAAGCTACCGCATTTGACGTCTGGCTGACGGTGAAATAGCTCAACCCAATGCGAAGGTCTGACGGTGTTTCTGTTTGGCAACGCAATTATTACGGACACATTATTCGCGACGAAGCGGATTTGCAAATCAAAACAGATTACATCCAGGCCCATCCGCTTCTGTGGGATGAGGATGACGAGCATCCTGACAATGTAAACAAATAGCCAGCGATCTGAATTTCTTTCACGATTGTGTTCAGCCCAAGGGGAAACCGGTATTGTATAATTTTCGTACGCGGAACTTTTGTAACGTCTCTATACCCATCGCTCTGAAACCAAGCGGAGCCAAGGAGAAAACCATGCCCAACTATATTTGCGTCACCTGTGGAGTCCAACACGCCGAAAGCCGCGCCGTGCCCGAGCATTGTCCCATTTGTGAGGATGAACGGCAGTACATCGGGCAAAAGGGCCAGCGCTGGACGACCATCCCTGAATTGCAGAAGGATCATCACAACCGCATCGAAGAGGTCGCTGAGAACCTGACCGGTATCGGCACTGTCCCCAGTTTTGCAATCGGGCAACGAGCCCTGTTGGTTCGCACACCGAGTGGAAATGTGCTGTGGGACTGCATCAGTTTGTTGGAGGATGCCACGGTGGAAGCGGTCCGTGCGCTGGGCGGTATCACCGCGATTGCCGTCTCGCATCCGCATACGGTCGGGTCTCTGGTGGAATGGAGTCATGCCTTCGGTAACGCGCCCATCTACTGGCATGCGGACAATCGTGACTGGGTGATGCGACCTGATCCCGCGTTTGTGTTTTGGGAAGGGGAAACGCATTCCCTGGTCGACGGATTAACCGTGATTCGTTGTGGCGGGCATTTCCCCGGCTCAGATGTGCTGCACTGGCCACAAGGCGCGCAGGGACGTGGCGCACTTCTTACAGGTGACACGATGCAAGTCGCGCAGGACCGGCGTTACGTCAGTTTTATGTATAGCTATCCCAATATGATTCCACTAAATAAATCTGCTATTGAACGTATCGTTCACGCGGTGGAACCGTTCGAGTTTGACCGCATCTACGGCGGCTGGTGGGATTATCACGTACTGGATGCCAAGTCCGCAGTGAAGCGCTCCGCGGAGAGATATATCCAGGCCATTAGCGGATAGTTTATGTGAATAAACGGAATGTAATAATCTTGTCGTGCAAACGCTCTAAAAAGTGAAGGAGCGTTCCCATGATTCGCAAATTACCGAGTGCCGCATACTTATCTAAACCAGAAACTGAAGACCCAGCCTGCAATTTTCTCCCACGTTTGGTAGATTATGAGACAGGCGGCAAAATCAGGCAAATATCGGCTTTACTCCGAAAAGAAGGATTCCAAAACCGGCAAACGCAAAAACCTTGGCACATTCAACACGCTGGAAGCCGCGAAAAAGCATGAACGTGAGGTAGAGTTCTTCAAGCGCAAGAAATGAATGAAAAGTCCGAAGTCACAAGGCTTCGGATTTTTTATTTTTATGAGCTTACCCTCCCTTCCTCATGGTACGATAGGAAACGGGAGAAAGCCGTGGATATCTTTTTGATCGCCGCGTTGACCTTTGCCGCGCTGGAAGTCTTTGCATTGCAGAAAAATCTGCCGCGTTTGGAGTATCTTGCCAAACCGGCTGTAATGATCGCTCTGTTCCTCTGGTTATGGACGTCGGTCAGATTGCAGGGGGCTTTGCTCTGGTTCGGTCTGGGAATCTTGTTTTCACTGGCAGGCGACGTGCTATTGATGATCTCGCTGGACCGGTTCTTCCTGGCTGGGCTGGTCGCTTTTTTGTTTGCGCATCTGGCTTACATCATTGGCTTCAATACGCCTCTGCCGGAACTGTCCGGCTGGGGCATTATCCTGGCGGTCATCATCGGCATAAACGGGGTGCGCGTGATGCGACGTGTCCTTGCTCCAATTCTCGCGCAAGGACAGTTGCAACTGCGAGTTCCAATCACTGTCTACGGCATGGTCATTTCGATCATGCTGCTCTCGGCACTGCTGAAATTGACGGACCTCTCATGGAATGCGAACGCGGCGTTGCTGGTGAGTCTGGGCGCGTTCCTGTTCTACCTGTCCGATATCATTCTGGCGTGGATGAAGTTTGTCTCTCCCATCCAACATGGACGCATCTATAATATTCTCTCTTATCATCTTGGGCAGATCGCGCTCGTCGCAGGCGTTGTGTTACAGTTTAAGATACTACAGTAGTAGGTTAGGCTCCGTAGCAACCTGCTCCACAGAAAATTCATAGTCAAAGGATAAAGCATGGAATCCGTTTTTCTCATCATTTTGATCGGCCTGGCAGGCGGACTCGCCGTAGGATTACAAGGTCCCCTGGCCAGCATGCTCACGCAAAAAATGGGTGTGCTGGAAAGTGTCTTTATTGTGCATGTGGGCGGCGCACTCATCGCGTTGATTCCGATGTTCATTTTAGGGAGCCGGCTGGGGGAGTGGCGCAGCGTTCCGTGGTACGCCTTCGGCACCGGGATTTTTGGCCTGGTTGTCATCGGCGCGATCAGTTATATGATTCCCCGTGTGGGTGCAGCGGCGGCCGTCACGACGCTGGTGGCCGGACAGTTGCTCCTCAGCGCGGCGTTGGATCATTTTGGCTGGTTGGGAGCCACCGCAAGAGTGTTGGACGCGCCCCGGCTGTTTGGTCTGGCGGTAGTCTTTCTAGGCGTCTGGTTGACGGTCCGATAGGAGTAGAGAAAACGTAGTTTGCAAATCCGTCTTGCCCGTTGTACAATCACTCAAATTTGTCTGGTCAGACGGAGGCGTTTGTGAACGAACTGCAGGAGCGCATTTTGCGGGATGGGAAGGTTCTCGGTGGGGGCATTTTGAAGGTGGATAGTTTCGTGAATCATCAAGTGGATCCGCTTTTAATGGACGCCTGCGGAAAGGAATTTGCACGGCGCTTCGCCTCGGTCGGCGCGACCAAGGTGCTGACCGCTGAAATCTCTGGCATTGCTCCCGCCCTGACAACCGCCATCCATCTCGGTCTGCCGGTGGTGTATGCGCGTAAGACCAAGCCCATCACCATGCCAGACCAGGTCTACCTGACGCTGGCGCCATCCCACACCAAAGGACGAATGGTGGAGCTGATCGTCTCGCCGGAATATCTGGCAAACGGTGAGAAGGTGTTGATCATTGACGATTTCCTCGCCAGCGGACAGACGATTTTGGGCCTGGTGCGTCTCGCAGAGGCTTCAGGTTCCAGAGTAGTTGGAATCGGTGCTTTGATCGAAAAGCTCTTCGAAGGCGGGCGCGAGGCCTTGAAGCCAGTGGGTGTACAGATCGAGTCACTGGCATGCATTACCGCGATGGAAGATGGAAAGGTCGTGTTCGGGGAACCGCCTTAACGCTGGAGTCAGAGAGTTGGCTCCGGAATGACGGCCGTGAGCTGCCTGACCTCAAAAGATGCGTAAACTTCTTTGGTTCTTCGCGCCTTTCATCGGCTGGATCTTTGCCCACATGAGTTTTGTTATTCCTGTAAAACGATTACGCGAGACGGACACTCTCATGGCCTTTTATCATCCGAAGCCGTCTTATACGTTTCATGTTTTGCTGGTGCCAAAGCAGTCCGTTCCTTCGTTGAAGGATTTTGATCCGAAAGACTCTGCCTTTCTCACGGATTTATATTCCACTGTGCAGTATATTGTAGAGGAATATCATCTGGCGGCCTATCGACTGATCGTCAACGGCGGCGATTACCAGGATTTCCCGCAATTACATTTTCATCTCATTTCAGATGTTCCACCGCGCTGAGCCTCGCCGTGCCCCTACAGGATTAAAACATTATGGACTCCATCGCCATTCTTGATTTCGGTTCCCAATACGCCCAGATCATCGCGCGGCGCGTGCGCGAAGCGCAGGTCTATTGCGAGTTGTTCCCCTGGGATGCGCCCATGGGCCAAATTCTTTCCATTGCACCCAAAGGCTTCATTCTCTCCGGCGGACCACGGTCCGCGTATGAAAAAGATGCGCCCTATGTGCAGGATTTCATCTTTAAAACGGGTCTGCCCATCCTTGGCATTTGTTACGGCATGCAAGCCATGACCTACGCCCTGGGCGGAGAGGTCCACCCTTCCACCAGCCGTGAGTATGGCCAGGCTGACATTGAGCCGTTGACGGATACTCCCCTGCTGGCCAGTCTCTCCAAAGTATGGATGTCTCATGCTGACAAGATCACACGCATGCCGGAAGGCTTTGTCGCCCTGGCGCGCAGTGGCAACAGTCCCTTTGCGGCGATGGGCGACATGAAGCGAAAATATTTTGGCGTCCAGTTCCATCCGGAAGTCCATCACACGCCCAAAGGGTATAGATTGCTAAAATATTTCGCCACCGATATTTGTGGCGTCAAACCGAGCTGGACGCCAGCCTCCATTATCGAAGAAGCGGTGGCGCGTATCCAGGGTCAGGTAGGCGGGCAGCGTGTGCTCGCGGCTGTCTCTGGTGGTGTGGATTCGACCGTGGCGGCGGCCCTGGTGCATAGAGCCGTCGGGGATCAACTCGTGGCCGTGTTTGTAGATACGGGTCTCTTACGGAAAAACGAAGGCGAGCAGGTCGCCACAGCCTTTCGAGATAACCTGCATGCTGAACTCATCACGGTAGAGGCGTCTGATGAATTTCTCTCCGCGCTCAAAGGTGTGACCGATCCGGAACAAAAAAGAAAAATTGTCGGCGAAAAGTTTATCCGTATCTTTGAAGCGCAGGCCCGTCAGCTGGGTCAGCCGAAGTTTTTGGTCCAGGGGACGATCTATCCCGATGTGGTGGAATCGTCCGCGCCGGATCGGAACAAGGCCGAGAAAATCAAAACGCACCATAACGTAGGCGGGCTGCCGGAAAATATGCAATTCGAACTCGTGGAGCCGCTGCGCTATCTGTTCAAGGACGAAGTGCGAGCCGTGGGCGAGGCGCTCGGGTTGCCCCTGGCGATGGTTTGGCGGCAGCCGTTTCCGGGTCCGGGCCTGACCGTGCGCTGTCTCGGGGAGGTGACGCCCGAGCGTGTAGCCCGTCTGCGGGCGGCGGACGCGATCCTGGTGGAGGAACTGTCCAGCGCCGGATATTTGAATCGTAGGTATGCCAAAGCGTCCGTAGTAACGGGTCCGCTGGTGGTGGAGCCGCCTTTGGTTTCCCAGGCCTTTGTGGTGTTGTTACCCGTGCGCTCGGTGGGTGTGATGGGCGATCAGCGGACGTATCAGGAGGCGGCTGCCATCCGTGCGGTGACTACCGATGATTTCATGACCGCGGATTGGGCGCGCCTTTCACATGACTTGCTGGCGAAGGTGGCCAACCGAATTGTGAACGAAGTGGACGGAATTAACCGGGTCGTGTATGATATTACCAGCAAACCACCTGCGACCATTGAATGGGAGTAATCTCAATTTACAATTTGGTGGTTGAGACGCAAGCAGCCAAGACTCGACTGAGGAGGATGTGTGAATAACTTCAATTTTGGTGAAATCCTAACCCGCGCGTGGGAAATAACATGGAAGCACCGGGTGCTGTGGATCTTTGGCATCCTGGCGAGTTGTGGCCGCGGTGGAGGGGGTGGAAATGGCGGCGGAAGTGGTGGAGGCGGTGGCGGAAGCGGCACCGGTCCTGACTTGCCACCGCAGGTTACACAATGGTTGGAATGGATCGAACAAAACGCGGTCACATTTGTTGTGGTGGTCTGTGTACTCGCTCTGGTGATCTGGCTGATCACAATTGCCATCGGCGCGATCGGCAAGATCGGCTTAATACGCGGCACGGAACAGGTCGAAGGTGGCGCGCAGAGTTTGATCTTCGGCCAGTTGTTCAGTGAAGGCATGCCGTATTTCGGACGCGTGGTGGGCCTATCGGTGATTCTGATCCTGCCCGCGTTTTTGTTGGGGCTGGTCGTCGCTGTGATGGCGGTGATCGCCCTGGCGGCTGGTGCAGGCGATCCGGATGCCGCCATACTGGGGTTTGCAGGTATCGCTCCGTTCGCCGTCTGCTGCGCCTGTCTGTTCATCCCGCTCATGATTGTGTTGAATATGATATTCCGCCAGGCAGAAAGAGCGGCTGTATTGGAGGATTTGGGTCTGATGCCAGCCCTCTCACGCGGTTGGGAGATCTTCAAAGCCAATCTGGGTGCCATTATCGTGATGGCAATCATATTGGGTATCCTGGGTCTGGTAGCGGGATTTATCTTTGCCCTGCCGGTGTTCATTATCTTTGTCCCGGCTGCCCTGGCGTATGCGATTGGAAACGCACAGAATTCAACACCTATCCTGCTCGGCACGGTTTGTTTTTGTCTTTACCTGCCGGTCTTGTTGTTATTGAATGGCATCCTGGTGGCCTACACCGAGTCTGCCTGGACGCTGACCTACATGCGCCTGACACGCAAGCCTGAGGCTGGCGAGCTACTCAATCCGGATAATGTCCCACCCGCTGAACCCGGCGATGGCAACAAAACTCTCGTTGCCGCCGAGCCGAAAGATAGTGAAAGAACGGTCATTGCTAAAAAACCTGACGCGTAAGCTGCTGGCATTCCTTCTAATGGCGGGCCTGCTCGCTGCATCCCAGGCTCGGGCGTACGCCCAAACCGCGGCGTACGCAGAATTGGCCGCCATCGATGCGGAAGACTTCCCGCAGGTTCACGCCTTGCTGGACGTGTACGATGCGAACGGCCAATTCATGTCCGATTTGCAGCCCTCTGCGTTGACCGTTTACGAAGACGGCGCGCCGCGGGCAGTGGACTCGATCAGCGAGTCCGCGCCGCCGGTGCAGCTGGTAGTGGCCGTCAATCCCGGTCCTGCCCTGGCGATGCGCAATGCCAACGGCGTGGCGCGTTTCACGCAAGTAGTGGAAGCGCTCAGTGCCTGGGCCAATGCGCTGCCGGCGGAATCGCAGGATGATTTAAGTCTCGTTTCGTTATCGGGGTCGTTGATCACCCATGCTTCACCCAGGGACTGGCTCGTGAGTCTGCAATCGTTCAAGCCCGATTTTCGTAACACAATACCCACTTTGCAGACGACGTTGGCCATCGCGTTGGATACTGTCGTGGCTGAGTCCACACAACCGGGCATGAAACGTGCGGTGTTCTTCATCACACCGCACATGGAGGACTCCAACATCGATAATGCCATCGCGCCGCTCATCCAAAAAGCTGTCGATTCGAAAGTGCGCGTCTTCGTCTGGTTTGTGGATGCACAGGAGTTCAACGCCAGCCCAAGCGCCAATGCTTTCAAGTGGCTGGCTTTGCAGACCAACGGCGCATTCTTCAGCTTTTCTGGCGCGGAACCCTTCCCGGACCCAAATGAATATCTTGCCTCCCTGCGCCACATTTATAGAATCACCTATACCTCCGGCCTGACGGAGCCAGGTGAGCACACCCTGGGGCTTTACGTGGAAGGCCCAGAAGTCAGAATTCCTGCATTGGATCAGACGTTCCAGGTGGACGTCCAGCCGCCTAATCCAATTTTCGTCGCGCCGCCTTTGCAGATCACGCGTCAGCCGCCGGCCGAGGACCCCTATAACCCCGATGTCCTGAACCCAACGGAACAGACGTTGGAGATTATCATTGAATTCCCGGATGGACATACCCGCGACCTGAAGCGCACCACCTTATATGTGGATGGCCAGGTTGTTGCGGAGAACACCTCCGCTCCCTTCGACAAATTTGTGTGGGATATCAGCGCGTTTACAGAAACAGGCCAACACGAGCTTGTGGCAGAGGTGGAGGACGTGTTGGGCCTCAAGAAGTCGAATCTTGCCGTGCCAATCACACTGACCGTGAGACCCGCGCCCACCGGCCTGCGACCCTTCCTGGCGCGTTATCGTTCCTATGTGATATTAGGGGCGATTGGCCTGGCTGGCGCGGCATTAATGGTGATTCTGTTGCGCGGCCGTCGTCGTGGCACCTCCACCATCGACCGCATCGAGATTCGCAAACGCCTCGAAGACCCGTTGACCCAGCCGGTCCCGTCCATCACCGAACCGACCGTTCCGGCCGGCAGAAAGGTCAAGACCCAGCCGCGCAAACCGATTGCCCCGGGCTGGGCGCAAGCCAAATCGAACCGGCTGCAGGAGGCTCCGGCCTACCTTATCCGTCTGACCAATGGTGGCGAGCCTGCCAGCGTGGCGCCCATTCCCATTGCTGGAAAGGAACTGACGTTTGGCACCGACCCGGTGCAATCCATGCGCGTGCTCGATGACCCGTCGATTGCGCCGTTGCATGCGCGCATCAAACAGACCGAGGAGGGCGCCTTCATGATCTATGATCATGGTTCGATTGCAGGAACGTGGGTGAATTTTGAATCGGTCACGCGCGATGGCCTGCGCCTGAAACATGGGGACCAAATCCACTTTGGGCAAATGGTCTATCGTTTCGATCTGCATAAGCCTCCGGCTGAGTCGGAACCGAAGGTCATCCGAAAGTAAAGCCTCCTGTCCGTGAGAAATCGGGGCCTTTGGGTCTGTGCGGTTAATGCATCCATGCAGTAGAATTCGGTAACATGATCCGCACTCAACGGGCGCACCTCAACGTCGAAGCGCAAACACACGCTGGCATGTCGGGCAAAAACAACGAAGACCGTTATGCCGTGGCTTCGTTTGTGTTGAATTCGCAGGATCGCACGCCGGTATTGTTTGCGGTGCTGGCCGATGGTATTGGCGGGCATCGCGGGGGCGAAGTCGCCGCTGAACTGGCAGTCAACCACATCATGCAAAGCATCGCCCGGAGCGATGGAAAATATTCACGACATCTCATCGAGCAGGCAGTTAGTGAAGCCAGTGATGCCATCGCGGCGCACTCCGCCACGAATGAAGACCTGAAGGGCATGGGCTCCACCTGTGCCACAAGCTGGATCATCGGCGACCGATTGTATACAGGCTACGTGGGTGACTCGCGCATTTACCTGATACGCGGCGCGCGCATCCAGCAGTTGACGATCGATCATACCTGGGTACAGGAGGCCATCGAGAAAGGCATCATCACGCCCGAGATGGCGCGCGATCATCCGAATGTGCACGTTATCCGCCGCTATCTGGGCTCGCCCGTGCCGCCCGACCCCGACTTCCGTTTGATTTTGTTCGATGGTGAAGGCGCGCATCATCCTGAAAATAACCAGGGCGTCCAACTCCAGCCCAATGATGTGATTCTGATGTGCAGTGACGGCCTCACTGACCTGGTGTGGAACGACGAAATCCTTGAGATCGTGCGTTTGAAATCAAATGTCAAGGAAGCCACACGCGCCCTGGTGGACCTGGCGAACGAGCGCGGCGGGCACGATAACATCACGGTCATCCTGATCGCAGTGCCGCCCGATTTTGAGCCGGGACCGGCGAAAAAACGGGCGGGCTGGCTGCCCTGGTTATTCGGCGCGCTGGCCGGGGTTCTGGCCCTGGCTGCCCTCGCAGCATTCATCGCCTTTGGCCTGTTGAGACGCACCGGAACAGTGACCTCCACCCCGGTCGCTTCTCTCACTGCCCCCGCGCTGTTTGCTTCGCAGACCCCGCTACCCTCTCTGACCTTCACAGCCATCCCGACGCTAACAACTGCACCTGAAGTGGCTCCCACCGTGGGACCTACCCTCACTCCCTGGCCCACGAATACGCCATAAATCCTGGAGTCGGATAGCTGGCTGTTCGAGAATTATGAACGAAGAACTCTGTGATGAATTGCTCCGACGCAAGGAGGAGGAACAGAGGCTTCGCTCTGAATGGGTGGAAAAACCTGACGATGCACAATTGGTCGAACATATTGCAGAAATCGACGCGCAAAACACAGCCTGGCTTGAAAAAATCATCGAAGAACAGGTATTTCCCGGTCTATCAGATGTTGATGAGGACGGCATTCAAGCGTTATTTTTGTTGATCCAACATTCCCCGAGCCTTGCATTTCAGAAAAAGTGCCTGCCTCTGATGGAACAGGCTGTGCAGAAAGGCGAATCCGCTCCGGGATATGTTGCCTATCTGATGGATAGAATCCTGCTGCACGAAGAAAAGCCACAAATCTATGGAACGCAGTGTCGTTCTCTTGAAAACGGGGAGATCGTTTCCTATCCCATTGAGGAGGAGGAACATGTCAACGAACGCCGCCAAGCGATCGGGTTCGATTCAATAGAAGAATATCTCAAGCAAATGAATGAGATATATAAAACGAAGAAGTAAGCCCATGGCAAGATTTATGGAGATACTATCCCAAATCACGTATTATGAAATCTGGTGTTACCTCTCTAACTGGCTGGCCAGAAAGGCAAATACATCCGCGCCTTCAGCGATTTGTTCCTCCAATGGCGTACCCAGCCCGTGACCCGAGTTGCTGGTGCGCAACAGGATGGGCTTCCCAGAGGCGGAGGCGGATTGTAACAAGGCAGTCATCTTGCGGCTGTGATACGCCAGCACGCGCCCATCATTGGCACCCGCTGTGAAGAGAATCGCCGGATAATGCGTTCCCTGATTTACGCGATGATAAGGGGAGTAATCGTATAGCGCTTCGAAGTGCTGGGGATTGGCGACGGTACCAAATTCGGTTACATTGAAGGCGCCATTCGAATCAAGTTCCACACGCAACATATCGTAGATACCCACATGGGAAACCACTGCTTTGAACAAATCCGGTCGTTGGGTGAGGACGGCTCCCATCAGCAACCCACCATTGCTGCCACCCTCAATACACAGGCGTTGTGGCGTGGTGTAATTCGTCGCCACCAAATATTCGGCACAGGCGATGAAATCATCGAATACATTCTGTTTTTTGACTAAATTTCCAGCTTTGTGCCATGCCTCACCATATTCTCCGCCGCCGCGCAGGTTTGCAATGACTGCCACTCCGCCCAGGTCCAGCCAGACGCGCAGGCGCGGCCAGAAGAAAGGGCTGAGGCTCACACCATAGCCGCCGTAACCATATAACAACACGGGATGGGTCCCATCCAGTTTTGTACCCTTGCGGCGGAGGATATTCACCGGGACGCGCGTGCCATCGCGCGAGGTAGCAAACTCGCGTAGAATCTCGCAGTCACTAAAATCGGCAGGGGAGGTGGTGACGAGTGCAGTGCGCATGACTTCATTCTTGGATGGGTCATATCGTGACCAATGATCGGGGTTGAGGAAACTGCTGCCCAGAAAAAGGATGGTATCGTCGGCTTCAAGTTTCAAAGCCCAAATTCCTGAGACGGGCTCAATGGGCACATCGGTAACGTCCTTTCCATGATGGTCGAGGACGCGCAGGCGGGAAGGTCCACCGTCAAGTTCCGTAACGTAAAGATAATTTTTGGTCGGCAAAAATAATTGGATGGACAAGGAACCTTCCGGTACTACGATTTCCGCTCCGTCCAGGGTTGGGTTATCCAATGGGAGGCGCAGGATTTTGCCCAAAGGCGCTCCGTGCCGAGACAGCAAATAGAGATGGTTATCGGGCCCCAGTTTAGCATCCTTGGCCTCATCTTCAAAGCGCGTGACTTGAGTCCAGCTGCCTTGTTGAGAATGACGGACATAATGTGCCACTTCGCCGCCATCACCGTTCTTAACCATTAACAGCAGATAACGTCCATCTGCGGTCGTCTCCATTAAGCATTCGGCAATTTTTGGGAAGTTCTGGCCGATGATGTATGTATCATCCGATTCGGGCTGGCCGATTTTGTGCAAATAAATTTGCTGATAAAAATCAAGGTCTTCATCGGGACGTTCCCCTGGACGCGGGTAACGCGTATAGTAGACCGCGTCCCCACTTTCGGTCCAGGCAAAGCTGCCTCCGCCCGTAGGGATTTGGACGCGCGGAATTGCCCCGTCTACTGGTTGGCGGGTTTCGACATCGTAAATATACAGGTCACCGCGTTCGCTGCCGCCTTTCGAGATCGAGATCGCTACCTTGCTGCCGTCCAGTGAGGCGACATAGAAATCAATGGTTGTGCCGCCCGATGGGTCAAGCTGGTTTGGGTCGAGCAGGACGCGCTCGGAAGACAGATCATCCACGGAGGTGAGGGTGACCAGTAAGGGCTGTTGAAGAGGCGGCTGTTTTTTCAGGGCAAAGATAAGGCCTGGCCGCACCTGCAGCGCATCATATTCCGGCGAGGCCTCGCTATAGATTTTCTTCAATTGTTCGTAAAGGGCAGGCCGTTGTGGGATGACATCCAGCGTTTCGCGCATGAGGCGGTTTTGGGCGTCTATCCAGGCTTGTACGGCCGGCTCTTGACCATCCTCCAGCCAGCGATAGGGATCTTCTACGGGTATGCCATGATATTCATCCGTAACCGAATTACGCGGTGTTTCAGGGTAATTCACTCCATCCTCCTTCCAGTATTTTGTATGACTGTAACTGACCCTATTATTGCAAATTGCAGTACCTAAATCAAGAGGTAGTTTGGCCTCGCTACGGACTGGTTTATTGTCCCATCAGAATGAGATTCCATCCTTACGAAATCCACACCATGATTTCTTCTTTGATCGTCCACTCACCGTTCTGTTTTTCAAGCAAATAATAATAGCCCGCGCCCATCAATGGACCGGCTACCTCGCCCACATAAACGACGGCCTGGTCGAGAGTACGGTTGAAACCGACGCGTGAGAAAATGAGGTAGCCATTCGAACCGGGATATCTTTCCTGCAGGACTTCATGCCAGTTTCCCTGGCTGGAAACTTCTGCAAGCTCCTCCTGACTTAGCAGGATATAGTCCTTACCCAGTTGCATATCGGGCGAGAGCTGGCTGGGTTGTGCGTTGCGTTCCACAAAACTCTCGATTGTGTCATTGGAAATTCCCGACAAACCCCCTTCGAGGTTATCGATCATTTGTTTCGGGTCCTCCTCCACAGTGCTTGTAGAGGTATTCTGCAGGATCACTGCGGGACCCTGGCTGTCCCTGACGAACAGGGCATAAACTGCCTGTTCTTCCTTTTCGATATCTGCCTGACCCGGCGTCGGCGCGGACGTAAAAAGAGAACACGCCAGGCTGGCTGGAATCAAGAAAAGGATCAGGATGTTTCGAAAGAATCGAGTGGGCATAATATGACTCTCCTAAAATTAACTTTCCTCAAAGACCCGCTGGCTGGTAATTTGGTTCCTGCATAGATTGTAGGAGATTGGTACCGTAGCATACGACCTGATTCATGGCGAAGCATTTTATGAACTCTCATGGAATTTGGAAAAAGCTGAATAAATCCCTGCTGAAAAATCCCGTGGGAAGAATAATCCTGCTCTGCCACCAGGGCCCACCCAAAAAGTCCCAAACCCGATGATGGCTACAACGGCACCCACCCCGCTATGCATCGCAAACTGCCAGAATGGTTTGGGTTCATTCACCGAGTAATTCCACTTTTTTTAGAACCAACCATAGAGGTACGTAGGCACAGATGGCTGTCGCCCCTGAACCAATCAATAATCCGAATAGATAGCCATAAATGATGGGAAATTCGAAAAAACTGGCGAGGCCCAGTGGGACGATAAATAGCCCAAAGGCAACCGGAAGGTATAACATCGCGACGATCTGCCCGAAACAACCCAATACACCAGCATTCATTCGGCGTGGATCGTCCCAGGTGAGGTTTGCTCCAGCCACACCAAATGACAGTAAGATACCTGCCATCCCCGCCTGGCACATGCTGAGCGTGATCAGGCTGTATAAGAACTCAAGAGCCGAAAGCCTGTCAAGGACTGAAATTACAATAAGGAAGACCAGCCCCAGGCCCAAAGCGGGCAGATAAGCGACTAAAAATTTTGCAGCCAGCAGATGTCGGGCATGGACCGGCGCGGCTTTCAACAGCCAGTAATTCCGACCTTCCTGTGAAAAACCCATCCCTGCCAGGCGTGAGAGGATCATCCATCCGACGAAAAGCGACATTCCCACACTGCTATAAGCCAGTGCAGTATCGAACGACTGGGCAAACCAACTGGAGGCCTCAATGGATTCGATGGGCGCTTCCCCGGCACTGCGAAACATGGTTAGCGTATACAATACACCCAGGATAATCGGGGAGATCAACTGTGACAGACTGCGCAGATCACGCCTGAGGGTGAGAAAATCTTTTTGAACAATGCCCAGCACCGGACTGGGAACGAGGCGGGCCATTCTGAGTCCGATATGATTTGTCGTGGCATTGACGGATCGGGGCGCGTAAGGCTTCTTCTTGCGGGTGATCGCTTGCATTCCCGCCCAACCAGAGTAATACCACCGTTCCGCGGTGATGAGGGCAAACCAGAATGTAACGATTGTGAATACGAGCGTAGCGCCCACGAGTAAAGTTCCTGATAACCAATGGCTTTCTCCCAGCGCGATCAGGCCCTGCCCCGCCCAATTTAAAGGCAGCCAGCGGGTATTGGCGAGTAATACAATGCCCGCCAGGCGCGTTCCAGAAATATTGATATCCTGCCCGAACGAGTTGGTGAAATTGCCCAGCTGCGAACAGACCAAACCAAACATCCCACCGGAAAAAGCCAGAAGCTCCGCCGCCCGCCGCGGGGGCAGGATGCGTACGACCAGCATCACCAGCAGAGATGCCAACCCCGCCGCGGCGAGAGCCAGTACGATCATCACGAGTACCACGAGAGGATAATAGACCAGGGCATAATTGTTGGAGATGCCGAGCCCAAAGAAAATTGGAATGCCGAATAAAGAGATAAGCGCAAAGTTGGGCAGCACCGCCTGCAACAGCTTTACGATAAAGACCGCCCGAATGGGAATAGGTGCTGCAATAAGAAAATCCATATCACCTGAAAGATATAAGGCCTGCAGGAGCACGCCGAAACTGGTCAGTAATGTGCCAAAGAATACGGCGCTCAATATTAATGCCGGAATAGATGTCAGGACAGATTTCATATCGATCCCGGAATACCGGGCAATTTCAGGAGACTGCATCAAGCCTAGAAACAATCGACTTAACAACAAAATAAAAAGCCCAAACCCTGCCAGCATCAAATAAAGGATAAGTATGCCAATCTTGCGGCTCGCTTTGGCATGACGAAAACTGTTGTACGTGATGCGCAAACGCAGGCGCATTAGTTTCCAAACGGCAGGGAATACCCGCAGGTCAGGTACAGGCGTGGAAGCTGAAATTGGGCTGTCGTTCATTTTAGGATTTCAGCAATTTCTGTTTCTTCGGCGCCGCCTGTGAGGCCCAGGAATATATCTTCCAGGCTGGCTTGACCGGTCTTATCGAGCACGCGCAGTTCAGCCATGGTCCCCACCGCGACGAGCTCACCCTTGTTGATGATGCCGATTCGGTCGCACATTCGTTCGGCAATTTCAAGGATATGAGTGGATAACATAACCGCCGCGCCACGGTCTGCCAGTTGGCGCAGGATGTCTTTAATGAGGCGCGCAGACTTTGGGTCAAGACCAACGGTGGGTTCGTCGAGCACCAGCACTTTGGGATCGTGCATCAGTGCCGCGGCCAGGGAGGCTTTTTGCTGCATGCCGTGACTGTATGAATCAACGGTGTCATTGGCGGCGGCGAAAAGATCGAATTTGCGTAACAACTCGTCAATCCGGCGCGCGGCCTGACCGCGATCCAGGCTGTAGAGGTCACCCACAAAACGAAGTAACTCCTGGCCGGTTAACTTGGCATACAAGTTCGGAGTATCGGGGACATATCCGCTGGCGGACTTGGCAAACACGGGCTGGGTCTGTACATCATAACCTGCGACTTTGACCGTGCCGGAGGTTGGCTGGAGCAAACCAACAATCATCTTGATCGTGGTCGTTTTCCCGGCTCCGTTCGGACCGAGAAAGCCGAATACTTCACCTCCATATACATCAAAGCTGATGTTATTTACCGCCACCTTATCGCCGTAGCGTTTGATTAAATTGCGGGTCTCGATCAGGGATTCAGGCATAGTATCTCCAGAGTGTAGAGGCTTTCAGCCACTACACTAATTTTATACGCAAGTGAGCGGAAAAGTGTGCGCAGAATCAAAAAGGGCGGACATATGTCTGCCCGCCTTCATGCAAATGAAGGATGTCGCCTGTTTTCCATCAGGGTTTCCTACCCGGATCTGTTCTCCCAGGTACTATCTTTTTCCCTCTGAAAGGATATTATATGCAGAGAGTTCTCTTCAAAGGTCCATGCATGGAAGACCAAATTGCAATATCCCGCTTAAAACAAGGTGACTGGAACAGCCTGGAACCTCTGGTGAATCGCTATCAGGCGCGGGCCGTACAGGCCGCGTATCTAATCCTGTATGACCGCTCGTTGGCGGAGGATGTGGCGCAGACGGCTTTTGTAAAGGTCGTGGAATACATTCATCAATATGATGAGCGCCGTCCCTTTGCGCCCTGGTTTTTTCGGATCGTGATCAACGACGCTCTCAAAGCCGCGCAAAAACAAAAGCGCAACCTTTCCTTGCAGGAATTGGATGAATCCGCGGCGCATCTCGCGCAGTGGCTGCTGGATCCTGCCCCTTCGCCTGAGTCAGCGCTGGAAGAGAAACAAGTGCGCCAGCACATTCTGCAGGCCATTCAAAGCCTGCCACCCGAACAACGCGCCGTGATCGTAATGCGCTACTACCTCGATATGAGCGAAGCGGAACTATCCACGAAAATGGAACGCCCGCTCAGCTCCATCAAATGGTGGTTGAGGGATGCGCGCAAGCGCCTGCGCAGCCTGATGGATACCTGAAGATAGGAATCGAACATGGACCAGAAAAACATCCAATCCATTTTGCAGGACGCGCTGGAAGAAGAAATCCCTTCTTCACGGATTCACCTCTGGCACGCTGTAAAAGCCAGCCTTGTTGCGGGCAGAAAAACGAATCAACCAGGAGAACCAATGAATACAACCAACCCGCGTCGCATGTGGCGCGTCGCATTCGCAGGTATGACAGCGCTGACATTACTGATAATCACTCTCACCACCCCGCAGGGACG
>Ga0114129_10005129_pt1 | contig 18436 bp, 8 predicted proteins | sample RhiMetdeltSRZDD1_FD_80071 | JGI IMG/M metagenome (GOLD analysis project Ga0114129, IMG submission 80071) | Populus rhizosphere microbial communities from Tennessee, USA - Rhizosphere MetaG P. deltoides SRZDD1 (version 2) (version 2) | ecosystem: Host-associated > Plants > Roots > Rhizosphere >...
CGACGGCAAGTCCAAGAAAGAGATCATCCGTTGCCTCAAGCGGTACATCGCCCGAGAGATCTGCTACACCCTCCGCGCAGACCTAAAGAATCTTGCTCCAGCCACTTGACGATCTATAGGAACGTCCCGGGATGCTTCAGCCGCATCACGGCGACCCACCGCAGCGTGGTCGGCGTGAGTGACCGAGTTCCTTCTCGCGGACACGTTCCCTACCGAACTTCGACCAGACTTGATCCGTGATCCTGGTCGACTAGGTCGACGACTGGTTCATGGCCTTGGTTCGCGCGGATCCCAAGTCGGCCGAGTTGGGGGCCGCGGCGATCGATCAGCTCGAAGTGGATGGGCCGAGTCTGGGCCGTCCGTTGGTGGACCGGCTCGAGGACTCGAAGATTCACAACCTGAAAGAGTTGCGGCCGGGATCGGCGGGCGGCACGGAGGTGCGGATCCTGTCGCGATTGACTCGGCCCGGCAAGCAGTGTTGCTGGTGGCTGATGACAGGTCCGGTCAGTGGAACCGCTGGTACGACGAGAACATCCCGGTCGCCGAGCAGCGCTACGAATGCGGGCTCGACGGCGGGTACGGCACGGAAAGGACAGCGTGATGGCGCGCGCAGCTGGAAGGATGTGCCGGGCTCAGGCCGTCGAGGCCGGCCTGATCGACGAGGCTCGTGGGTGAGCTGCGGGCCAAGCTCCGGGCCAAGGTGCGTGCCTACCGGCTGGCCGAGATCCGGCAGGCGTACGGGTTCGACCAGAGCGCGCTCGCCAAGCGGCTCGGGGTGTCACAATCGCCGATCTCCCGGATCGAGCGGGGCGAACTCGATCGGGCAGAGATCGCCACCGTCCGCGGCTACGTGGAGGCGCTCGGCGGCGAGGTCGAAGTCGTGGCCAGGTTCGGCGACGAACGCATCACGGTCGGGTGAGCGTGGCTTTGCGTGACCACTGGGAGCGCGCGGCCGAAGCCTGATCGTGTCGTGGGACGATGCCGCCGTGCCGTTGCGTTGTCCGATCGACGGGCGTGATGGTGACCCATGGTCTGCTACCCGTCAGATGGGCGCGGCGACGCTGTTGCGTCCGGCGGTGGTGGGCGTGGTTCGAATCGACTCCGTGCTGATCAGATCGCCCGGGCGAGCCCGGAAGGCAGCGGCGACGCGCAGTGCCGGCGGGATGTCGACGCCGACTTCGTAGTGACCCTGTGCGACGGCTCCGCCCTCGCGCTCCCACCCTCCCTCAAAGATCAGCAAGATCTTCCCGGCCGCTCGCCAACGGCGTATCGCGAACCTCACCCGCAGGCAAGGGGCAAACCGAGCTTCGCTCGGTCGCTGCGCGACCCCCTGCCCACGAGTGAGAACCACGACCCAGCCACAGATCACCCGACCGAGAAGATCAACTAAACTCTCCACCGTGGACACTGCATACGCACCACGATCTGATCATGAGCCGGTACCCGGGATAGGTCAGGACGGCCCCATCTTGCCGGGGTCAGGAGTTCACCTCGATTTCGTAGATGCGGGCGACGGTGTCGGGGCTGGACGTCGGCACCGTGATGTTCAGCCGGGCGTAGCGGGCGATGACGCCGATCGGGTGTGTCGTGGTGTCGGCCACGTTGTTGGTGACCGTGGCCACGGTGGTCCAGTTGGTGCCGTCGTTGGACACCTGGATGGTGAAGTCGCGGGTGTTCCAGTACAGGCCGCCCTCCCCGCCGGCTCCGGCGTGACGAATGGTGACCGAGCCGATCGGGTATTGCGCGAGCAGGTCCACCTGCCACCATTTGTTAGCGCTGAGTGAGCACCATTTGTCGCTGAAGCCGCCGGTCCAGGTGCCGTTGATGGCCTTGGCGGGGCCCTCGTTGGGGTTGCACGACGAGTCGGCTTTGGCGGTCTTGTTCCGCGCGACGTTGACGGCGTCGCCGGAGCGCAACCACTCGTACGGACGAAGTATGCCGTCCATCAGCTCCCAGTTCGCGCTGAGCCAGGTGCCGGGAACGGCCTGGTAGTTGTACCAGATGTTGCCGGCCCTGTCCGTGCCGATGACCATCATGCGACCGTTGGCGTCGGTCTCGGCCGCAACCTGGGTCAGGGTGATGCTGAAGGGCTGCCAGAAGCTCCAGTTGTTGCGGTTGGTCATGTTGTCGGCCGTCTGCATGAGAACCCAGGTGCCCTCGTTGTTCGTGCCGACCATGTGCAGTCGTCCGTCGGCGTTGCGGGCCAGCGCGATCGAGTCCATGTGGGTCGAGCCGACCACGTTCCACCCTGACCAGACCGGCCCGCTGGGGTTCAGCTCTTGCCATGCGTGCAAGACGTTGCGGCGTTTGTCGATGATCGCGACGTGGACACGGCCGCCGTCATCGGCTTCGGCGGCGATGGAGCGCGCCGTGAAACCAGGCGGCAAATTGAGCGGCAGCCAGCTGGTCCAATTATCGGCTCCGACGGTGAGCTGCTGCTTGTGCCAGACTTGGCCGTTCGGGCCGACGCCGAACATCCAGCCGCGCCCGCCATCACCGGTTGCGGTGGCAACTGCCGTCAGTTTTTGCGTCAGCTCGGGCGACCAGAGGGTCCAGCCGGCGCCGTTCTGCCTGCGGTAGTAGAAGGTGTTGAGGTTTTGGGCGTTCTCCATGAGTTCGTCGAGGTCATCCAGATGTTTCCGTCGGGGTTGATCGCTTCGGCCGACACCGACCAATGGTTCAGACCGAGGCTGTCCCAGGTTGACCAGGCGTTCGGCTGACCAGCGGTGGTCTGCGATCGGTGCCACAGCTCACCGTTGGGGTTGGCGCCGAATACGTGCATCTTGCCGTCACCCGCGCGGGCAAGCGCAATGTGCGAGCCGCCCTTGACCGGCGAGGGGGAGGTGTACAAGAAGTCGTTGTGATCGCCTGCGCCGGGTGTCAGACCGGTCACCTTGCCGGGCGTGGCCATGTTCTTCAGCGCATTGAAAACCTGGTCCGGTGTCCGGGAAGGGTTCCTGCCCAGGATCAGCGCGGCTGCGCCGGCGACGTGCGGCGCAGCCATCGACGTGCCGCTGTTCGTGGCGGGGGCGGTGTCGGAGATATGCGACGCGGAAACGATGTTGGAACCCGGTGCCCAGATGTTGACGCAGGTTCCCCAGTTCGAATACGAGGCTTTGGCATCGGTTGATGTCGTGGCTCCAACCGCGATCGCGTGCGGCGAGCGCGCGTACTCGTTGTCGCAGGCATCAGTGTTTTCGTTTCCTGCTGCGGACACGGCAGTGATTCCGCCGTTTACCACCATCGCGCTGATCGCGTCCTCGACTGGGCCCATATCGCCACAGCCACTAGCATCGCAGTAGGACTGGATGCTCAGGTTGGCGACGGCAGGCTTGATAGCGTACGCCTGCACCCAGTTAATGCCGGCGATAATTCCGTCCGTTGTCCCTACATTATTGCAGCCGAACACTCGCACGGAAACCAGCTTCACGCCTTTTGCCAGGCCATAGGTTTTCCCGCCGAGTGTGCCGGCGACGTGCGTGCCATGGCCGTTGCAGTCGTCCGCGACAAAGTCGTTATCGATGAAGTCCCGACCGTAGCTGGCCCGCCCGCCGAACTCCGTGTGGGAAATCCGGACTCCGGTGTCGATGACGTATGCGTGGACGTTGGCTGCCAGGTTGTCGTAACTGTAGGTGCCGCTCAGCGGAGCAGCGTCTCTTTGATCAACACGATCCAGGTTCCACTGCGGGTTATCCACCGTGTCGTATTTGTCCGTACCCGCCGTCTGCGCAAGAGCGTTTTGGTGGACATAGTCGACGTCGGGATCCGCGGCCAGGGCCCTCGCTTCCTGCTCGCTCATGGTCGCCGAGAACCCGTGTAGCGCATGCTCGAACACGTGTCTCAGCTTGCCCTTGTGTCGATCCACCAGGGCATCCGCGCGCCCTTTGATCCCCACACGCTTGACGGACGCATTGTCCTTGAGCACGACGATGTAGCTGTTAGGGATGGCGTCAGGCGAATCGCTGCCACGAATCTCGCCCACCGGTCTCGGCGCCGCCCCGGAAGCCGGAGCGACAAATACTCCGCTTGCTAGAACGCCGGCGGTCAGGGCAAGCGTCAACCACGATCGCCGACTTCGTAATCCAACCATCGAATCTTTCCAATCTGTCGATAGGTGTCGCCTGCGACACCGCTCCCACTCCTGTTGCGCATTCATGACCGGGCCAACGTGCTCCCGACCAGCGGCAAGAGCCGACCGATTGCGCTGCTGGTGGGTAACAGGACTGGCATGAATGGGGCTGACAGGTGTGCTGAAGTAACTCCTGGACATTCACCGAGGCGTGATCTTGTGGTGACTGGTCAGGTGGTCGGTCGGCGTGTCTGCTGCCCGACCACCTACGTACGAGGAGCTTTGTTGACATCGTCGCGTACAGGCTGAGCAGATCGCGAGTTTGCGGGCCCGGGTCGCGGAGCTTGAGGCCCGGTGGGAGATGAACTCGCGGAACTCGCACAATCCGCCGTCGTCGGACGGGCTTGCCGAGCCTGCTCCGAAGTCGCTGGCGCGGCACGAGCGGCCGCAAGCCTGGCGGCGGCCCGGACATTGGGGCATAGCACCTAACTCAGTGACATACGTTGGTGTGCTTGAGTCAGCGCCCCGCGTACGCTCCAGGCGGTGTCGAGTGCGAGCCCGGTCGACTGGCCGGCGTACAGGCCGCCATTCATCTTCCAGATGACGGCGGTGCCGTTGTCGTGCCGCCACAGGATGTCGGCCTTGCCATCGGCGGTAAAGTCACCGGCTCCGACGATGTGCCAGTCGGCACCGGGCTGTCCGCCGTTGAACGATGGATGCGGGTCGCCGGCTTCGTACCGGCCCTGCATCCAAATCGCCAGGTCGTTGGTGTTCGACCGCCATAGCGTATCGGCCCGGCCGTCGCCGTCGAAATCGGCTACCCGCTGGATCTCCCAGCAGCGACATGTGTCGGGCCCGCCCGTCCACACATCACCGATCACGGTGCTGCCCTGCACGTACCAGATAACGACCTGGCCCCAACCTGCGTCGTTGTTGACGCTGCGCCATTGGATGTCGGCGTAGCCGTCACCATTAAGGTCGCCGACGCCCCTGACAGCCCACTCTGCGCCCACCGGTTCGTCCACGTCGAGGTTGTTACGGCGGTAGTTGATCCGGACCTTGTTCATCTCCTGCCCGGCTGGCCACATCCACAGCTGGCCGGCGGGAGTCCGCCAAAGGACGTCTGCCCTGCCGTCACCGGTGAAATCAGCGATGCCGGCGAGCTTGGTGGTTGGATCGACCGGCCCCCGCATGAGTGAAGAGTCGGAGTCCAACGGAGCTCGCAGCTCTGCAGGGATCACGACATCGCCCTTGTCGTCAAGCAGCGTCACTGCGACCTTGTCGCCGCCGCTGGAACGCCACAACAGGTCAGGCGCACCATCGGCGTTGAAATCACCGCTTCCCAGAAGGCTGCCGGATAGCTGCTGGTAGACCCCGTCCTGCCACAGCTTCCAGCCGACGGTCTTGCCGCCGGCAAGACCCGTCAGGTCGGGCCGGACCTGCCACATGCGCACGCTGCCCGGGTCGGCCGGACCAGCGTTCGCCTTAGTCGCGACGATATCGCCACGCTTGGGCGTAGCGGTCAACCGTGCCGTGCCACCGGTAAGCGGCCGGTTGATGTACAACCCCGATGGATCGGAGACATCGCATCGACCGTCATGATTTTCATCACGCGCAGCGATGTCGATACCCCTCTTGTTCCGCGACGTGGCCAGGTAGAAGTACTGGCCGGTGGCGCCGCTCTTATACCACCAGTTCGCGCCAGTCGCCACGAAATCGTCGGGCTGCCCGTCGGCGTCGAAGTCACACACCTTCGAGCTAAGCGTCGGCGAGACCTGGAACTGGTTTTCCCGCTGCCACAGATTGCTGCCCTCGGTCTGGAAAATCGCACCCGTGCCCTCCGCCTTGGAGAACGCGTTGGCCACGACATCCGCGCCCCGCGACGGCTTACCGCGGACCTTCAGCACGTCCCCTGCCGTGTAACGTACCGCGTTATGGCGGTAGTCGAAATACTCACCTGCCGGGCCACAATAGGCCTGGTACTCGCAATTCAGCGTGCCGTGCACATCCAGAACATGCGTGTACGTGACCAGCGAGTTCTCCCCGCCGTTGCCAAGTACCAAATTGTTGTAGGCGCGGTACCCCGTGCCAGGCTCCCCTGACGCCTCGAGGCTGTGGCGGTTATAGTCGAACACATTTCGTTCGATCAGCACGTGCGAACCGTCGTGTGACTGCACGCCGTATCCCATATGCCGGTAACGCCGATTGTGGTGGATATAGTTGTCATGGATCCACACCCCCGCCCAGTTCGAGATACCGATCCGGTCACGCGAATCCTTCGCCACAATCGCCGTACCGGACCAGCCATAGATCTCACTGTTCGCGATCTCCACATTACGGCTGGAATTAACGACGATCCCGGAAGGAGCGACCTTATCGTTATCCTGAGTGACCCCGTTACCGGCGATCCCCGTATCGCCGCCATCGATCCGAACACCGCTGATCACCACACCGTCAGCACCGGTGTCCCCCTGTTGATACTCGCCGATCAAGAACATCTCCTCCGGCCCCTCGGTCCTGATCTTCGTGGTGAACAAGCGCGGACCAGGGTTCGTCGAAGATCGGCCACCCGTGATATGCACGCCGAGCTCGACACCGATAGGCGGCCTACCAGTCATATCCAGATTGACGTCATTGGCCACATTGACATCTACATTCGGCACTGCCACCGCCCGGACGAAATCGTTCGCCTGATAGTCACGAGTGATTTCGACCCTTCGACGACCACGAGCGTCAGGGTTAGGGACATCAACCTTGACCTTTGCGGTCGTAACAAAGATCGGAACTGGGTAGACGATTCCCCCAACGACACGTTGGATGCCCAGTGTGTAGGTAGCGGCATCAGGGTCGGAACCATTCGTCGCAGGAATCACGACTTCGGAGCCGGAGGGGCTGTGACGCAAAAGACCGGGTCCAACCGTGTAAACCCGGTAAGAGCAGCCCAGCGGCAGCATCGTCTCCCAACCAACAGTCACCGGATGACCCATCGCCACAGCCGGTGAGGAAACTGTCAGCGTTCCGTTGGCCGCCGAGCATTCTTGCGTAACAGCTGTGGCCGGTCCTTGCGCGAGAACCGCCGCCGCGATCGCACTCGCGGCCACAACCGCCGCCGCACGAGGCGCTGCATGTCTCGGCCATGAACGCCTCACGGAGTGTCCCTTCGTTGGGCTACTACGGTCCCACCCGGCCCGTTGCGTCAAAGCTGTCCGACGAAGTTGCCACAACCGACACAGAACGCACCAAAGACAGGCGAGAAGATGCTCAGGCATCTGGCAGGCAGCCTACAATCCCCCACTGACGTGAAGCTGAAACGCCGCCGAAACGCCCATCAACGAATCAGACATCCCTGGCGCATCGCAGGCCCAGAGCCCGTCTGTCCGTCATTCCTGAACACGAGAATCAATACCTGGCATTTGATGCATTGGGGGTATCCATCTAACCGACGTAGACACTCCGACACGACGAAGCTCCGTCAGCGACAGGATCCGTAGAAAGACCCTTGTTGCTAGCCGGAGCTTCGTCTTCATCCACACACGACACGCCACAATCGACCAGACCGCGACCTACCTCACCATCACCGACCGCCAATAGTGATCATGATCTTGTAACGGCCGTGAGATCCGCGATGTGGGCAGGGCTTCGCGAAAGACCCAGGCCTAGCCGAAGTTTCCGGCCAGCGGAACGTCGCCTGCCACGCCGCCATGGGATGCGCCCCATATCAGTTGGGTGCCGGCGCTAGCCCCAGAGCGGACATACCAGGAGCCGAGTCCTCCATTAGGCCGGTAAATACCCAAGTCGGCGTATCGGTCACCGTTGAAATTGCCGACTACAGGAACATCGCCCTCCAAGCCACCGTGAACAACTCCCCAGGCCGATGCGATTTGGGGTCGGCCAGTCATGTTGGCTTTGAAGTACCAGTTTCCACTGCCATTGGTGACACGATAGACGCCAAAGTCGGCCTTGCGGTCGGCATTCAAGTCGCCGACCACCGGCACATCTCCCGGAGAGCCATGTACGACGCCCCAGGCGTCAGCTAGCGGCTGGTTGGTGGCACCGGACTTGACGTACCAACGACCCACGAGGCCACCGCCTCCAGGAGGTGGTGCGATACGGTAAACGCCGTAGTCGGCCTTGCCGTCTCTATCGAAGTCACCCGCGAAGGGGATGTCGCCAGGACTGCCATGGGCCACACCCCACATATTGGATAGCTGGTGATGGTCAGAGCCATCCTGCACGTACCAGGTACCAATGCCGTTGACAACGCGATAGATGACGAAATCAGCAATCTTATCGCCATTGAAATCAGCCGTTAGCGGAATGTCTCCGGCCCAACCGCCATGCGTGTGGCCGAAGACAGCGAATGACGTCGTGCCACCGGCCTCGTTTCGCTTGACGTACCATTCCCCTGACCCATTCGACGTGCGGTAGATAACAATGTCATCTTTGGGCGCGTCTGGCCCCTCCTCACCGGGTGGCGGTGTTGTCACCGCCGTCCAGTGCAGCAGCAGAGGGTCTGAACCACCAACTGTGCCCTGGACTACCGGCTGCGCCTCAGCGAGAACAAGCTGCTCGATCTGGGCAGGCGTGAACGAAGGGTTCAACTTGATTGCGAGCGCCACTACGCCAGCTGTGTATCCGTTCGCGGCGGTACTAGCCAACAGGTTGTCGGTGATGATGGTGGCAGTATCACTACCTTTCCAAGCTACTCGAGTGCCGATCGCCGGAGCAAAGATAGTGACGCACTGACCCCAGGGCCCCCGGGCGGTGTCGTTGGCATCGGCTAGTCCCACGACCAGCCACCCATCCAGGCCCATCATTTGTGGTGCGTAGTCGCACATGTTCATGTCGGACGAATTGCCACTTGCGGCGAAGCCCCCCATGATCGTGAAGAGGATCCCATTCGACCGCATGTTGGCCACGGCCGAATTGATGGCAGCTGCGTTGTTGTCGCCAAATCCCGATGATCGCCAGGAACCCTGGTAAGCCACAACAGATTTTCCTGTGGCGCTCGCACTAATCCAGTTCAGGCCATCTAGGATCTTAGCAAGGGAGACCAACCCGAATGAACCACAGTTGGTTATCCTGACAGGACGGATTCTGACGCTGCCGTTCTGGCCTTTTGCTACGCCTAGGGTGTGCCCTGCCACCGCACTGGCGACGGCGTTGCCAACGCCGTGGCAGTCTGCGGTGCCCAGTTGCGCATCGGCGGCGTTGACGTAGCCAGGGTCGACCAGACTGGTCAGCTCCTTGTGTGTGGGACTGACGCCGAACCCGAACACGAACACCGTGACGTTGGGCCCGCCGGCGTTGCCGTACGTATATTTTCCGTCCAGGGGCAGGCTAAGCTGGTCGATGCGATCCAGGCCCCATGATGGCGCGGTCTCTACTGCGGACGGCGAGACCTGCTCTTCGGCGGCAGCCGGAGAATCGCCACTTAAGTCGGTGATCACGTCGGCTTCAACGTGATCAACGGCGGGATCGTTGCGTACAAACTTCAGCTGTTCACTGGTCAACGTCGCGGTGTAGGCATTGATCGCGTGCTCGAACCGCTTGTCAACCTTGATGCCTTTGGCTTTTGCGCGATCTACAGCTTTAGCGGATGCGCGGGCGTCAGCGGTCTTTGGCTTGCCTTTCAATACGACGATGTAGTGGTCCTTTACCACCTCGGCGCCCAACGGCTGGAACAAGGGCGCGGGACCATCGGTTGGCCCGGGATCTGACGCCGCATATGCGCCCGTGGAAACCCCCGCTAGGGTGGCGACCGCGAGGGCGGTCGACATCAGAATTCTTCGTCTCATTGACTGACCTTCATTCTTGTTTGTCCGTTCGGGTTGCACAAACATCTGTTCGATATTTGTATCGTCGTACCGTCCGCGGATTGCGGCTGCGCACCCGTTTCCTATGCGCAGCCGCCAGTTCCACTCAGCGAAGCATTATGATCATTGTGAAGGCGCCTCGCCTGGACGCAGTCACGGCCGCAATTCAAGGAATGGCAGCTGCTTCCACGCCGTCCAAGTGGCACTGCCAGAGGTTGTCTGCGACCTGCTCCACAGCTGGCCAGCGCTGTTGACAGTGAACGCCTCGATACGGCCGTCGCTATTCATCTCAGCAGCGACAGTTGCCTAGCCCGTCGAACGCCTGCGCGGGCCGACGGCAGACGGGGGGCTTGGGGTGCGACCTCACCGTGCGGATCGCGGGCGGGACGTCTTGTCGTCAGAGCCCGCCGCCGGCGCTGGTGCGGGGACGTTGAGCGCTGGGTAGGGGGACGGGTCGGCGTTGTCGCCGGCCCGTCCCGTTCTCAGTTTGCCGGGTCAGGAGTTGACCTCGATTTCGTAGATGCGGGCGGCGGTGTCGGGGCTGGACGTCGGGACCGTGATGTTTAGCCGGACGTAGCGGGCGAGGACGCCGCCGATCGGGTGTGTCGTGGTGCCGGCTACGTTGTTGGTGACGGTGGCTACGGTGGTCCAGTTGGTGTTGTCGTTGGACACCTGGATGGTGAAGTCGCGGGTGTTCCAGGCTTTGAACTCCCCGCCGGCTTCGGCGTGATGGATGGTGACCGAGCCGATCGGGTACTGGTTGAACAGGTCCACCTTCCACCACTTGTTGGCGCTGAGCGAGCACCACTTGTCGTAGAGGCCGCCGGTCCAGGTGCCGTTGTTGGCCTTGGCGGCGCCCTCGTTGGGGCTGCAGGACGAGTCGGCGGTGGCGGTCTTGTTCTGCGCGACGTTGACGGCGCCAGAGCCGGAGCCCAACCACTCGTACGGACGCAGTATGCCGTCCATCGCCTGCCAGTTCGCGCCGACCCAGGTACCGGGGACGACCTGGTATTTGTAGTAGATTAAGCCGGCTTGGTTCGTGCCGATGACCATCATGCGACCGTTGGCGTCGGTTTCGGCCGCAACCTGGGTCGTGGTGATGCCGGTGGGCTGCCAGGCGCCCCAGTTGTTGCGGTCGACCATGTTGTCGGCGGTCTGCATGAGAACGTGCGTGCCGCCGTTGTTCGTGCCGAACATGTGCAGTCGTCCGTTGTCGTTGAGGGCCAGCGCGATCGAGTCCATGCGGGTCGAGCCGACCACCTTGAATCCTGTCCAGACCGGCGGCCCGCTGGGGTTCAGCTCTTGCCACGCGTGCAAGACGTTACGAAGCTGGTCGATGATCGCGACGTGGACACGGCCGCCGTCGTCGGCTTCTGCGGCGATGGAGCGCGCCTTGATACCAGGCGGCAAGTTGAGCGGCAGGAAGATATCCCAGTTGTCGGCTCCGATGACGAGCTGCTTCTTGTACCAGACTTTGCCGTCCGGGCCGACGCCGAACATCCAGCCGCGTCCGCCGTCACCGGTGGCGGTGGCAACTGCCGTCAGCTTCTGCTCCAGTACCGCCGAAGTGGGGGTCCAGCCGGCGCCGTTCTGCCTGGTGTAGTAGAAGGTGTTGAGGTTTTGGGTGTTCTCCTGGTAGTTCGTCGAGGTCAGCCAGATGTTTCCGTCGGGGTTGATCGCTTGGGCCGCCACCGACCAGGCTTGCCCACCGATTTTGTCCCAGGCTGACCAGGCGTTCGGCTCACCGGCGGTGGTTTGCGATCGGTGCCACGCCTCACCGTTGGGGTTGGCGCCGAAGACGTGCATCTTGCCGTCACCGGCACGGGCAAGCGCGATGTGCGAGCCGCCCTTGACCGGCGAGGGGGAGGTGTACAAGAGGCGGTTGTTATCGCCCGCGCCGGGCGTCAGACCGGTGACCTTGCCGGGTGTGGACATGGTCAGCAGCGCACTGAAAACCTGGTTCGTTGTGAAGGACGGGTTCCTGCCCAGGACCAGCGCGGCTGCGCCGGCGACGTGCGGCGCCGCCATCGACGTGCCGCTAAGCGTCGCGCTGTCAGTGTCGAAACCATGGTACGCGGAAAGGATGTTTGTACCCGGCGCCCAGATGTTGACGCAGCCTCCCCAGTTCGAGGTCGAGGCCTTGGCATCGGTTGATGTCACGTTTCCGACCGCGATCGCGTGCGGCGAGCGGGCGTACTGGGAGGTGCAGGCATTAACATTGCGGTTTCCTGCCGCGGTCACGGCAGTGACTCCGCCGTTTACCACCAGCTCGCCGATTGCCTGCGAGACCGGATCGATGTCGGCACAGACATTACCTCCGGCGCAGTAAGCTTGGATGCTCATGTTCGCGACGGCAGGTTTGATCGCGTTCGCCTGCACCCAGTTAATGCCGGCGATAGCATCGTCCTGTCCCCCACTACCACCGCAGCCGAACACTCGCACCGAAACCAGCTTCACACCTTTTGCCACGCCATAGGTTTTCCCGCCGAGAATGCCGGCGACGTGCGTGCCATGGCCGTTGCAGTCGTCCGCGACAAAGTCGTTATCGACGAAGTCCCGACCATAGCTGGCCCGCCCTTCGAACTCCGTGTGGGAAATCCGGATTCCGGTGTCGATGACGTATGCGTGGACGTTGGATGCCAGGTTATCGTAACTGTAGGTGCCGCTCAGCGGAGCAGCATCTCTCTGATCAACACGATCCAGGTTCCACCGCGGGGCGTCCACCGTGTCGTACTTGTCCGTACCCGCCGTCTGCACAAGGGTGTTCTGGTGGACGTAGTCGACGTCGGGATCCGCGGCCAGGGCCTTGGCTTCCTGCTCGCTCATGGTCGCCGAGAACCCGTGCAGTGCATGCTCGAACACGTGCCTCAGCTTGCCCTTGTGCCGATCCACCAGGGCCTTCGCGCGCTCTTTGATCCCCGCACGCTTGACCGACGCATTGTCCTTGAACACGACAATGTAGCTGCCGGGGATGGCGCCAGGCGAATCGCTGCCACGAATCTCGCCCACCGGTGCCGCCCCGGAAGCCGGAGCGACAAACACGCCGCTTGCCAGAACGCCGGCGGTCACGGCAAGCGTCAACCACGATCGCCGACTTCGCAGTCTAACCATCAAAAGCTTCCAATCTGTCGATATGTGAACGGGTGTGCTGAACTAAGCCCCGGACATTCACCGAGGCGTGATCATGTAGTCACTGGTCAGATGGTCGGTCGGTGTGGCTGCTTGCTCGTTGAGCAACCTTGCTGATCATGATGGGTGTCTGCGCGACCCCCTGCCCACGAGTGAGAACCACGACCCCGGCCCCAGATCACCCGACCGAGAAGATCAACCAATCAATCAATCCACAGTGAACACTGCATGCCGACAGCGACCTGATCATGAGCAGCCAGTACGCACGGATAGACCAGGAGGGCCGCGTGTTCCAGTGCAGGCCGCCCTCGCCGCCGGTTTCGGCGTGACGGATGGTGACCGAGCCGATCGGGTATTGGTTGAGCAGGTCCACCTGCCACACTTGTTGGCGCTGAGTGAGCACCATGTCGCTGAAGCCGCCGGTCCAGGTGCCGTTGATGGCCTTGGCGGGGCCCTCGTTGGGGCTGCAGGTCGAGTCGGCGGTGGCTGTCTTGTTCCGTGCGACGTTGACGGCGTCGCCGGAGCGCAACCAGTCGTATGGACGCAGTAGGCCGTCGTCTCCCAGCCAACGGTTAGCGGATGACCCATCGTGACAGCCGCTGAGGAAACTGTGAGCGTTCCGTTGGCCGCCGAGCATTCTTGCGTAACAGCTGTGGCCGGTCCTTGCGCGAGAACCGCCTCCGCGCGAGAACGCGTTGCATGTTTCGGCCATGAACCCCTCACGGAGTCTCCCCTCGTTGGGCTACTACGGTCCCACCCTGCCCGTTGCGTCAAAGCGGTCCGACGAAACTGCTACGTCCGGCACAGGAATGCACCGAAGGCAGGCGAGAAGGCGCTCAAGCACCGTCGGGTACTCTGCCATCCCCCTCTGACGTGAAGCTGAAACGCCGCCGTAGCGCCCATCAACGAATCTGACATCTTTGGCGTGTCCGCGTGGGCGTCGGTGGCCCTGCCACGACCCTGTTTAAGAACGAGTCCCGTACGCTGGCCAGCCACAGCACCCCTTCGCCGGTCGGGATCCGGGTCGCTCGTCCGGGTGCTTCCTGGGGGCAAATGGTCGCCGCGGGTGTGGCAACCGGCGGCGCTGCTCCGGCCGCCGCGCGAGTTTTCAATCACCCTTGAGACAAATCGCGGCCACGTCAGCGCCGCTTCAGAGCCGGGGAGGTTGAACGACAAGTTAGCGCAGTCGCTCCATTACCTTCTGCCTGGGTAGCCGCCTAATGCGTTGCTCCAAATCATGTCGTTCGCATCCTTTCAGACATTCATGAGCTCGCTGGACCAGACGCCCGGTCGATGGTAGATGCCCTGCTTCATACCATACTCATTCGCAAGACCCACGAAACTTTGTCGTCCCAATAGCCAGTTCTAACATCATCTGCGGATCATGGCGGTTTCGGGATCAGTGCTTTGTGGATGATCGGGAACAGGTGGCGGCTGAGTACCTCTTTACGCATCGGGGTATTCTCTTGCAGGAAGTACTAGCCCCGGGAACGGCCACACCATAATTGTCTTCCTGGTTGGGTCGGGTCCGTTCCCCTTGATGTATGTGTCGTAGTCGGCCTTCACGCCTAGGAAGATCCCTAAGAAGAAGCCGACCTCGCCGATGGTCTCGGCCGTTCGACCGAACGTGCCCAGGTTGGACGATCCCTTCGGTCCCAAGAGCCCCGACGAGGAATTGAGGCGCCCGCCCTGCGGCCTACGCGCGTTGGGCCGCTCCGCTGGCGTCATCTCCCCCTCCGCGTTCCCCGGCGCCACCGGTCGGTCCCCGGCGTATACGCCGAGCATCGGCGGTTCCGTTCCCATCATCCGTTGGAATTCGATTAGGCCTTCTGAAGCGCCACCCGCTCTCGAAATCCTAGCGCCGTGCGCGGCAGAAGAACCTTGGTAGGTATCAACTTGCCCGACCTGCTCCATTCGGGCCATTAACGGATCGGCCTCTGGGATCGGGACGGTATACCTAACCGGTGCGTTGGGTTGTATACCTCTTCGAACGTATCCGTCGGCGCCCACGTATGTGCTGTAGGACACCCCATTCACGGTTGTCGTGATCGAGTACGTGCCCGCACGATATGACTCCATGCCCTGTTGTGGGCCTCTTGGGGTACGGGGATCCCCGTGATATGCCTCCTCGTGCACGTGAACTTGGACCGAGTCAGCAGGCTGGCGTCCGTCGGGGTCGGTGAGGTTGATGGGGTTGCCATCGGTGTAGAGGTAAGGTGACAGGCTTTGGGTGCTAATGCCGCGGCCGGGTAGTGCGGGGTCGACGCTTTGCCATTGGGCTAGGCGTGGGTCGTAGTAGCGGGCGCCGTGGTAGTACAGGCCGGTTTGGGAGTCGTATTCCTTGCCGGTGAACTGGTGTGCTACGGGTTGGCTGGGGTTTTCGTGGACCCAGGTTTCGCCGCCGGGGATGTATTTGATGTGTTCGGCGACTTTGCCGTTGTAGTCGGTGGTGTAGCCGGTGGAGCCGAGGTGGTCGCCGTGGCTGTACCACTGGAAGTCTTCGAGCTGGTTGTTGCTGACTTCCTTGGTCAGCAGCTTGGTGGCGCCGATGTAGATGTGCTTGTACTCGGCGCCGCCGCGGGTGGAGTAGTTCTGGTTGGGGTAGATGTAGAAGGAGTCAATCTGCTTGACGACGCGTTCGCCGTGGTCGTCGTAGAGGTAGCGGCTGGAGGAGGCGCCGCCGGCGTTGTCACACCCGGCCGGGGCCTGTTCCACGTTCTGGCTTTGCGTATTTTCGTGGGTGCAGGCCAGCCGGTTTTCCTCGTCCCAGACCAGCTGGCGGCGGGAGGTGGACTGCTGGTTGCGGCTGATCTGGTTGCCGATGGCGTCGTATTGGAAGGCGTACTGGTCGCTGGTGAAGGTGACGGTAGAGGCCTGGTGCGGCTTGCCGGCGGTGCCGTAGTTGTAGGTGTAGTTGTAGGTCAGCGCACCGTCGTTTTGGCCGCCGATGGTGCGGGTCTGGTCCTTGTTGGTGATGTTGCTGATCTTGTTGTAGGTGATGTCGAGGTTGTAGGTGTCGTTGTCGTTTGTTGAGCTGGCGACGGGGTCGTAGCTGCCCTGGGCGTGGGTGAGCCGGTACAGGTCGTCGTAGACGTAGGACTCGGTGGTCGGGCCGCCGACCTGGCTGCCGGTGGAGGAGTTGCCCCGGGTGGCGGTGTTGGCGATGTTGGTGATGTTGCCGACGTTGTCGTAGGTGTAGGTGGTGTCCTGGAAGGTGTGCCCGCCGCCGATGTTGGCGGCGAGTTTGGCCTTGAGGTTGTCCAGGCGCTGGGTTTCGGAGTCGTAGGTGTAGGTGGTTCGGGTGCCGTTGCCGGTGACCAGGAACTTGCGCTGGCCGAACTTGTCGTATTCCAGCCGGGACAGGTAGGCGTAGGTCTGTCCGGCCTTGACACCGGTGGCGGCGCTGACGTTGCCGCCGCTGTCGTAGGTGTAGGACAGGACCTCCCGCGCGGACGGGGTCGCCGCGTCGGGGTAGGTCAGCTTCAGCACCCGGTTCCAGGTGTCGAACTCGTAGCCGGTGGTGAAGGTCTTCATCTGGGTGCAGGACGGGTTGATGCACACGGTCCGGGTTTCCTCGGTCACTTCGCCCAAGGGCCCGTACTTGAGGGTCTTGGTACCGGCGCCGTCCTTGATCTCGGCGACCCGGCCGGCGGCGTTGTTGGCCGCGCCCGGGCCACCGTAGGTGTAGGTGACGTCGTTGCCGGTGCCGTTGGGTACGCCCGTCCTCGGCATGCCGCCGACGTTGAACACCGGGTAGTTGATCGACTCCAGCCGGGTGCGGTTGTAGTTGTAGTCGATGAACTGCGTGGCCGACATCTTGGCCGTCTTCTTCGTGATCAGGTTGCTGGCCAGGTCGTAGGTGAAGTCGGTCTGGCCCGAGTCGGGGCTGATCACCTGGGTGTTGCGGCCGAAGTTGTCGTAGGCGAGGGTGGTTACGTTGTTGTCGGCGTCGGTGACCGAGGTCTTCTCACCCAGGGCGTTGTAGCCGAAGCTAGTCCAGATGACTGCCTGGCTGGTGCCGCCGGCGGGGTTGAACTGCTTGACCGCGGTGGTCAGGCCCCGCACGTCGGTGTAGCTGCGCGCGGACTTGTTGTTGGCGTCGGTGGCGATGGTTTCGAACTGGGTGTCGCCCGCCCGGTCGGTGCCGAAGCCGTGGCTGACCGTGGCGAACGTGTTGTCCGGGAGGGTGGTCTTGGTGACCCGGTCGAGCACGTCGTATTCGATCGCGGTGGCCTGCACGGTGTCGGGCACGGTGTTGGGGGTGGTGTTGGTGCCCTTGGCTTCGGTGACCGGGTGCTTCTGCGCCACGGCACGGCCGAACGCGTCGTAGGAGACGTGACCGGAGACGATCATCTTGTCGTCCGGGCCGGTCGCGGTTTCCGAAGTGTGGACCGCGGCGTCCTTCTTGACCTGGACCGCACGTCCCAGACCGTCGACGAAGGTGATGGTGTCGATGGTGTCGGTCTTGTACGTGCCGTTGGCCTGCTTGTCGATGTGCTTGGTCACCGCGTACGGCGTGCTCGCTTCGGGGTGGTACTCGAAGTCGATGGTGAGCCTGCCGGTGCCCTGCTCGTAGGGGCCGACGACGGCATCGATCCGGCCGGACTTGTCGTAGGTGTGGGTGACGACCTTGCCGTTGGTGTCGGTGCTGGTCAGCACCGCGCCGAACTTGAAGTCGTACGTCGCCGACGAGGTCAGGCCGAACAGGTCGGTCACCGACGTGACATAGGTGTTGACGCCGGGGGCGGTGTCGTAGCCGTAGTCGAGTTTCTGACGCTCGTTGTCCTCGTTCTTCGGCCCCTCGACGGTGTCGATGGTGCCGTTGGCAAGGTAGGTGATGTCAGTCGTCGCGGCGTCGGCGTCGGGGGCCGAATCGTTGGGGTACTCCCGGACCTGGGTCATGTTGCCGGTGGCGCAGTCGACGGTCGCAGCGCGTTTGCGTTTGACCGTCGCGGCGGCACCGACCTTGACCCTGACGAGGTTGCCGACATCGACACCGGTGCTGGCGCAGTTGGTGTAACCGTCGATGGTCGTCTTGACGTCGTCAGCAGTGCCGGCCTCGCCCGCGTTGACCTGCGTGATCAGGTTGCCGCGGCTGTCGTAGTCCGACGTGGTGTAGGTGGACTTACCCGCGGTGGCCTGACTCTCGAAGAACCGCTGGTCGGTGCGGTCGGCGAACGGGAAGAGCGTCGCTGTTTCGCTGGACAGATCGACCGCGCCGCCGTCGACGTTGCGCACCGTGTAGGTGTTCTCGGTCTCGCCGAATTTGTTACCGGCCGCGTTGGTGACGGTCGTCTTGGTGGGCAGACCGGCGGTGTAGTAGCTGTCGGTCCTGAACTGCTCAGTCGTCGAACGGTAGACGGGGTTGCCGGCGGTGGCAGTGTCGCGGTCACGGGTGATGACCTTGCCGTAGCCGCGGAAC
>Ga0114129_10005130_pt1 | contig 18435 bp, 10 predicted proteins | sample RhiMetdeltSRZDD1_FD_80071 | JGI IMG/M metagenome (GOLD analysis project Ga0114129, IMG submission 80071) | Populus rhizosphere microbial communities from Tennessee, USA - Rhizosphere MetaG P. deltoides SRZDD1 (version 2) (version 2) | ecosystem: Host-associated > Plants > Roots > Rhizosphere >...
CATAGCATCCATGGCGGACTCCTTCTGGCCTTGTGCCAGTCCAACAGACCAAGCACGCATCGCAGCCTCGTACTGCGAAGTATGCCGGGAGGAGTCCATCCCATCACTCCAGAGAGTTCGTCTTGGCAAACGCTCGTGGGGGCGCGTAGGCATGTTTGGTTTCCAAGCCGAGTAGCGCTCGTGCGATAAGCGAAGTCTGAAACGCGAGCGGACGCAGGCGCGATTTCGAGGGCCAGCTCCCTCGGAGGCCAACACGACATCAACGCCGTCCCTTTCGGTTCACGGCATGTTCGTCGGCAGTATGAGCGAGAGAGCCAACTGTCTCGTCCATCAACGCGTTACCGCTTTCCGCGCCGCAGCTTTCGATATCCATCCAGCCCCTCGCGAATAATTTGAACGGCATCCGCGGGGCCGAGCAGATCCTCGACGACGACTTTCTTCTGCTCGAGGGCTTTGTAGTCTTCGAAGAAGCGGCGCAGTTCCCGCATGACGTGTGGCGGCAGCTGCGTGTGGTCGCGGTAGTCCGACACCGCGGGATCACTGACCGATACGGCCACGATCTTGTCGTCCACGCCCTTTTCATCGCGCATGCGCATGACGCCGATCGCGCGCGCCTCGACCATCGTGAGCGGGTAGACGGCCTCCTGGCTCAGCACCAGCGCGTCGAGCGGATCGCCGTCGCCGCAGTACGTGCGCGGGATGAAACCGTAATCAGCCGGGTAGTACACGGCGCTGTGAAGGACGCGATCCAGCCTCAGCAGACCGGTTTCCTTGTCGAGCTCGTACTTGTTCTTGCTCCCCTTCGGAATCTCGATCACCACCGGGAACGCCGTTTCCAGTACTGACTCGTCGATGTAGGGGTCGTGCCATGGATGCATGTGTAACCCTTGAAGGCTATGAGGCCCTGAGGCTATGAGCAGCTACGGCTGTTATGTCCTCATCGCCTCATCGTCTCGCCTCATCGTCTCATCGCCTCATCGCCTCATCGCCTCATAGCCTCATGCTACTGTTACGCCCGCGATGGCCGCCTCCGCGAGCACGTCGACGCCCAGCCAATCCCCGGTCACGAAGCAAGAGATTTTCGGCTGGTGCATGTACGACGCGGCCGATTCGGCGTTCACGACGGTCATCATTACCGCCTTTTATGCGCCGTTCTTCAGCAAGGTCATCGTCGGCGACCCGATACAAGGCGCGGTGCTGTGGGGCAATGCGGCGTCGATTTCCGAAGCCGCGGTGGCCGTCCTCGCGCCGATTCTCGGGGCCATCGCCGACTTTTCCGGCAGCCGCAAGAAGTTCCTGGCCGTCTGCGCGCTGACCATCATTTTCTTCACCGGCGCGCTCTGGTTCGTCAAGCCCGGCATGGTCGGCCTCGCCATGACGCTGTTCATCATCGCCAATATCGGATTTGCGGGCGGCGGCATCTTCATCGACAGCTTCCTGCCGGGGATCTCGAACGACTCGAACGCCGGACGCATTTCCGGAATCAAGTGGGCCATCGGCTACGTGAGCGGCCTCATATCTGTGAGCATCGCCGGAGTGTTTGCGGGGGCCATCGACAGTCCGACACCCGAACTGATCAGCCAAACTCGACTGGTCCCCGTCATCGTGGCCGCGTATTACGCAGTCATGGTGATCCCGACGTTTCTGTTCCTCCGCGACCGGAGCGTCCGGCAGACCTTACCGCCCGGTGAAAACTACCTTTCCGTGGGATTCAAGCAGCTTCGCCGCACATTTCAGCACATTCGCCGGTATCGCGAGCTCGTCAAACTGCTCATCGCGTTCTTGATTTACAACGACGGCATCGTCACGGTCATCTTTTTCGCGGCGATTTTCGCCGTCGACACGATCGGCTTCACGAGCAGCGATCTCATCGTCCTCTTCATCACGATGAACGTCGTGGCGGCGGTCGGCGCATTCACGTTCGGGCGGCTGGCGGACTGGATCGGCCAGAAGCGCACGATCATGATCTCGCTTGTCGTTTGGATCGCCGCCGTCGCCGTCTGCTATTTCGCCTACAGCCGACCGGCGTTCTGGGTGGGGGCGACACTCGTCGGCGTCGGCATGGGCTCGACCCAATCGGTGACGCGCAGTCTGCTCGCGCTGTTCACGCCCCAGCAGAATGCGTCGGAGTTTTTCGGGTTTCTCGGCATCGCGGGCAAAGCGCTGGCGTTTCTCGGGCCGATCCTTTTCGGCCGGATTACGGCTGCCACCGGCAGCCAGCGGCCGGCGATTCTCGCCATCGCGGGGTTCTTCATCATCGGCATGATCATGCTGATGTTCGTCGACGAAGCGAAAGGCAAGGCGGCGGCAAAGATCGGTGTCTGAAGACCTGTCTGAGGCTCGGCGCAAGACCTCATGGCCTCATAGCCTCATCGCCTCATGGCCTCATAGCCTCATCATCGATAGCCCGCGGCCTGCAACTCGAACAGCTGCGCGTAGCGTCCGCCGCGGCGCACCAGTTCGTCGTGCGTCCCAAGCTCGGCGACGCGGCCGTCGACAATCACCGCGATTCGATCGGCGATGCGAACGGTCGAGAATCGATGGGAAATTACGATGCCGATTCGGCCGCGCAGGTTGTCTTTCAGCTCGGCGAAGATGCCGGCTTCGGCCTCGGGATCGAGCGAGGACGTCGGCTCGTCGAGAATCCAGACGTCGGCATCGCGATACATGATGCGGGCGAGCGCCAGGCGCTGCCACTCGCCGCCGGAGAGATCGTGTCCGCCTTCGAAGAGGCGCCCGACTTTGGAGTCGAGTCCGTTCGGCATCTTCTTCACGAGCCAGTCGCTGCGCGCGTCCCGCAGCGCTTCCATCACGTGCTCGTCGGAAACCGCGCCGCCCGGGCGGCCCATCACCACGTTCTCGCGGACCGAGAGCTCGTAGGTCGCGTAATCCTGGAACAGCACGCCGATCCGGCTGCGCAGCGTCTCCGGATCCATGTCCTTCACGTCGACGCCGCCGACGCGCACGCTGCCGCGGTCCGCGTCGTAGAAGCGCAGCAGCAGCTTGACGAGCGTGCTCTTGCCCGCGCCGTTTTCGCCGACGAGCGCGACGAGCTCTCCGGCGCGGATGTGCAGGTTCAAGCCGCTGACCGCCGGCTCGATACCGCCAGGATACGTGAACGCGACATCGTCGAAGTCAATGCGATCGACGGGGCCGCTCGGGAGCACGCGCGGGGCCGCCGGCACGGGCAGGAGCGACTCGATGGAGAGAAATGAGAAGTAGTCGTCGAGAAACGTCGTGTGCTGGTCCACGGCCACGAACGTGCTCGAGATATTGCCGAGCGTCGCCGAGACCGACGTGAACGCGCCGATGACGAGGACGACGCCGCCAGGATCGATCGTGCCTGCGGCGCCCTCGTAGGCGACGAACAGGTACGCGAGCGCGAGGGCGGTGCCGGTCACGAGGCCGGTCAGCAGTGAGATGCGCGTGCCCGAGAGGTACATCTGCTGCCGCTGCTTGAACAGATCCTCCGACAGTTTCTGATGGCGCCCGAGCAGGTAGTCGGACAGCACGTACGCCCGAATTTCCTTCGTCGTCCTCGGCTGAACGAGGAGATCGCCGAGATACTCGCGTTCGCGCTCCTCCGGCGTCTCCTTGTAGAAGAACTCGTAGAGCTTCGACGTCACGCGGCGCTCGAGGGCCAGCGACAGGACCGCCGCCAGCACCGCGAGCAGCACCAGGACGTAGTGCAGACTCGCGAGCAGCGACGCCATGAGGACGATCGTGACGATGTTGCCGGACAGGCCGAGGACGGACCAGGTCAGATCGCCAGGCCTCCAGGACACGTCGCGCTTGGCGCGCGCCAGCCGATCGTGCCAGTCCGAGTGGTCGAAGTGACCGAGATCCACTCTCGACGCCTGCGCGAGCAGGCGGCGTTCCGCTTCCAGCTGCACACGTCGCACGAACAGGTTGCGGCCGTAGCCCATGTACGCGCCGATGGCGCGTTGCACGCCGGTCACCAGCCACAGTCCGATGATGATCGGGAGCATGTCCCGCAACCGCAGTGAGTGCAGCCGGGCCTCGGCAATCCGGTTGACCAGCGTCGCCCCGAGATAGACCGAAACCGGCGGCATCGCGGAGGTCACCATGCCGAGGACGGAGTACTGGATCAGCGAGCGCGGCGAGGCCGACCACGCCAGCTCGAGCGCGTGGCCGAGATTCTTCCGGACCCGCTGCGCGCGGCCCTTCGCCGAGTTCGACGGAGACGGCGTTTCAGGACTCGGTTGTGGCAATGGCATACACGACGTTGGCTTCGACCGACGACACGGCTGAGTTTCCAATGAATTCGAGACACTCGCGCTTCACGAGCGCCCGATCGGCGTCCGACATCTGCTCGATGGTCCGACGGTAGCCGGTGCCCAGCACCATGGGCCACCAGTCTTCAGGCGATCGAAGCGTGTGCGCGCCCGGTTCCGCCATGACATCAAGTTTCGCGGCACCGGTTTCCGGGAACAGCGCGCGCAACAGGTCCGGCTCTGCCACGCGTTCCCACGGACGATACAGCTGCTGCAAATCCGGACGCCGCGTCTGCACGGCGCTCCAGAACACCGCATCCACTGGCGCGAAGAACCGCGGACCCCATGTCGTGATGGCGATCGATCCTCCAGGTCGCACGAGGCGCGACAGCGTCCGGACTGCCGCAGCCATATCCGGCACGAAGAAAATCCCGAAGACGCAAATCACCGCGTCGAAGCTGGACTCCGGCAACCCCAGATCGAGCATGTCTCCGACGCGAAACTGGACATTGAGAAGATTACGCCGCGCCGCTTTGCTTCGCGCCCGCTCGATCAGCTTGCCGGCCAGATCGACGCCGAGGACATATCCATCGGCGCCAACCGCCTCGGCGGCGGGCAGCGCCGACGCGCCGCTGCCGCAGCAGACATCGAGCACGCGTGCGCTCCGCGGCAGCCCGAGACGCTCGACGGTGCGCCGGCCGAATCGATCCCAGAACGAGTTGGCAGGATCGTCGTAGGCGTCCGCGGCGGCGTTGTAGGTCGCCGCCGCTCGGGTTTGCGCATCATCAGGCATGCCTGTCTCCGGCCCTTGGTCCCATATAGTCTTTCACGAGGCGCGCTCTGCAGGTCTACCTGGTCGACGGTACGTACGAGCTGTTCCGCCATTACTACGCGCTCCCCTCCGCGATCGACTCGCAGGGTCGGGAGGTCGGCGCCGTCAAGGGTGTGCTCAAGTCGATCCTTGGAATGGTCAACGACGGCGCCACGCACGTCGGCGTCGCGACCGATCACGTCATCGAGTCATTTCGCAACGGGCTCTGGCGCGGCTACAAGACGTCAGCCGGCGTGCCGCGAACCCTGCTGTCGCAGTTTCCGATTCTCGAGGAAGCGCTGACCGCCATGGGCGTGGTGGTCTGGCCGATGGTCGAGTTCGAAGCCGACGATGCGCTCGCGGCGGCGGCCGCGGCGCTCGACGACGATCGCGCGGTCGATCGCGTGATTATCTGCACGCCGGACAAGGACCTCGCGCAAAGCGTTCGCGACACCCGCGTCGTGCAGCTGAACCGCCGGACGCGCGAGATTCGCGACGAAGCCGGCGTGATCGCCCGCTTCGGCGTCGCGCCGTCATCGATTCCCGACTATCTGGCGCTCGTCGGGGACTCGTCCGACGGCTATCCCGGGTTGCGCGGCTGGGGACCGAAGTCGGCCGCGGCCGTGCTCGCCCGCTTTCACCAGCTCGAAAAAATCCCCGACGACTGGCACGACTGGCACGCGAACGTCTCGAATCCGGCCGCGCTCGCCCAAACGCTGTCGCGCGACCGCGACTACGCCATGCTCTTCCGGCGACTGGCCACTTTGCGAACCGATCTCGTGCTCTTCGACAGCGTGGACCAGCTCAAATGGCAGGGTCCGACACCCGGGTTCAAGAAGCTGGCGGCGCAGTTGGAGGGGACGGGTTAGTTTCGTGGAAAACTAACCCGCCCCCCCACCACTACCCACCGCGTTCGGCGAATATTCGAGATGTCGGTCAGCGGGTTCGCATCCAGGACGACGAGATCCGCGTGCTTGCCGGGCTCGATCGTGCCGACCTCCGAATCGAGGTTCATCGCTTTCGCGGGGATGCTGGTGGCCGTGCGCAGCGCCTCCATGGGCGTGAGACCGGCCTGAACAGCGAGCTCGATCGAGCGAAGAACGCTGAAGCCCGGGACCGCGCCGTCGGTACCGGCGACGATCGGCACGCCGGCATCGTGAAGCGCCTTCACGGTCACGAGCGTGCGAGTCGTGCGCGACCGCGCCGTGACGGCGTCGGTATTGTTCGTCACGCTGCGGTAATTCATGACGAGTGCAGGCGGAAGTTTCGCGAGACCGGGCTCGATCTCCTCCACCGGCGTTTCCGGCGCGCGGCCGAGCAGCTCGTTCCACGGCAGCGTCGGGTCGACCACGACGTGACGCTTGGCGAGCAACTCAATGACCGCTCGCGTATCCGGCGACTGCGGATCGCCGCTCACCGGCAGGTGCGCGACGTGGTCCATACCGGCTTCCACGGCACGCCGGATGCCGAGTGAGGTCGGCACATGCCCCGTCACCGTCATGCCCAGCTCGTGGGCGCGGTTCACGATGGCCGTGACGACGTCGGGCTGCAGCAGCGAGTACAGCTTCATCTGCTCGAACCGATCCGCGTGATAGCGATCGACGACCGCACGGCCGGCCTCAGGTGTCCCAGCGGTCACGCTGCCGAACGCGTTGGGCGTGTCGCCGTCGACGAGTCCGGCCAGGAGCAGGCGCGGCCCGTGGTTGGCCGCGAGCGCGTCGCGCATTCCCACGAGATACGCGCGTTCGCCGCCCATGTCGCGAACCGTCGTGACGCCGGCGGCGAGATAGGCCGGGAACCATTCAATCTGGCTCGCGTGCGCGTGCATGTCCCAAAAGCCTGGGACGATCGTCTTGCCGCGGACGTCGATCGCTCGAACGCCGGACGGGACCGCGACCTCTGCGCGCGGACCGACCGCCGCGATCCGTCCGTCACGCACGACGATCGTCGCGTCGTCGATCGCCGCGCGGCCCGTGCCGTCGATGACCGTCGCGCCGGTCAACGCGAACGCGCCGTCGGCGATCGGCGGCGTTTGCGTCAACAGCGTCGCCAAATCTTTCACGGCGTCCTGCACGGCGAGCCGTTGGAGCGCCGGCAGCGCCTCTTTCAGATCGTCACGGACCCCTTCGAGCGGAAGGATGTGAATGCGCGTGACGATCGCGGCGAGTCGATCGCGATCGTCGAGCCACACGGTTTCGCGGCCCCAGACCACGCCATCCACCGTATAGCGCCGCAGCCGCACGTCGCGGCCGCCAACCTGGACCGTGTCGATTCCGCGCGCGTCGACCTTCACCGGCCGTGTCGGCATTCCTGGCACGACGTCGATCGTGCCCGGACGCCCGTGGCGCTCCCAATAACGAACGAGGAGCGCTCGGGCCGACAGCGGCGCGTAGCTCAGCGCCGCGAAGTACTCGCGCAGCAATGGCACTTTCGTCGTCGTGCCCAGATGACGGACCTGCGCCACGCCGCCAGCAATCTCGACCTCTGCGTCGGAGTTGACGAAGCGATAGGTCCGGCCTTTCGCCGTGAATCGTGTCGGTGACAGATCGGCGGCGAGCCGGAGTGACGAGCTGAACTTCAGGGCCCCGCCGCGCTCGAGCAGGTCGAGCTCGCCTGTGAACAGGAGCCCGTCCGCGTCGGCCCGAAGCTCGTACGTCTCCTTGCCGATCGGCCGTTCGATCAAGGACACGAGAATCGTTCCGGAATCGGACGGCGATTGGCCCGACGACAGGCCGAATGACGCCAAGAGCGCCACGAAACCGATTACTGCGCGGAGGTGAGTTCTCATCCTCGTAGGGCGGATTGATCTCCAAATCCGCCTGGCGGACTTGGGACCCAGTCCGCCCTACAAATCCCCGTCATCATACAGGCCCGCCCGCCGCGGTCAGAACTCCGCTCTGTACGACCGCGTCTAATCCTCTCGATTGTCGATTTCCATCAATCTTCACTGGGACGAACGTTGTGATGACTGACACCTTTGTTCGAGATCTCCGGATCGGGCTTCGCGTGCTCGTCAAGGAGAAATCCTTCTGCGCCCTCGCGACCATCGTGCTCGCGCTCGGCATCTGTGCCGTGACGACGATGTTCAGCGTCGTGAACGGCGTGATGCTCCGCGGCTTCTCGTTTCCAAACGCCGATCGGCTGGCCAGCGCGAACTTCGTCGATCCGACGACGGCGACGTTCTTCGGCGTGAACGGGCAAATCACCGCGATGGATTTCAACGAGTTGCTGCCGATGCAGCAGGCGTTCGAGATGATGGCGGCGTACCTGAACGGATCGACCGTCAACGTCACCATCAACGGCAAGCCTCAGCGGTACACCGGCGTCTACACGACGGAGAACTTCCTGAGAATTCTCGGGGTGAGACCCGTGAAAGGGCGCGACTTCGAAGCCGCCGACAACCAGCCGGGCGCCGAGAAGGTCGCGATCATCGGCTACGGCATCTGGCAGCGCGACTTCGGCGGCGGCGATGACGTCGTCGGCCGCGTCGTCCGCATCAACGGCACGCCCGCGACGATCATCGGCGTGATGGAGCGCGGGTTTGCCTTTCCGCAGAATGAGGAGCTCTGGCTTCCGCTCTACAGCGAGTTCCCGCCGCGCCCGCGCAACGATCCGGCCGCGATCAGTCCGGCCGTCATGGGGATGCTGAAGCGCGGCGTGACGGTCGATCAGGCGACGCTCGAGTTCACGAACCTCGCGCGAAAATTCGCCGCCGAATACCCCGAGACGAACAAGCAGTTCAACAGCGGCCAGGTCCAGACGCTCATCGAGAACTTCACGCCGCGGCCGCTCCGCGGCACGCTCCTGACGATGCTCGGATTCTGCGTGGGCGTGCTGCTCATCGCCTGCGCGAACGTGATGAACATGCAGTTTGCGCGCGCGACGCTCCGCGGCAGAGAACTGGCGATCCGGTCGTCGCTCGGCGCCAACCGGCTCCGGCTGCTGCGGCAGATGCTCACCGAAAGCCTGCTGCTTTCCAGCATCGGCGCCACGCTGGGCGTCGTGCTCGCCTATCTGGCGACTGACTGGCTGCAGGCGACGATTCGCAACCTCGACAATCCGCCGCCGTCGTGGATCACCTTCGACTTGTCGCCAGCGGTCCTGGTCGTGACCGTCCTCGCCACCATCGGCGCCGCGGTCGTTTCCGGGCTGCTGCCGGCGCTCGGCTCGTCACGGCAGAACGGCGTGGACGTGCTCCGCGACAGCGGCCGCGGCAACACGAGCTATCGGGTCAGCCTGCTCTCGCGCGGTCTGGTCGTCTTTCAGATCGTCGTGACGTGCGTGCTGCTCATCGGCGCGATGCTGCAGCTGCAGTCCATCGTCAAACAGCAGAACACCGACTACGGGTACGACACGGCGGGCGTGATGTCGGCGCGGATGGGATTGATGGACGGCGACTATCCGTCGCCCGAGGCGCGCCGGCAGTTTTTCGATCGGCTCATGGAGCGGCTGCAGGCGAACCCGGAGTTCGAGGCGGCAGCGTTTTCAAACCGGTTCAGGATGGTCTTCTCCGGCACGAACCAGATCGAGATCGACGGCGTGAAGTACGCGAAGGACTCGGATCGGCCGAATACGAACTTCGAGTTCGTCACGCCCGGATTCTTCAACGTGACGCGTCAGAAACTGCTCGAGGGGCGAGCGTTCATCGATCAGGACCTCGACACTCGCCAGCCGGTTGCGATCGTCAACGCGGCGTTCGCGAAAAAGCACTTCGGCACCGAGAGCGCGCTCAACCGCCGATTCCGGCCTGCCGGAAACCCCGGTCCGCCGTCGACGTGGCGAACGATCGTCGGCGTCGTCTCCACCGTGCGCATGCTGGGTCCGTTCAACAATCCCGGCGTTGACGATTCCGGCTTCTACGTGCCCTTTCATGCGCAGCTGATTGGACCGACGCCGCCGGCGCCGATCCCCAACCAGTTTGCGACGGTGATCGTGCGGCCGCGCAGCGGGTCTGCCGACGCGATCGCCAGCACCCTGCGGCGCGAGGTCGCGAAGGTCGATCCGAACCTGCCGCTCTACTTCGTCGGCACGCCGAAGTCCCAGATCGAGGGCTTCGTCGCGCAGAACCGGATCATCGCGGTGATGTTCACGACGTTTGGCGTCGTCGCCGTCGTCCTGGCTGCCGTCGGCATCTACGGCGTCATGTCGTTCGCGGTCAATCAGCGGACGCAGGAGTTCGGCGTGCGCATGGCGCTCGGCGCCGGCCGCGGACGGATTCTGACGATGGTGATCCGGCAGAGCGCCGTGCAGATCGCGATTGGCGCGATTGCCGGTCTCGGACTCGCGATGCTCGTCGCCACGCTCGGCGAGGCCACCATTCAAGGCGTCCTGTTCGGTGTCAACCCGCGCGACAAGCTGATCTACGCGACGGTGCTCGCCATGATCGCCGTCGTCTCGCTCGCCGCGACGCTCGTCCCCGCGCGTCGCGCGACAAAGGTCGACCCGATCATCGCCCTCCGGGCGGAGTAAGGGGTCAGACCCCGTCACAGATGCTCTCTCAGGAACTTCCCGGTATACGACTTCTTGCTTTTCGCGATCTCTTCCGGCGTGCCGACGGCGACGACTTCGCCGCCGGCGTGACCGCCTTCGGGACCCAGATCGATCACGTGGTCGGCGGTCTTGATGACATCGAGGTGGTGCTCGATGAGCAGCACCGTGTGGCCGGCGTCGACGAGCCGGTTCAGTGACGAGAGCAGACGCTCGATGTCGGCCAGATGCAGACCCGTCGTCGGCTCGTCCAGGATGTAGACCGTGTGTTTGGATCGCTGCAGCGTGCTGAGCTCGGCAGCGATTTTGACCCGCTGAGCTTCGCCGCCCGACAGCGTCGTCGCAGACTGGCCAAGCGTCAGATAGCCCAGCCCGAGATCGTTCAGCACCTGGATCTTCTTGCGCACCGAGGGCTCGGTCTCGAAGAACGTCACGCCCTCCTCGACCGACATGTTGAGCACGTCGTCGATCGTCTTGCCGCGCAGCGTGACCTCGAGCGTCTCGGCGTTGAACCGCGCGCCTTTGCAGACCGCGCAGGTGACCTCGACGTCGGGCATGAAGTAGAGCTGCGTCCGAATGGTCCCTTCGCCCTGGCACTCCTCGCACCGCCCCCCCTTCACGTTGAAGCTGAACCGTCCGGCTTTGTAGCCGCGTTCGATCGAGAGCGGCGCCTGCGTGAAGAGATCGCGAATCGTGTCGTAGAACCCGATGTACGTTGCGGGATTCGACCGGCTGTTGCGGCCGATGGGCGACTGATCGATGTTGACGACCTTGTGGACGTGCTCGAGCCCGTCGACGCTGTCGTGCTCGCCGGGCAGCGTGCGGGTGTCGACCAGCCGCTTCCAGAGCACTTTGTACAGAATTTCAGTAACGAGTGTGCTCTTGCCGGACCCGGACGCGCCCGTGATCGCGACCATGTTGCCGAGCGGAAACGCGACGTCGATCGACTTGAGATTGTTTTCGCGCGCCCCTCGGACGACGAGCGCGGGCCCGCTCCCGCGGCGGCGCTTCGCCGGCATGGCGATGGAACGTTTTCCGGACAGAAACTGTCCGGTCGGCGATTCCTTGCAGCGGAGCAAATCGTCGATGCTTCCCTGCACGACGACCGTCCCTCCATGGACGCCGGGTCCCGGGCCCATCTCGACGATGTGATCGGCGGCGCGAATCGTCGCCTCGTCGTGCTCGACGACGATGACGGTGTTGCCGATGTCGCGCAGACTCTCGAGCGTCGCGATCATCTTGACGTTGTCTTTCGGGTGCAGGCCGATGCTGGGCTCGTCGAGCACGTAGAGCATCCCCATCAGCCCGGACCCGATCTGCGTGGACAGGCGGATCCGCTGCGACTCCCCGCCCGAGAGCGTGCTCGACCGCCGGTTCAGGCTGAGATAGTCGAGACCGATGCCCAGCAGCAGCTCGAGCCGGCCGCGAATCTCCTTGAGCACCTGCCGACCCGCGTCGGCGCCGCGGCCGGCCGGCTTGACGGTGCCGAGGAACGCATGGAGCTCGTCGAAGTGGAACTGTCCGAGCTCGTAAATGCTCTTGCCGCCGATCGTGAACAGCAGCCGTGTCGCGCGAATCCGCGCGCCGTTGCAGTCAGGACACGTGTGCTCGACCATCACTTTGTCGAGCCACTCCTCCATCCGGGAGCTGGTCTCGCCGCGCTGACGGTAGCGGCGGTACCAGCGTTCGATCCGGCGCGCAATGCCGTGAAAGCCGACCTCGCGCCCTTCGATTTCCTGCGGCTTGACCTTCGCGTCCGGCGGAACGAGCATCCGAATCTTCTTCGGCTCGATGCCGTAGAGGATCGCGTTCTTGGCTCGTTCGGGAAGCTTCTCCCACGGCGTGTCCACCGAGAAGCGCAGCTCCTGTGAAAGGCTGTACATCATCCGGCCGTCCCACGTGTCCGGGTTGTACTTGAACGCTTCCTTCACGAAGCAGCCGCCGCGGATGCTGCGGCTCGGATCGGGAATCAACAGATCGGGATGCGTCAGCTTGTCCACGCCGAGACCGCCGCAGGTGCGGCAGGCGCTCTCGGGATTGTTGAACATGAAATAGTCCGGTCCGATGTCGCCGTAGACGAAGTGGTACGTCGGGCTGCAGAGCGCCCCATAAAAGCGCTGCGCCTCCGCCTTGCCGACGCCCTTGACGACGTGGACCTGGAGGAGCCCGTCACCGACCAGGAGCGTGCTCGCGATGGCCGCCCTGATCGCTTTTTCGTGACGTGGGCTGACGATGACCCGGTCCACGACCGCGTCCATGTTGTTCACGTCCGAATCGTCGACCTCGACCTCGTCGGACAGATCGATCGACTTCCCGTCGACGATCAGCCGGCGGCAGCCTTTCTTGCGGACCTCGGTGAACACGACGTCGAGCTCCTCGCCGTAGATCTTGAAAACTGGCGCGCGCAGCTCGACCTCGGCGCCGCCGGGCAACGAAAGAATGGCGTCGAGAATCTGGCTCGCGGTCCGGCTGGGCGTCGGCTCACCCGTCCGGGGGCAATGCGGCTGGCCGATGGTCGAATAAAGCAGATTCAGGTAGCTCGCAATGTCGGTCATGGTGCCGACCGTGGATCGCGGGTTGCTCGTCAGCGTTTTCTGCTCGATCGAGATCACCGGTGACAGGCCGAACACGAAGTCCACATCCGGCTTCGCGACCTGCCCGATGAACCGCTTCGCGTAGCTCGACAGCGATTCCATGTAGCGGCGCTGACCTTCGGCGTAGATCGTGTCGAACGCGAGGCTGGATTTGCCCGAGCCCGAGAGACCGGTCACGACGGTGAGCCGATCGCGTGGAATCTCGACCGAGATGTTCTTGAGGTTGTGTACACGCGCGCCCTGAACCGCGATGGTGGATCGGGGAGCGGTTGTGCGTGAGGCTTGGGCCTTGAGACTCGAGGCTTGAGGCATATCAGGCCCGGCCCCGTCCTGCGTCGATGTAGAAGAAAGCAAGCTCTTCGACGTTGATCGTGCTGCGTTTCGTGAGATGGAGCGGCGCCGACGCCTTGCCGACGAGTCCCCGGTCCGCCAGGTATTCGCACGCCGTCGTCACGCCACTGACGTCGAAGCTGCGCTCGAAGTGCGTCTCGATTTCAGTGGCCGAGCGAATGTCGCCGACCTCGCGCAGGTACTCGATCACGAGCCCGAACAAGCTGTCGGTGCGGGCGGCGATGTACTCGTCGATCGCCTCGAGAGCCGCCTCGACGGCCGGACGCGACTTCTTCGTGTTCAGCAGATCCGAGTACACCATCTTGAAAAACGGCGGGTTGAGCGTGAGCGCTTGCGGCAGCACTTCGCGATCGGCGAGCATCCGCCGGCCGATCACTTCGATGCGCGCCAGCGACGTCGCGGCGGAGAGAATCCAGAGCGCGGTGTAGTCGAGGTCGCCCCGGGTGACGAGCCACTTGTGAGCTTTGTAGACGATGGCGACCGCATACGATGCCGCGCGCAGGAGCTGTACCTGCGTGTCGCGCGCGCCGATGTCGCTGAGCGTGGCGAAAAGAGTCGCGATCGTCGGATCGTGCGTGTAGAGCAGCCGGCCCTTCGCAAGAAACGAGTGCATGAACGAATTGCGCGCGGATCCCTCGATTATCCTGCGCAGCGCGGCCCGTGAAATCAGCATGGCGTGAATGTTCACGCCGTCCGCGTTCAGCGCCACCCCCTGGTCCCCGGACTGCACGAGCTTGTCATCGATCGTGACGAGCACGAGATCGATGTCCGACTTCGCCCAGACCTGGTCGTGTGAGAGACTCCCGCCGAGAATCGCCGCCAGGACCGACTGGTCGTCCTTTACGCGCGCGATCAGTCCGTTGAGCGCCGTGGTGAATTGCTCATGGACGGCGCCTGGCCGCGGCGTGAGGCTCGAGGCTTGAGGCGTGGGGCGTGGCCGGTGCGGCTTGGGGCGTGGGGCGTGCGACTTGAGGCGTGGCACTCGGAATCCTTGATCTTCAGTGCGAACCAGAGTCACGTGCGGGAAGGAGTAGTTTTCCACAGATCCAAGCCCCCGCCTTCGCTCGTCGAGCTTCGGCGGGGCAAGCACGCCCCAAGCCTCACGCCCCACGCCCCACGCCTCAAGTCCGCACGCCCCAAACGACGCGCCGCTCGCCCCATTGGAAAACGCCGAAGTCCCTTCTAATATTTGTGCTCGGGGCCTACCCGCTCCCGCTTCCGTGAGCGCATTCAAAAGGAGATCGACCGTGGTCCATCCTGCTTTGAGATCCCGCAACCGGGCGACGTTCGCGGCTCTGTCTCTCGCGCTTGGCATCGCCTTCGGGTCGGCCTACGCGCTCTCGGCGCAGGCGCCCGAAAAGAAAGCGCTCACCGTCGAGGACTACACGAAGTGGCGCAGCATCACCGGCCAGGAGATTTCGGGCGATGGGAAGTGGGTGGCGTACGTGCTGCAGCTCACGAACGTGCCCACCACTGACACCAAGCCGCTGCTGCACATTCTGAATCTCGAGACCAATGCAGATGTGAGCGTGGCAAACGGCACCGGCCCGACGTTCTCGGCCGATTCGCGCTGGATTGCCTACACGATCGATCCGGGCGCGGGGCGCGGAGGACGCGGCGGCCGCGGCGGAGCGGGTGGCGGGACGCCGCCGGGCGGCGAGACACCCGGCGCAACGACGCCGGCAAATCCGGCCGGCGGCGCCGGCGGGCAAGGCGCGCCGGGTGACCAGGCGGCGCGCGGCGCGACCACGCCGCCGACGCCGCCGCGACGCGTCGAGCTTCGCGAGCTGGCGACCGGTACCGTCCACTCCTGGCAGGACATTCAGGCATTCACGTTCTCGGCGAGCTCGACGCACCTTTTCCTGAGACGTCGGCCGGCGAATCAGAACGCCGCCGGCCGTGGCGGCGCGAACGCAGAAGGCGGCGGCACACCACCGGCGCCGGGCGGCGGCGCGCCTGGAACCGGTGCCGGTGCCGCAGCGGATGAGACGCCGGCGGGACCGCGCGGCGTCGACGTCACGCTTCGCAATCTCACGACCGGACGCGATCAGCTGCTCGGCAGCGTCGGCGACATCGCGTTCAACAAAGCCGGGACGCTGCTCGCGTACACGGTCGACGCGACCGTCAAGGACAGCAACGGCCTCTTCGTCATCGATCTGAAGAACGGCCGCGTGCACGCCCTCGACAACGACGCCAAGCAGTACAACCGGCTTACGTGGAACGACGATGGAACGGCGCTGGCGGTGCTCAAAGGCGCCGACGTCGAGAAGATGCGCGAGCGCGAGAACGTGCTGCTCGCCTACCCGAACGTCCAGACCGTCCTCGACGAGGCCGCCGATCCGGGATTCGTGACGCTCGATCCGTCGAAGGCTGATGGGTTCCCGAAAGGATGGGTCATCAGCGACCGCGCGGCGCTCACCTGGAGCGACGACAACAAGCGCGTGTTCTTCGGTATCAAGCAGCAGGTGGCGGCGTCGGCCGCCAACGCGCGGCGCAACGCGGACGAAGTTGCGGACGTCGACGTCTGGAACACGCTCGACGAGCGCATCCAGTCGGTGCAGATGGTGCGCGCCGCGCAGGATCGCAATTTCACCTACCGGCAGGCCTTCGATGCGGGCGCGCTGAAGTTCGTGAAGCTCTCGGACGACACCCTGCGCGATCTCGACCTCGCGCCCGACGGCAAGTGGGCGGTGGGCCGCGACACGCGCGGCTACATTTCCGACTACAGACGGCCGGCGGCCGACATCTATCGCGTCAACACGTCCACCGGCGAGCGGACGTTGATCGCCAAGAACCAGCTGATCGGCAGCCACGTGTTCGGCATCTCGCCGAACGGCAAGTACTACCTGTTCTGGAAGAACAACCGGTTCCAGGCGTACGACCTCGACGCCGGGACGTCGATCACGCTCGGCGGCACAACGCCGGCGAGTTTCATCGACATGGAGTTCGATCATCCGGGACCGAAGCCGTCGTACGGCCTCGCGGGATACACGAGCGACGGGAAGACCGTAATCGTCCAGCAGCGATATGACCTGTGGGCGCTGCCGCTCGACGGCTCGGCCGCGCGCAACCTGACGAACGGCGTCGGTGCGAAAGGGGAAATCCGATTCAGGTACGTGCGCACCCAGCCGGACGAAACGGCGACACCGGGCACTCCGGGACCGCCGGGACCGGGAGCCCCAGGCGGCGGTGGCGGCCGCGGCGGCGGCGCCGCGCGCCAGACGATCGACCTGTCGAAGCCGATCACCCTCTCGGCGTACGGCGAGTACACCAAGAAGGCCGGCTTCTACGAGCTGGCCGGCGGCCAGATGAAGGAACTGGTCTACGAGGACGCGTCATTCAGCACGCCGGCGAAAGCGGCGAAGGCGGATAAGTTCCTGTTCACGAGACAGACGTTCGTCGAGTTCCCCGACCTGCGCGTCTCCGGCCCCGGCTTCAAGGACTCGAAGAAGATCACCGACGCCAATCCGCAGCAGGCCGAGTTCAAGTGGGGGCGGCGCGTGCTGTTCGATTTCAAGAACAAGGACGGCCTGCGGCTGCAGGGGATCCTCGCCCTGCCCGACGACTACAAGACCGGTGAGAAGCGTCCGATGATCGTCACGTTCTACGAGGACAACTCGCAGAACATGCATCGCTACAGCGCGCCGACATATCTCTCCAGCATGGGCTCGTCGCCGATGCAGGCGGTGAGCGAGGGCTACATCACGATGCTGCCCGACATCCACTTCCGCACCGGCTCGTCGCACAGCGACATGCTCGAGTGCGTGGAAGCCGCCGTCAAGCGCGTGATCGAGCTGGGCTACGTCGATCCGAAGCGCATCGGCATCAACGGCCACAGCTACGGCGGCGAGGGCGCGGCGTTCATCGGCACGCGGTCGCGCCTCTTCGCGGCCGTCGGGATGGGCGCCGGCGTGACGGATCTTTTCACCGACTTCAGTCAGAGCTGGGGCTGGTCCTATCAGGTCACCGGCGGCAGCGGCGCAAACGGCAACGACTACTACCTGTACGGCCAGGGCCGCTGGGGTGTGTCGCCCTGGGACAACCCGGAGCTCTATCACTTCGAGTCGGCGCTCACCCACGCGAAGGAAGTCACCGCGCCGTTCCTGATCATGCACGGCACGGCGGACCCGACGGTGTCATTCAGCGAAGGGATGAACTTCTACAACGCGCTCCGCTACAACGGCAAGAACGCGATCATGCTGGCGTATCCCGGCGAAGGACACGGCCTGCGCGGCGTCGCGAACCGGAAGGATTTGACCATCCGGTACTTCCAGTTTTTCAATCACTACTTGAAGGGCGAGCCGGCGCCGAAGTGGATGACGGAGGGGGTCTCGTTCATCGATAAGGATGTGAAACGCGATCCGAAGTAACAGCTGGAAAGCCTGAAGGCTTGAAAGCCGGAAACGACTAACGCTCAAAAGGCACCGAGCAGAAACTTCTGCTTCGGTGCCTTTCGGGCTTTCAGACTTTCCAGCCGTCCGGCTTCTTCGGCTTCGTCGCCTATTTTCCGCCGGCGAGCAGCCGCTTCACCTGATTGACCGTGTTGTTGATGCCGATCTCGGCAAGGTCCTTGCCGATTTCCTTGGTGGCAAAGTGTGGATTGCCGCTGAGACCGTTGTTTGCGCGCGGAGGCGCATTCGGATCCTGCGCACGGCCACCGCCGCCACCGCCGCCGCCAGCGCGACCGCCGCCGCCCGCCGCGCCGCCGCCACCACCGGCCGCACCGCCACCACCGCCGGCCGCACCACCGCCGCCTGCCGTCGCCGCGCCGCCGCCGGCCGCGGCGCTCGCCGCCCGGGCCGCCGCCGCGTCTCTGCGGTCTTTCCAGGCTTTGAGATCGGCCTCGAGCGATGCGCCCTCGTAACGCGTCCCGTCGAACGGCACCGTCTTGTAAATCGGCCGGATGTACTCGAACGGCTTCGTTTCCCAGTACATCATCTCGGCGGTTTCCATCATG
>Ga0114129_10005132_pt1 | contig 18432 bp, 15 predicted proteins | sample RhiMetdeltSRZDD1_FD_80071 | JGI IMG/M metagenome (GOLD analysis project Ga0114129, IMG submission 80071) | Populus rhizosphere microbial communities from Tennessee, USA - Rhizosphere MetaG P. deltoides SRZDD1 (version 2) (version 2) | ecosystem: Host-associated > Plants > Roots > Rhizosphere >...
ACGGGTATGACGGTGCTCTTTACCACCCACTACATGGACGAAGCCGAGCACGCGACCCACGTTGCGGTGCTCGATCGTGGTCGCCTCGTGGCCGTGGATACCCCGGAGGCGTTGAAGGCCCAGTTAGGCGGCGACGTGATCACCGTCGAGACCGATGAACCACACCAGTTGGCCCGGGAGATCAAGGAGCGATTCGGAATCGAAACGGTCGTGCTCGAAAATCGTGTCCGGCTCGAGCGGGCACGCGGCCACCAGTTCGTGACGACGTTGGTGGAAGCCTTTCCTGGACGCGTTCGGTCCATTGCGGTCGGCCAGGCGACGCTGGAAGACGTGTTCATTCATTTGACGGGCCATCGCCTCGAGGAGAACGCGGCGTGAAGAGCCTTCTTCTCGCTGCCACCACGCTCTGGCGCCGGGAAATCGTTCGCTTTTACCGGCAACCCAACCGAGTAATCGGAGCGGCCGGCACGCCGCTGCTCTTCTGGCTGTTGCTGGGGTCCGGCGTCGGACGATCCTTTCAGGGCGAGAGCAATCAAGGGTATTCACTTTACGTATTGCCGGGCATGGTGGTGCTCGTGCTTCTCTTCACGGCCATCTTCTCCACGATTTCAATTATCGAGGACCGCAAGGAAGGGTTCCTGCAGTCGGTGCTCGTAGCGCCGGTGCCTCGTCCGGTGGTGGTGTTTGGAAAAGTGCTGGGTGGAGCGAGTCTGGCCATCCTGCAGGCGCTCGTTCTCATCGCTCTCGCGCCATTGGCCGGCGGGCGGTTTCAACCGTGGGCACTGCCCCAGTTGCTCGGGATTCTCATCGTGCTCGGACTGGGCCTCACCAGTCTCGGCTTTTTCATTGCGTGGCGCATGCAGTCGATTCAGGGCTTTCACGCGGTCATGAATTTGTTCCTGATGCCGCTTTGGGTCTTGTCCGGCGCACTCTTTCCCGCCCAGGGGGCGGCCTCCTGGCTTCGTTTTCTGATCGCGATCAATCCCCTCTCTTACAGTCTGGCCGCGGTGCGCCGGCTTCTCCTGGTTGATCCCGGGCCGGGGGTGCCCAGCCTCGCCGCCGGGTGGGCGGTGAGCTTGGGGTTCGCCCTTCTTGCCTTCGGCGCCGCATCCCTGGTCGCTCGAGGGCACACGCGCGGGGATCTTTTGTGACCTCGGAGGGTCGAGCTCGGTTCTTATGGGCGGCCTGTGCCGCCATGGTTGCTGCTCTCTTGCTCCCGCGACTCACCTTCAAGTCGCGAACGCATGAAGACTCGCTCCCGCGATTGGGCAGCGTTCCCGCCTTCATCGTGTACGACCAGACGGGTAGTCCGTTTCCGAGCTCGCGGCTCGAGGGGTCAGTCTGGCTCGCGGACTTTTTCTTCACCCGATGCCAGGGGCTTTGTCCCGTGCTCACCGATCGCATGCACGATCTCCAGGTGAAGCTATCGAACGACAAGGGATGGTTTCTAGTATCGATCACCGTGGATCCGGCGCATGATCCTCCGGGCGCGCTGGAAGAATACGCCAAGGAGCACGGCGCCAAGACCGATCGCTGGGTGTTTCTCACCGGCGAGGAGCCCTCGATCCGGGCCTTGGTAACCCAGGGATTTCATTTAGCCGTAGAGCGGGATTCAACCAACGCGGCCGAGCCGTTGCTCCACAGCCAAAGCATTGCCTTGGTCGACCGAGATGGCGAGATTCGCGGGTATTACAACGCCACCGACTCGCAGGAGATGAAACATCTTCTCCGCGACACCAAGCGACTCCTCAACGCACCGGCATGATTGCGCTTCACGATCTTCCCAAGTTGAATGCCTGCCTCAATGCATTGAGCGCAGTATGGTTGGTGGCGGGATTGTGGTTCATCAAGCGTGGACGCATACCGGCGCATCGGTTTTGCATGATCGCGGCGGTCGTGACCTCCACCTTGTTCTTGACGTCTTACATCGTGTATCACGTGCAGGTGGGAACGACGCGCTTTCAAACCCCGGGTTGGGTGCGACAGGTCTATCTCTTGATTCTCGGCACCCACACTGTCCTGGCGGTGGCGGTCGTTCCCTTGGTGCTGATCACGCTGCGACGGGCCTTGGCCCGGCGCTTCGACCGGCACCGGCGGATCGCCCGGGTCACCTGGCCTATCTGGGTCTACGTTTCGGTGACCGGCGTGGTCATTTTCTGGATGCTCTACCACGTCGAGCCCGCTCTGCGGGCAGGGTAAAGCGGCCGGGCCCTTTCCCCAGGACCCTGGTAAAATCCGTCTCCGAGAGTTCTCTCCCCTCGCGTTTCCAGAAAGGGTCTGCGTTATGAACGAAGCATTGACTGCTCGCTACCGGAACTTTCTCGCTCGTGCCGCGGAGCTATCGGACCTGGAAAGCGCGGTAGCGCTCATCGGATGGGACCAGGAAGTGCTGATGCCGGAGAAAGGCGTGGTCGGACGCGCTCCGGTGGCGGCGACGTTGGCTGGGCTCCTCCACGAGAAACTGACCGCTCCGGCACTGGCCGATGATTTGGCCGCGCTCGAACGCGAGACGACCGAGTTGGGAGAGCAGGGTGCCGCGCAGGTTCGCGAACTGGGGCGTTTGCATCGCCGGGCCAAGAACGTACCCGGGGATCTGGTGCGGGCCGTGGCCGAGACGACCTCTAAGGCGACCGCGACCTGGCAGCGCGCACGCGCGGACAAGGATTTTCCATCCTTCGTTCCGTTGCTCGAAGAAATGATCCGCCTGAAGCGCAACGTGGCCGACGCGATCGGATACCAGGATGATCCCTACGATGCCCTTCTGGATGAATACGAGCCTGGCGCCAAGAGCAAAGATGTAGCGAAGACACTGGAGGACGTGCGCGAGTTCTTGATTCCGATCGTGAAAGCCATTGCGAGCCGGCCCAAGCCCAAGAGCGATTTTCTGGAAGGCGGTTATGACGCCGTGACCCAGGACAAGTTGGGCCGCGAGATGATCAAGGTGCTGGGGTTCGACATGACCTCGGGACGATTGGATACGTCGGCCCACCCCTTTACCAGCGGCATTCATCGGGGCGATACACGCCTCACCACGCGTTATAAAGACGATCTCACCATGGGTCTCTGGGGAACGCTGCACGAGACCGGGCATGGTTTGTATGAACAGAACCTCTCCGGAGAATTGCGACGGACTCCAATCGGCCCTGCCTGCTCGCTCGGCATTCATGAGTCCCAATCACGCATGTTTGAGAACCTTGTTGGACGCAACCGGAATTTCTGGAAGGCCTACTTCCCGCGACTGCAACAGTTCTTCCCTCAGAAGCTCGGAAAGGTCTCGCTGGAGGACTTCTATCGCGCCATCAACGTCGTCCAACCGAGCTACATCCGCACCGAATCCGACGAGGTGACGTACAACCTCCACATCATCCTGCGATTCGAGATCGAGCGCGAACTGGTGAGTGGCCGGCTGGCGGTCAAGGACCTCCCGGAAGTCTGGAACTCCAAGTTCAAGTCGTTCTTTGGGCTCACCCCGCCCAGCGACGACGTGGGCGTGCTGCAGGATATCCATTGGGCGGCGGGTTACGTGGGCTACTTCCCCACCTACTGCCTGGGCAATATCTACGCCTCGCAGTTTTACGCCGCGGCCACGCGTGATATCCCCGAGCTGGAGGCGCAAATCTCTCGGGGTGACGTACTGACCCTACGCGACTGGTTGATCGACAAGGTGCATCACTGGGGACGAACTTACCCCGCGGACGAGTTGATTCGGCGGGCCACCGGCAAGGGGCCTTCGACCGACGACTTCAAGACGTATATCCGGACCAAGTTTGGAGAGCTGTACGGCTTGTGAAGCAACACCAGGAGTCGTTGAGTTTTTCGCCGCGGGGCCGCGGGCTCCACGACATCACGGGGGACGTTTCGGCGGTGGTACGAAAGGCCGGTTTGAAGACCGGCCTTTGTCTTGTCTTCGTCCCCCACACTTCGGCCAGCGTACTGATTCAAGAGAACGCGGATCCCACCGCGCGCCAGGATCTGGAACGTTGGTTCGAGCGAGCGGCCCCGGACGGTGATCCCGTTTACCGGCACGATGCCGAGGGTCCCGACGATATGCCGTCGCACATTCGAACGGCTTTGACGTCGACCTCGGAGACGATTCCGGTGGTTTCGGGAGAGCTGGGGTTGGGAACGTGGCAAGGGTTGTATTTGTTCGAGCACCGGCTCCGGCCGGGACGGCGCACGGGCATCGTGCACGTGTGGGGGGAGTAATTAGCCGGGTCTTTCAAGAGTGGCAATATAGTGCACTGGCGCCAGCGCCAGTTGCTCCCCAGGATTGACTCGTCGTGAATGCCTCTTCTGACGTCTATATCTAACTAGATCGCACAGAAAATCGACGCGAACATCCCCTCGGCGCTCTTGCCGTAACCACACATGGACTCACCAAGGCGATCCCGCAACCCCTTACTTCTCATTAACTTATGGCACGCCGAAAACGATACCACACAAGGACCCGCTTGATGAACGAGCTTCTTATTGTCTGACAATAAGTTGGCGAGAGAAAAAGCGTAACCATGTGTGGTAGCAGCAAGAGCGCCGAGAGGATGGCGTCGATCTAGGGCGAGTAGGGTAGCGGACGGTCATCGCGCACGGTTTGGGCGAGTAAATGTGCTCAGGCGGAGAACCGATTGAGCATCGGTCATGTTGCCCGCCTCCAACTGAATGAAGTACATGCCCGTTTCCGTTCCATTGCCGGAGGAATCGCGGCCGTCCCACGAAACTTCGTGAGGACCTGGATCGAGGACGGAATTGACTAGAACGCGCACCAAACGCCCGGAAACGTCGAACACCCGGACCGAAGCAAGGCCATGCTGTTTCAATTGAAACTCGATGCTCATGGAGCCGTTAGAACTAGAAAATGGATTGGGACGACCCATTCCAAGCTGAGTCCGATAGCTAGGGCTATGCATGCTGGCCGAGATGGGACCAAAGCTTCGCGTTTCGCCCAGCCGATCCGTAATCACGAGTCGATAGAAATAAGGGCCTCCGGGTTTGACGTTGGAATCAACAAACTCGAACTCATCCCTATCCGTCGAGGTCGCCATGAACACCTGAGTGTAAGGTCCCTCGTTTTGTTGAGAACGATAGAGTCCGATGGAGGAAATGGCAGATTCTGATGAAAATACCCAACGAACCAGGATGGATTGGTTTTGAGGAATAGCTTGAAAACTCGTGAGATTAACCGGTGTAAGAATGTCGCACACACCGGGGGCTATCTGTAAACCACTACTCTCGTCGGCCAGATATAAGAAATCCGTTTGCTGGACGAGGCCGCTAGCGGACCCAGGTGTGTTCAGAATCCCCTTGTACATTGGTGCAGTTGGGTTGGAAACGTCCACTATCAGAAGGCCCGACTCTCCATTGGTTACACAGGCAATGTTGTTCATCACGGAGACGGCCCGCGGAATTCCGGGGGTCTTGAGACTCCCCACAATTTCCGGGGAAGCGGGATCCGAAACATCGACGATTCTCAAACCGAAGGAGGCGTCAATCACGTAGGCATAGTTGCCCGATACCGCGACGTCTACGGAGTAGGTCATGGGTTCGTTCCCAACAATACCTGCGTCGAAAGGTGAAGAGGACAGGTCTATGATCTCGAGTCCTGCTTCACCATCTGCCAGATAGGCAAAGTTCCCTACGGCGGTTAGACCCAATGCGGTTCCAGGAGTATCGAGAAAGAACGTAAAAATAGGGGTGGCCGGATGAGACACATCCATGATTTCGAAGCCGTACGAGTCATCAGCTATGTAGACATAAGGATAATCCAGAAAGAGGTCCTTCGCGCTGCCTGGAGTATCGAGGCTGCCTTCCAGAGTGGGTGAGGATGGATCCGAAATGTCTACGATTTCCACGCCGGATTGAGAATCCGCCACATAGGCGTAAGCGCCCAAAGACTTCACGGAAACTGCATAGCCAGGCGTATCGAAGTGGCCGAGAAGGCTGGGACTTGCTGGGTCCGTTACATCCACAAGCTGCAGACCGCTTCTGAAGTCCGCGATGCACGCCAAGTTTCCAATCAGGGCAACGTCCTCGGCCAAATCCGGCGTGTCCACAGCGCCCACAACCTCAGGTGAGTAAGGGTTCGAGATGGCGGCGATCTGCAACGTGCCGGGACCGATGCTTCCAGGCTTCATAGGAGGATTCGACGGACCTACAAAACCGGAGCTGCAATAGGCGTACAAGGCATCAGCGATCACTCCGTAGGCGTTCTTCCAGGCCGGAAGGCTAGCGATACGAATGGGGGATGCTGGATCGCTGACGTCGAATACCTGCAGGCCCGCATTGAAATCGGCCACATATGCATGGCGGCCATACAGACACACCGTCACAGCGGAACCTGGAGTATCCGCGCTTCCCACGAGTGAGGGGGATCCGGGATTTGAGATATCGATGATCAGTAGACCGGTGGAGCCATCCGTCGAATAAACATAATTACCATTCACGACCACGCTATACGAAGTCCAGGGCTGGTTCACCGCCCCCAAGATCATAGGAAGAGCAGGGTTGGTTACATCCACCACAAGAAGCCCCGATACGTCATCGGTCACATAAGCCAACGGACCAACCACTGTTACTCCATGTGTCGCACCAGGAGTGTCTAATTCGCCGACGATCACTGGAGACGCAGGATCACCGAAGTCCACCACCTGCAATCCTGAATCTCCGTCAGCCACGTAGGCAAACGTTCCAGCCATAGCTACGCCGTATGCCAAACCGGGGGTATCTACACTGCCAATAACGGTCGTGGAGATCGGGTCAGAAATATCGACGACTTTGAGACCGGAAGCCATGTTGGCGACGCAAGCGTAGGATCCGGCGGCCACGACCTGGTACGACTCGTCTGAAATATCGACATGTCCAACGACGGATGGAACGGCGGGGTTCGAGACGTCGATGACTTGCAGTCCAAGGCCGAAGTTCAAAACAAAAACGTAGTTTCCGGTGACCGCAGCGCTGATCGCAAGGCCCTGCGTCTGGATCTGCCCTGCCCAATGAGCGAACGTGCTGTAGTCGATGCAGCTTGCCTCGGCTCTTTGAGGCAGGAAGAGCCCAAACAGCCCAGGACCGACTAAGAGCCAAGCCCACAATGAGACGGTTCTTAAAATGCTCATTCCGTCCACCATTACAGATGCATACCAACTGGGTCCTGGCTCAGTCAACTAAATGATCGAGCGCCCATTGAGCGTGCTCCCGCAGGATCTCCGAAGAATCGCGCAGCGCCCCTTCGAGAGCCTCCCTCGCCCCCGGTCCCCCCACATTCCCCAGCGCTACGCACGCATTTCGCGCCAGACCTTCGCGTTTGGCCCGCATGACCGCGGTTCCGGCGAAGCGCCTCAGAAACTCGGCGTCGTCCATCGTCACCAGATCGGTCAGTAACGGTGCCAGCAACTCGGGGCGCGGCTTGAAATCCGCCTCCCGGGCCTCGCGCGCGAAGCGATTCCACGGGCAGGCTTCCAAACACTCGTCGCACCCGAACACTCGGTCTCCCAACGCCTCCCGAAACTCCACCGGGATCGACCCCCGATGCTCGATGGTGAGATACGACAAGCACCGATTCGCATCGAGCTGATACGGGGCAGGAAATGCGTTGGTGGGGCACGCGTCCAGGCATTTCCTGCACGTGCCACAGTGATCCTCGCCTCGAGCATCCGCCTCGAGATCCAAATTGGTCAGCACTTCTCCCAGGAGCAGCCACGATCCCCACTCGCGGCTCACCAGATTCGTGTGCTTCCCCCGCCATCCCAGCCCCGCTCGTTCCGCCCACAGCTTCTCCAACACCGGCCCGGTATCGACATAATGTCGCGTCGAAACACCGGCAAAACTCTCCTGGAGCAATCGCGCAAGCTCGCTCAGGCGACGCGTGAATATCTTGTGATAATCCCGGCCTCGGGCGTAACGCGCAATGCGGCCCCGCCCGGCCACACCCTCCGAGGTGTCCTCCCCATAATTGAGGCCGACACAAATGATGGAACGGGCTCCGGGAAGAATGCGGGTGGGATCGAGCCTACGATCGGTGTTCCGGGCCATGTAGCCCATGGTTCCGTGGCGACCCTGGTCCACCCAATCCGTGACTCGGCCAACGTCTTCACCAAGTGCTTCGATCCGCGCGATACCCACCAGGTCGAAGCCGGCCTGCACCGCAAGCTGTTTCACCAGAATCGAGGCCTGATCTTCCGTCCTTGCGGGGTTTAACATTTCACGTGCACGGATTATACCGCGCAGGCACCCCGACGCCGTTTCGGCTACACTCCCTCTTCTTCCGCCCATGAACATCTTGAAATGAGCCCGGGGCCTTCCAAAACCATGAGTCAGTGGATTCTCTCCGGTACGCACGGCGACCGGCCCCTTCGCGTTCAACTTGGGGAGGGCGTTCACATGGTGGGACGTACTCCCGAAAACGCAGTCGCCGTTCCCGACGCGGCCGTGTCTCGCCGCCATGCCGAACTGCGGATCGAGGGCAGCCGGCTCGTGCTGCGCGATTTGGGCAGCATGAATGGAACGTTCGTGAACGGAATTCAGCTCAAGGGCGAGCGCGAGCTGGCCTCCGGAGATCAAATTCGGTTTGGGCAGATAACCCTGACCGTTACCCCCGCCGAAATCCCGGAACGGCCGCTGGTGGTGGCGGATTCCTCCACCTCCAACTTCACCATCACCACCTCGATCGAAGAGATTCGCCGCGAGGCGAAACAGTCCCGCTCCGATCGCATCCTGGCTTCGGTTTCCGAGGCCGGACAAATGCTGTCCCGACGGATGGAACTCTCCGAGCTTTACGAAAAGGTTCTTGACCTGATCTCGAAAGCGATCACCACGAGCCGCGTGCTCATTCTGTCCAAGACCGAGGGTGAGCCGCGCGTTGTCGCCTCGAAGGTCGGCGACTCGGCGCCCGAGGAGCCCTTGCGTCTCTCCCGAAACATGCTTTCCGACATCTTGGTTGGCGGAAAGGCGTTCCTGACCGCTGACGCGTCCGCGGACACGCAGTGGCAGGACAGAGGCAGCATCGTGAGTCTTGGCGTTCACGCGGCTATGGGGGCACCTCTCTTCGACAACGACAAGATCCTGGGGGCCATTTACGTCGATTGCCGGACCGCCGGACTCAACTATGAGGCCGAGGATCTTCGCCTTCTTACGCTTCTGGCCAACATGGTAGCGGTGAAGATGACCCACAGCCGTCTCGAAGCGGAGGAGCAAGCGCTGGAAGAACTCCGCCGCGAGCTCAGCCTGGCCGCGCGCATCCAAACCAACCTGCTGCCCAAGAACATCCCCGTCGTGCCTGGTTACGAGCTCTTCGCCTATCAAGCCGCCTGCACCGACGTCGGGGGCGATCTCTATGACTTGCGACCCGCCCGGGACGGCGGGCTTTGGATCATCCTCGGCGATGTTTCAGGACACGGAGTGGCCGCGGCGCTCCTCATGTCCAACGTCATGGCCGGAATTCAAATCCTGGCCGAAACGGCTGCCGATCCTCTCGATCTCGTCACCCGGCTTGAAGCCTATGTGAGCCAGCACATCGAACTGGGCCGCTTCCTCACCCTCTTCGCCGGATTGCTCGACCCATCCTCGGGCACGCTTCGGTACGTGAACGCCGGCCAGAATGCTCCACTCCTGGTGACGAAAACGAGTCGCATCACCCTCGAAAACTCCGGACTGCCGGTGGCTATCCTTCCCGGCGTTCACGCCCGCACTCCTCTTGAGTGCCGGCTCGCCGACGGCGACCTTCTCCTCATGGCCTCGGATGGCGTGACCGAGTTCAATCATCAGGGCGTCCAGTATGACGAGGGGCGCTTCCAGCAATTTCTGGACGGCATTGGCGGGAAAGGGGCCGAGGACACGGGACGTTCATTGCTCCGCGACCTCGAGGCCTGGAGCGAAGGGGCTCCCGCAGCCGATGATGTCACCCTGTTAGTCATCAAACGCCAATGATTCGTGCTCAGGTCGGCATCGCGGAACCCCCTCCGGTTCCCGGACAGCCCGCTCATGTTCGACTAGAGCGATTGAACGCGCTCTGGTTCCAGGTCACCGGACTTCTCTGCAACTTGGAGTGCGCGCACTGTCTCGTCGATTCGTCCCCGCGGAACACATCCATGCTGTTTCTGGATCGCGCCACGGTGCAGGCGTATTTGCAGGAAGCCGATATTCTGGGAGTCAAAGAGATTTACTTCACGGGGGGAGAGCCGTTCCTGCACCCTCAGATGCCGATCCTTCTCGCCGACGCGCTTGCGATCGCGCCGACCACCGTGCTCACGAACGGCACGCTGATCACCCCGGCGATGGCCCAGGCGTTGCGTCGCGTTTCCGATGGGTCGCGATACTCGTTGGAAATACGAGTGAGCATGGATCATCCCGATGAAACGGAAAACGATCGACTGCGAGGTCGTGGGTCGCATGCCAAGGCGCTTCGCGCGGTGCTGCGACTTCAGAATGTCGGATTGCCTCCCATCGTGACCGCAACGGATTTCCTGCAACACAACGGATCGTCACTCTTCGAGTCTTTCCTCGCCATGCTGTCCCGAGAAGGCGTGCAGAAACCACGGCTCAAGATGCTCCCCGTGTTCCACATCGGAAAGCTCGAGGATCCGCAAACCGGGGGCTCGGTCAGCCAGGCCATGATGGCCGGCGTGGATCCTCTTTTCCTTCAGTGCTCCCAAACTCGGGTGATTACGGCGGAGGGCGTGTATGCCTGCCCCATCCTGGTCGGGAAAAAGGAAGGATTTCTTGGCAGCGGACGGTTGCGAGGAAACACGGGGGTCGATTTGGTCCATCATGCCTGCCGGACCTGTTACCAAACCGGCATGTCGTGCGCCAATACCTGATGGATACGCTGCAGGCAGTTCAAGAGGCTCAGGAGCTATCCGGTTCCTACGCGAGAGTGGCGGTTTTCGGCGGCATCTACAGCAACTACCTGGCCTTGGAAAAGGCGCTCGATCTGGCCCGCGAGCGCGATGCCGAAGCGATCCTTTGCCTCGGTGATCTCGGTGGATTCGGCCCCATTCCCGACCGAACCTGCGCGTTGCTTCGCGATGCCGGCGTAGAAGTCATGCGCGGCAACTACGACGAGTCGATCGCTCAGGATCTTGGCGATTGCGGATGCGGGTACTCCGATCCCCGTGACAATCACTTCGCACAACTGTCCTACGACTACACCGCCGCTCGAACCTCCGCCAAGAACAAAGCGTGGCTCAGAAAACTGCCGTCGGCCTTTCGGTTCAGGTTGGGCGGCATATCCGTGCTCACCTGCCACGGCTCGCCGCGGCAGACGAACGAATTCCTTTGGGAAACCGGAACTCCCGACGGCCTTCTGCGGCGTTTTCTCGACGCTTTGGGAGCCGATCTACTCTTGGGCACGCATTCAGGAATCAAGTGGGAACGGCGGCTGCCGGACCAGCGTGGATTCGTGAACGTAGGCGTCCTGGGACGGCCGGAAAACGACGGTTTGCCGAATGTCTGGTTCACCCTGCTCGATGCGGATGCCGAGAAAGGCTACCGCGCCGAATTCATCCCGGTGACGTACGACCACGAGCGCCTCGCCCACGAAGTGCTGGCCGAGGAGCTACCCCAAGAATTCGCGGCAACCCTCCTCACCGGATGGTGGACGACATGTCTCGAGAACCTTCCGGCCAAAGAGCGAGCCCGGGGGCGATTTTGAGTGGCGAAGCTCCGGCCGGATAGCGCGTCGGGTCGGTCGGGTATCATCATGGCGATTTACCCACCCTCGCTTCCACGGAGAATCCTGATGTTGAAAATATGGAATCGTGGCCTGGAGAGCCGGGCCATTCTTGGCTGTCTCATTCTTGCCTCGACCGCGCTGGTTGAGCCCGCTCGTGCGGCCCAGAGCGGTCTGGATGCCATTTCGGGAGATAGCCTCATCTCGGATGTGCGATGGCTGGCCGACGACGCCCGCGAGGGGCGGATGACCGGAAGCCCCGGCTGCGAGGCTTCCGCCAACTGGATCGCCGCGCATTTTCGAGCCTTCGGCCTCGAACCGGGTGGAGATCAGGGTACTTATTTCGAGAACTTCTCTGCGGAGGTTGGGGTTGGCTTTGGTCCCGATAATGCTTTGAAGCTCAGCGGCGTTCCCGGCTTGGAAGCGCCGGCCATGGACAAGGACTACCGTCCGATGGTCTCGAGCGAAAATGGATCGCAAAAGGCAAGCGTGGTTTTCGCCGGATACGGGCTCACCGTTCCCGATTTGGGTTACGACGATTACGCGGGAATCGACGCGTCCGGGAAGTTCGTGATCGTGCTCCGCCATCAACCGCTGCAAGCCGATACGGCGAGCGCGTTCAGCAAGCTCGATCCGGCGACCTATGTGTCCATCCGCGCGAAGCTCAAGAACGCAAAGAACCATGGTGCGGTGGGAATGATCTTCGTGACCGGCCCGGGGAGCCCCGAAGCCAAGAACGACAACCTATTGACTCCGCGGTGGAAGGAAGCGATTGGGGGCGCCGGCATTTTGGCGGTGCACATGAAGCGCAACGTGGCCGAAAGCGTCTTATCCGCAAGCGGCGTCGATTTGAATCAATGGGTCGCCGACGTCGACAAGAGCAAGAAGCCCAATTCGGTGGTTTTGGGAGACAAGATAGAATTGGACTTAAAAGTGGAGGTCGAGAAAGAAGAGCGCCAGACCGCGAACGTAGTCGGCATCCTGCGAGGCACGGATCCAAGCGCGAAGGCGATCGTATTGGGAGCGCACTACGATCACTTGGGCCGGGGTAACGAGAGCTCCCTGGCTCCGAGCCAGATCGGTCAAATCCACAATGGCGCGGATGACAATGCTTCCGGAACCTCCGGATTGATCGAGTTGGCCCGGGTGCTATCGGCCGGCCCGCGTTTCAAGCGCACGTTGATCTTTGCCGCGTTCTCGGGCGAGGAACTGGGCCTATTAGGCTCCAAGCACATGGTCGAGGAGCCGCCGATTCCTTTGGATCAAGTTGATGCCATGCTCAACATGGACATGATAGGGCGGCCCAAGGGTCACAAGGTTCTGGTGGGCGGCGTGGGAACGTCACCGGTTTTCGCTGCTTTGCTGGATCATGCCGGCCAAGGTCGCGCCCTCAAGATCGAGGCTTCCAAAGGCGTGGAAAGCGCCAGCGATCACGAAGAGTTCTATCAGAAAGGCGTTCCGGTCCTGTTCTTCTTCAGCGGCTTGCACGAGGACTACCACAAACCCACCGACGACTGGGAAAAGATCGATAAGGAAGGGATCGCCGAGATAACCAAGATCGTGTGGAGCACGGCCACCGAGCTGGCGGGCGGGAGCGAAGACCTGGAGTTCGTGAAAGCGGTCGAGACGAAGGACCCGCATGGGAGCGGCAAAGGCAGCGGCTTTGGCGCCTACTTTGGCTCGATTCCGGATTACGGCGCCCAGGAGCGCGGCGTGAAACTGGCGGGAGTGAAGGAAGGAAGTCCGGCGGCCGCGGCAGGAGTGAAGGAAGGCGACATCATCATCAAATTCGGCGGCCACGAGATCGCGGACATTTATGACTACACGGACGCGATCAAGGAGCGAAAGCCGGGGGACACCGTGGACGTCATCGTGATCCGAAACGGCAAGGAGGTCGCACTCAAGGCAACGCTGGCGAGCCGGGACTGATCCGCCAAAGCAGATGTTGGGTTGAAAGAAATTTACTGGCGCTAGCGCCACTGCGATCATCTGTCTAGTTCACGGGGACAGCGACGAGCGTGTCGATTTCCGTGTCAAAATCCACGAGCTGACCGGAAATGCAATCCCGCAGAAGAATCTCAAGAATTACTCTGTGCGAGCCCGGTGACACGCCGGTCAATGTTGCCGTGTATCGAGAATCAACGTTTCTAATGCAGAGAACATTGCACTGGCTTATGTCCGCATCGACGACAATGCTCAAACTGTCCGACCGCACCAGCCTCCCGGCAATTTGATACACACATCCCGTGTAGAAGCCCACGATTTCGATCGTGCCCGGAGCGACGACATGGACGTATGCCGAAGAGTCGGTGATGCTTGGAATAATCCGAGATGCAAAAGAGAACTCTGTGGGCTCGTTTGGTGGAGGGGTTACTTCGTCATCGCAAGCGAGAGAGGTTAACACCAGAAGGGTCCCGACGACGAGGAACCTCATTGTCACTTCCATCCTCGAGCCCGCAAGTATTTTACAGGCCACCCTAGCCAGCCGGGACTGGAAGCATACCTACCATCGGGGAAAATAGTCGCGATTCTCCTTCGCCTCCGCCCACCACGCTGGTTCCGGTTCATGCCCTGGCGTCCAATGACCCACATAGTCGACGCTCTGCCCCACGGCCCGGAAGTACCAGTACTCGCTTTCCATGCAACCGTCGAGACAATCACCGCTGCCCTTCCGAAACAAGTAGGTTCGACTCCCCTCCCTCTGTAACGGGTACAGGTTGGACCAGTCTCCAACGCGTCTAGCCGGATACGCCAAAACAACTCCAGGAAATCCTTGATAGCGCGGCGCCATGAGGCGGGAATGGATCCAATCATCGAAGATCAGCGACAGCCAAGGAATCTTCGGGTTGATCCACTGAATCGAGGCTCCTTCCAACCGGTTGAGATCATCCCAAGCGGTGTACATCCCCTGGCGAACGCTGTCGATGGCTCCCTCCGTCATCGAGATTAGGATTTCGTTCTCGGCCCACAGTGGCTGGGGCCCAAGGGCCACTTCCGGGATTTCGTCCTGGTATTTTCCGCGGATGGCATCCAGCTCCACGGCCACGCTCATGGCCAGATCCTGGTCGGGCCGGATCGTCTGTCCCAGGATGATCGAGATGAGCTGAGCGTCATCGGAAGATGAAGATCGAGGCGTGGGAACCGGAGGGGACACTTCGTCGTTGCAGCCAGGAAGGAGGAGAAGCAGGAGAGTTCCGATCAGCTGGGGCTTCATGAAGGAGTCCCCCTATCAAGCCCTTCGAATATTTTATCCGCAAACACGGGTTTCCGACAAGGACTCAGATCACTCAAGGGTCCTGTTCTACCACCCCGAACGATCCCTCAACGAGGTGATGTGAGCCACGTGATGCCGGGAGTGCCACCCGTAAAGCCCGGTCTGTCGCGCTATCGAGAATTTTCCTAGATCCGGGTGCATGAAGGCGCGCTCGAACTCGGATGGGCTCAGCGATTCGAGCAAATGTGACCAACGCGCGTGCAAACCCTGCACGAGCGAAAGGGATGGCTCGATAGGAAGCGTCCGGGCATCTGCCAGCTCCGCCCATCGGTCTTCCATGTAGGTTCGAATGTCCGGCAAATCTTCCGTAAGCGCGAGCCGCAGCCGCGTGTAGGCGTTGATGTGGCTATCCGGCAAATGATGGACAACTTGCCGCACCGTCCAACCTCCCGGTCGGTACGGCGTATCGAGTTGACGGTCACTGAGACCCGCCACCGCCGCGGCAAGACGATCGGGCAGCTCGCGAATGTCACGGCAAGCAGATTGCAAGCTTACGGCATCCATCGGCGCATGAATGTCGAACTTGCCGATGGGATAACGAAGATCATCCATGGGACATTACCTCCCTGCTTCCGTCTTCACCCAGATCGGGTTCGTGAACGCGATCGGCAACGGCCGAGCGAAAGAGCCCGAGGCCGTCACCACGGGGTCCATCGGCTCGTTGCCCTCCACGCGAACTACGACAAACGATGGCGAATTTATCGTGACCTCAATGTCCTCATCGAATCGTAATGTCCTCGACCGGCCGCGCAGCAGGTAGCTCGAATCTTCGCGTCCGTTCACGTACACCCGCACTATCTTCACGTCCACCCACGACGGGGCCACCACGCGAATGTGCCCCAGAATGGTTCCTCGAGACACCAACGTCCCGCCAACTCCTATACCGCCCAGCGTGAAATCGATAAAGGGACCGTTCGAAACCACCACGCGGCCCAGCCGCAAACCCTCCACGAACTTCGCCATCGGCTCCGTTTCCGAGGATGGTTCCAAGGCGACGAAATTGCGCGGCACCCCGGCCTCATCGCCAAACAAGGACCGGCTGTCCGAATTCCCCACCGCCGTGACCGGGGAATCGCTCCCCAAGAGCCGCATCCAATCGTCCCACAAGGCCGGGAACTCCGGATTGCTCTTCCCGCTCAGCACCTCCATGAGATCGAAGTCCCGGCGAAAACCCGCGCGAGCCGTGTCCACTTTGGCCGTATAGCCATAGGTGTCGAAGTAGCCGCCCGACCGCGGATCATCCACCTGGATCAACACCTCCTCGCCTGCACTGTGCAAACGATCGAACAACGTGCCCAAGGACAGCGCATTCTCATAAAGCAGGGCCTCTCCCTCCAGCGCGCGAAGCCCGAGGGTGTCCGCGTGAATTGGCAAGGGAAACGCTTGAAATCGCCCCACGCGGGTCGTTATTTCTTCCCCGACCACGGCACGAAGCGGTGCAGCCACTTTCATCGTATCGAGCACCGATGCATAGTTCGTGCGCGACCAAGGATCACCGGACACGAACCACTCGATCCCCTCACAGGCCAGCTCCGCTGCCCGCTCCTCCAAGCCGATCGGCGCATCCTCGGTGGGCAGGGCGTGCACATTGAGATCCGCTTCCACCCACGCCGGAGGTATCTCGAGTCGAACGAGTCGCGCCTCGAGTCCCGTGTCCTTGCCGGCCAGCAAGGACACCTCTCCTCTCCAAGCCTGATAACCCGGCCCCCGAGTGGCGGTCACGCGATAGCGGCCCGCCGGAACCTGAACCCGCGCCGTTCCCGTGGGCGTAAAGTGATAGCTTCCCGCTCCCCCAATGTCGTAGCGGGGACCGAAGTCCGGGGTCGGCGTGTCGCCGACACCTTCGAAGGTCCAACGCGCGGGGCTAGGGCGCCCGTTATAGTCCAGAGCCTTGAGCACGACCGTGCACGGGTCGGGCAAGTGCAGAGTGACCTCTCTGGGTTTCCCCGGAGTCACCATCACCTTCACGCTTGCGGCGCGGCCACGCTCGGGATGATGGACCTCGAACACGGCTTCTCCAGCCGGCAACATCCAGTCCGTGGGGGCAGGCAACACATCGCCCCCCAGAATCGGCGAGCCGTCCGGCTTTCGTATGTCCAGCCTTCCTCCCCGCACGAGGTGGCCGTCATGTCCTTCGACCGTCAGGCGCACCATACCGAGGTTCGTGATGCTCCGATCCGCGTACGCCTCTGTGGACACGAACGCGGTCGACGTGGCCACGTAGAGCTTTCGCGTGTAGACGACCGAATCACCAGGTGCCAAGTCGACGGTGCGAATGACCGGCGCCGACCAGGATTCACCGTACTGCCCGGTCAGATCCGCTTCCTGACTCACCCAGGCATACGCGGTGCCGTCACCGAAGCCCAAGAGGAACGGCAACAGAGGGCGCTGCCCCGCCAGCTCCCTGCCTATCCCCGGACCGTAAGGACTCGCACGGCCCCACTGAATCCCATCCCCCAACTGCAACTCCCTGACCGGCTTGGCGCCCGTGTTTACAACCGATGTTTGAATGCCGACGAACGTGGCCTTGGGCGCGAGAGAGTAGGTCGTGGTGACCTTCAAAGTTCCGTTCTCGGAATCTTTCCCTCGCGCGATCAGGCTCGCGCCCGGTCCCGCGGCAACACTCGTGTACCACGCGTGCCGCCCGGAGTTTGGAACGAAAAATGGGATGACTTCACGGAGAAGATCCTCTCCGCCTTGGGGTACGGCATCGAGGATGTTGCCGTCGTGCTCTCCGCCGTCCCGTCGCAGACCCGCGCCGCTCACCACCACACGCATCTGATCATTTTCCAGCACCCAATCGCCCTTCATCCCCATTTCCATTGCGCCGGGATGCGTCGTGGGTTGAAAGGCAGTGGTGCGCGCATAGCCGGGACCTATAACCGGTCCCGTGCGCACGATGACCGGAGGTTTTCCCCCCCCGCAACCTTCCACAATGAGAACGCTGATGCCGAACCAGATCCGAAGACGTCGCATCGGGACATGGTAACGGCCCAACGCCATCCTCTCCACCCGGGGTCAGAGAGCGGGCAGAAGCGCATCCAAGAGGACGCCCATTCGATCGGCGGTTTGTTCCGCGATGCGTAGCACCTCTTGGTGCGATTGGCGTTCCTTGCCGATCCCGGCGCCGAGATTCGTGATGGCGCAGAGCCCCAAGACGTCCATCCCGAGCTGCCGAGCCGTCAGCACTTCCGGAACGGTCGACATGCCGACCGCATCGCCCCCCAAATGGCGCAGCATGGCGACTTCGGCGGCCGTTTCGTAAGCGGGACCGAGCACGGACACATAGACCCCTGTCGCCACGCGCGGGAGGGAAAGTCGCCGGGCGGTTTCCTGGGCCAGTTCGATCAACCGTGGTGCATAGGGCCGGGAGAGATCGACGAACCGCGTGGCATCAAGGAGCGGCCCTCGCCCGCGGAGCGGACTTCGAAACTGGAAATGAATGTGGTCCTCGATGATGAGGAGATCTCCGGGCGAAAGATGCGAGCCCAGTCCGCCTGCC
>Ga0114129_10005133_pt1 | contig 18430 bp, 17 predicted proteins | sample RhiMetdeltSRZDD1_FD_80071 | JGI IMG/M metagenome (GOLD analysis project Ga0114129, IMG submission 80071) | Populus rhizosphere microbial communities from Tennessee, USA - Rhizosphere MetaG P. deltoides SRZDD1 (version 2) (version 2) | ecosystem: Host-associated > Plants > Roots > Rhizosphere >...
GATGTCCTGCAGGCAGGCCGCCGCCAGGCTGGATGCGTATCCGCGCGAGCACATGATGATCACGCGCTGGTCGTACCCGGTTGCCTGCGGCAGCCTCGACTCGCTGCCGGGGTCGAACCGCCACTCCAGGACGTTGCGCTCCACGTGCAGCGCCCCCGGAACGACACCCTCCGCGGCTCGCTGGTCCAGCGGGCGGATGTCGACAAGCAGTGCCCCGTCACGGATGGCCTGAGACGCCTCGGCCGGCCCGAGCCGGTGCAGGCGCCGCCGCGCGGACGTGAGGATCGCGTCGATGGACCGGCTCGGCACCCCGCCTACCGCCCTCACCAGCACGCCGCCGTCTCCACCGCGGCCAGGACAAGCCGGCCGGCGCTGACGTCGAACCGGCGCATGGTGGTGAGCGGCGGGGAATAGGCGTGCACGCTGAGCGCTGTCCGGGCCGATTCGTTCCGCACGTCGTGGACGTACCGCGGACCGAACGACCTGACCGGTCCCGGCATCCGCGCGGCGCCCACGGGATCGGGCCGGCCACCGTATGCGGCCCGCTCCCGCAGGCAGCCCTGCACGACGGTGAACGCGCCGCCGGAGCTGCCATGGTCATGGAAGCCGGTGCGCTGGCCGGGAAGCCAGCTCAGCAGCCAGACCTCGTGATCCTCGTCCCGCGCCAGGCGCTGGTACCAGCGGCGGTCCGCGTCGTACCTCACCAGCGCGAGCCAGCGCTCCGGGCGGGTGGCCACGTCGAGGACGAGCTGGCGCAGGCGGGCCTCGCCGACCGCCAGGCGGGTGCCGGGAGCATTCATCCTGTTATTCCGATCGTTTTAATAGGAATCTGATCCAGCGACTGTAGCACGGCGGTGGCGGCGACACCCGGGATATGGTCTCCGGCGGGCCGCGGAAGGGCCCGGCGCGCACGGCACTCCCCGGGACCTGCGCAGCCGTGGCTGCCACGTAGAGTTGGCAGGCGTGGAATCCGGCCGCTGTAACGAGGGCCAGCCGGCACCGGAACGGCTGGCCGTCCGCACCGTCCCCGTAGCCGATCCGGGCCGCCTGGTGAGCCGGCTCCCCGAACCCGCCGCGCTGGCCTGGATCCGTCACGGCGAAGGGCTGGTCGGCTGGGGTGAGGCGGCCAGGATCACGCTGCCGGCCGGCGAGGACATGTTCACGGCCAGCGAGAAGTGGCTGCGCGAACTGTTCGATCGCGCCACGATCGAGGACGCGGTCGCCCTGCCCGGCTCCGGGCCGGTCGCCTTTGGCAGCTTCACCTTCGACCCCACTTGCGATGGCTCCGTCCTGGTGGTCCCCAGTGCGGTGCTCGGCCGCCGTTCCGGGCGGGCCTGGCTCACCACGATCGGCGACCCTGCCGACTCTCTGCGCCCGGCCGGCCCGCTCATCCCGCCGGCCGAGGTGCGCTGGCACGACGGCAGCCTGCCCGCGCCGGACTGGGAGCAGGCCGTCGCCACGGCGGTCGGCCGGATCCGGTCGGGCACGCTCGGCAAGGTGGTCCTCGCCCGTGACCTGTACGCCACCACGTCCGAGGACATCGACGTGCGGGTCCTGCTCCAGCGGCTGGCCGACCGCTATCCCGATTGCTACACCTTCGCCTGCGCGGGTCTGGTGGGAGCCACGCCCGAGCTGCTGATCAGGCGGCAGGACGACGACATCAGCTCGCTGGTCCTCGCCGGCACCATCGGCCGCGGCCGGGACGCCGCGGAGGACGAGGCGCTCGGCGACAGCCTGCTCTCGTCGGCGAAGGAGACGGAGGAGCACGAGTACGCGGTCGCGGGGGTGCGCGACACGCTCGCGCCGCTGTGCGACACGCTGACGGTGGACAGCCGGCCGTCCCTGCTGCGCCTGGCCAACGTGCAGCACCTCGCCACCGCCATCAGCGGCAGGCTGGCCCAGCCGGAGCAGGGCACCGACCATTCGGTGCTCTCGCTCGTCGCCGCGCTGCATCCCACCGGCGCCGTGTGCGGCACCCCGACCGAGGTGGCCATGGAACTCATCCGCGAACTCGAGGGGATGGACCGCGGCCGCTACGCCGGGCCGGTCGGCTGGGTGGACGCACGCGGCAACGGCGAATGGGGTATCGCGCTGCGCTGTGCCGAGGTCGACGGCCCGCGGGCGCGGCTGTTCGCCGGCGGCGGCATCGTCAGCGGCTCGGATCCGGTGGCCGAACTCGCCGAGACCCAGGCCAAGTTCCGCCCCATGCAGTTCGCGCTCGAAGCCTGACGCCCGCCACCGGTCACCGCGCTCCCGCCGCGGCGGTACACGCCGCGCGCAGCCGGTGGCGCAGCGCCGTCCCCGCCGTCCGGCTGGTCCGCACCTCCACGAACCGGATCCCCGCTCCCGGCGGCCCGTGCCCCTCCGGCGCGCGGTCTCCCCACAACGCGCCGGCCAGGCCTGACGCCCGCTCCAGCGTCACCGCGGGGATGCCGGCGGCCGCCGCGGCCTGGGCGAGCGCCCTGCCGTGCGGGGTGCCGAACACCCGCTCGAAGGATGCGGGGAACGCGGCCTGCTCCAGCAGCGAGAAGATCCCGCCCCCGTCGTTGTTGACAACGACCAGGACCAGATCGGGGCGCGGCTCCTCCGGGCCGGCGAACAGGCCGGGCAGGTCGTGCACGAACGCGAGGTCCCCGAGCAGCGCGACGGCTGGCCCGCCCCCGGCCCGCTGGTGGGCGAGCGCCGCCCCGCACGCGGCGGAGATCAGGCCGTCGATGCCGCTCACCCCCCGGTTGGCCAGCACCGTGACTCCCGGCCGCGGCGCCATCTGCTGGTCGAGATCACGAATGGGGAGGCTGGAGGCGGCCCACAGCAGCGCCCCGTCCGGGACGGCGGCCGCCAGGTCACGGGCGAGCCGGGGCTCGCTGAGGGCGTCGTCGGCGTCGAGGATGGCGGACGCGGCGGCGCGCGCCGCCGCGTCCGCGGTCCGCCACGACGCCAGCCATCCGGTGCCAGCGGAACTGCGCCCCGCCAGCCGGACTGCCGGGGCGACGTCGGTGGCGGTGCGGGCAGGATCCGCCCAGCGCCCCGGGCCCTGCGCGACCACGACATGCCGCGGGGGCGCGCCGGACGGTGCGGCCGTCTTCAGGTAGGCCAGCTGGCCGCGGGACAGCCCCGGCCGGCCGGCCGAGACGATCACGTCCGGCCGGTGCGCGGCCGCGAACTCGGCGGAGTCGAGAAGGAACGGGTACGCGGCCAGGGCGCCGGGCCCCGCCCGCGCGCCCGAGGACGGCTCCGCGAGCACCGGCCAGCCGGCTTCCTCGGCGAGCCGCAGCAGCGCGGCCGGGTCGGTGCAGCCGTCACCGCAGACGACCACCCCGCGCTCGGTCCAGGGCAGCTCCAGCGCGGGGCCGGCCGGTGCTGCGCCGATCGCCGTCCACGGCGCCCCGCCGGGCCGGCCGGCCAGCGGCTCCGGCCAGCCAGCGGCGCCGCCCGGCCCGGCGGCAGCGGAACGCGCCTCACCGGGATCCTCCCCGGCGCCATCCGCCGCATCCGGCACGAGCGGCTCGCGCAGCGGCAGGTTGAGGTGAACCGGGCCTGGCGCGGCGCCCGCGCCTCCGGCGGCGGACGCCCAGGCGCGGCAGGCCAGGGACCGCCAGTAGGCGTTCATCCCCTCCCGCGCCTCCGGCACGCCGACCTCACAGAACCAGCGCACCGCGCTCCCGTACAGCTTCAGCTGGTCGACCGTCTGGTTGGCGCCGGTCCCCCGCAGCTCCGGGGGACGGTCGGCGGTGATCACGAGCAGGGGCACACAAGCCTCGTCGGCCTCGACCACCGCCGCGTGGAAATGCGCCGCCGCCGTGCCCGACGTGCAGACGACCGCGACCGGGCGGCGGCTCACCTTCGCCAGGCCCAGCGCGAGGAACGCGGCAGACCGCTCATCGATCCGCACGTGCAGCCGGACCGCGGGCCCGGTCGACTGCCGCCACAGCGCCATCGCCAGCGGTGCGTTGCGCGACCCGGGGGCGATGACCGCCTCGGTGAGCCCGCACCGGGCCAGCTCGTCGGTGAATGCCGTGGCGAACGCGGTCGCGGGATTCACGGCGAGTCCTCCGGCAGCGAGCCCCGCAGCGGCCGATCCAGGTAGCGGGCAGCCGCGATCACGCGGTCCCGCCAGGGAGCCGGGTCGACCTGGAAGGCCGCCAGGCGCCCCATATCAACGGCGGGCCGGGCCGCCGGCAGGACGCCACCCACAGCCACCAGGGGTGAGGCCGTCACGTCGCCGGTGAGCAGGCTCATCGTGGCCAGGCCGCAGGCATAGGGAAGCTCGGGCAGGGCTGCGGCGAGCGCTACCCCGGCCGCCAGCCCGACCGAGGTCTCGACTGCGCTGGAGACCACCACCGGCAGCCCGCAGGCCTCTGCCACCCGCAGCGCGGCCCGAACGCCGCCCAGTGGCTGCACCTTGAGCACGACGATGTCGGCGGCGCCCGCCGCCCGCACGGCCGCCGGGTCCTCGGCGCGGCGGATGGACTCATCCGCCGCCACCGGCACGTCCACCCGCCGCCGCAGTTCGGCCAGCTCCGTCAGGGTGGCGCACGGCTGCTCGGCATATTCCAGGCCGAACCGGCCGAGCTCGCGCAGGGCGCGCTCCGCCTGCTCCACGTCCCAGGCGCCGTTGGCGTCGACCCGGATCCGCCCGCGGCGCCCCAGCGCGTCCCTGACCGCCTCAACCCGGGCGGTGTCCGCCGCCAGCGGCTGCCCGCGCTCGGCCACCTTCACCTTGGCGGTGTGGCAGCCCGAGCCGACCACGATGGCGTGCGCCTGCTCCGGGCCTACCGCGGGCACGGTCACATTGACCGGCACCTGGCTGCGGGCGGGCGCGGGCCAGGCGGACGTCGCCGCCTCCAGCGCAGCGGCGAGCCAGCGCGCGCACTCGCGCGGTCCGTACTCGGGGAACGGTGAGAACTCGCCCCAGCCGGCCGGGCCGTCGATCAGCGCGCCTTCCCGGACGGTGATACCGCGGAACCGGGTCCGCATCGGGATCGCGAACGCCCGCAGGCCGGGCAGCAGGCCCGCGACCAGGTCACCGTGGGGTCCCTCCGTCACCGGCCCTTCGGTCACGGGGCCCACGTCACGGGCGCCGGGGGAACCTGGCGAAGTCGGGGCGGCGCTTCTCCCGGAACGCGTCGCGCCCCTCCTGCGCCTCCTCGCTCATGTAGAACAGCAGCGTCGCGTCCCCGGCGAACTGCTGCATCCCGGCGGCGCCGTCGGTCACCGCGTTCAGCGCGCCCTTGAGCATGCGCAGCGCGAGCGGGGAGCGCTCCAGCAGCTCACGCGCCCAGGCGACGGTCTCCTCCTCCAGCCGCTCCAGCGGCACCACCGTGTTGACCAGGCCCATGTCCAGCGCCTGCTGCGCGCTGTACTGACGGCACAGGTACCAGATTTCCCTGGCCTTCTTCAGCCCGACGGTCTCGGCGAGCAGCCACGAGCCGTAGCCGCCGTCGAACGAACCGACCTTGGGGCCGGTCTGCCCGAAGATCGCGTTGTCGGCAGCGACGGTCAGGTCACAGCACACGTGCAGCACGTGCCCGCCGCCGATCGCGTACCCGGCCACCATGGCGATCACCGGCTTGGGCGTGCGGCGGATCTGCACCTGCAGGTCGAGCACGTTGAGCCTGCCGACGCCGCTCGCGTCAAGGTACCCGTCGTCGCCGCGGATCTTCTGGTCGCCGCCGGAGCAGAACGCCTGGGTGCCGGCCCCCGTCAGGATGATGACGCCGGTGCCCGTGTCGTCGCGGGCGGCGTTGAACGCATGCGAGAGCTCGAACAGCGTGGCCGGCCGGAACGCGTTGCGCACCTCGGGCCGGTTGATCGTGATCTTGGCGATGCCCTCGGCCGTTTCGTACACGATGTCGGTGTATTCCTGGCCTCCGTGCGGCGACTGCCGCTTCCACTCGATCACGTCAGGGCCTCCTGGTCCGTCCTGTTGCGCCCGTTAACCTTACGACGGTGACCGACCGGCCCCTGCATGCGCTCCTGCTCCCGCCCGCCGAAGCGGGCCGGCTGCTGGATGCGCTGGCAGCGGCGCTGGATGGCAGCGGCCCGGCGATTCTGCCACTGGACCCGCGGCTGCCACCGGCCCGGGTGGCGGCACTGCTCGACGCCTTCGCCCCCGCCGCCGTCGAAACCCCCGGCGGAACGCGGCGCTGGCAGCCTGCTGACGGCGCGGGCGCGGGCCACGGCGGCGGGCGCGGGAACGTCCCGGCCGACGTGGCGGTGGTGATCGCCACCTCCGGCTCGACCGGCGAGCCCAAGGGCGCGCAGCTGGCCGCCAGCGCGCTGCTGCATTCGGCCCGTGCCAGCCTGGACCGGATCGGGGCCGGCGCGGGCGAGCGCTGGCTGTGCCCGCTGCCGACCAGCCACGTCGCCGGGCTCGGCATCCTGGTACGGTCGCTGGTCGGCGGGACCACACCGGTGGTAGTTGCGCGGCTGGACGACGGGGCGTGCCCGGCCGCGGCGAGCTGCACGCACACCTCGCTGGTGCCGACCCAGCTGCGGCGGCTGCTGGCGGCCGGGGCCGACCTGGCCCGGTTCGGCACGATCCTGCTCGGCGGGGCGACGGTGCCGTCCGCGCTGCTGGCCGCCGCCCGGGCGGCCGACGCGCGGGTGGTTACGACGTATGGAATGACCGAGACCTGCGGTGGGTGCATCTACGACGGCGTGCCGCTCGATGGCGTGTCGGTCCGTACCGGCACCGGCGGCAGGATCGAGATCACCGGCCCGGTCCTGTTCTCCGGGTACCGCCTCCGGCCCGACCTGACTCGGCGGGTCATGGCCGGTGGATGGCTGGTCACCCCCGACGTCGGCGCGGTGGACGCGGGCCGGCTGGCCATCCGCGGCCGCGCCGACGAGATGATCAATACGGGGGGCGAGAAGGTGGCCCCCGCCGAGGTCGCGGCGGCACTGGAGCTATGCCCCGGCGTCCGGGAGGCCGTGGTGATCGGGGAACCGGACCCGGAGTGGGGGGAACGGGTCACGGCCGTGGTGGTGCCCGACGATCCCGCCCATCCGCCCGACCTGCCAGCGCTGCGCGCCGGTGTCATGCGGCGGATGCCGCACCATGCCGCTCCGCGGGCGCTGATTCTGGTGGCGGAGGTACCGCTGCTGGCGTCGGGCAAGCCCGACCTGGCCGCGCTGCGCGGGCTCAGCCAGGGGTGACGCCCGCCGCCACACGGTGCGCGGAGGGAGCACCGGAGACGCGGGAGCTGGATGACCTGGGGCGTGCGGCAGTCACACGGGAACAATCGCGCCCATACAGCGTTACTAAATAGTGCCCGCGCCACACAGTACCAAGTGATACCGGAGATCGCCGCCAGCGATGCCGCGCAGTTCGCGGCGATCGGCCCGGCCACGCAACTGCGGGCAGCGCGCACCCAGGAAGGGAGGTGCCTCGTGCCGAGGAACGCGACCGCGGGACGCCCGTCAGGGCCCGTCTCGCCGACCGTGGACGAGCTTATCCAGCTCGGGCGCGAGCGCGGGCACCTGTCCCGGACCGAGCTTCGCTCCGCATTCGCGGCGGCCGGCCTTTCCCCCGCGCAGGGCCGGGCGATCCTGAGAGATCTGGCCGGCGCCGGGGTGGACCTGGGCGAAGGGCAAGCAGGAACCCCGGGCAGGGTACGAACGGGCAAGGAAGACATGCAGACTGCGCAGACCGCTGACGCCACCCCGGACGAGATCGCCGAGGTCGTCGGGCTCGACGGCCTGGACGCGGCCGAGGCTGAGGCCGCCGCTCTGAGCGAGGCCGCGCTCGGTGAGGCCGCCAACCCGTCGGCTGGCGTGGAGGTCGATCTGGACGATCAGACCTCCACCATGGGGGATTCCGTCCACACCTACCTCAAGTCCATCGGCCGCACCAGCCTGCTCACGGCCGAGCAGGAGGTGAACCTCGCCAAGCGGATCGAGGCCGGGCTGTTCGCCGAGCACAAGCTCGCCTCCGAGGCTGACCTGCCCGAGAAGTACCGCCGGGAGCTGGAGCTGGTGGCCGAAGACGGGCGCCGCGCCAAGGCCCACATGCTGGAGGCCAACCTCCGGCTGGTGGTCTCGGTGGCGAAGAAGTACAGCGACCGCGGGCTCTCGCTTCTGGACGTGGTGCAGGAGGGCAACCTTGGCCTGATCCGGGCGGTCGAGAAGTTCGACTACACCAAGGGCTACAAGTTCTCCACCTACGCGATGTGGTGGATCCGCCAGGCGATCCAGCGTGGTTTCGCGGATTCCGCGCGGACGATCCGGCTGCCGGTCCACGTGCTGGAGATGCTGAGCAAGCTGAGCCGGGTCGAGCGGGACATGCATCAGCGGCTGGGCCGGGAGCCGACGCCGGAGGAACTGGCGGTGGAGCTGGACCGGACCCCCGACCAGATCGAGGAGCTGCTGCGGACCAGCCGGCAGCCGATCAGCCTGGACTCCACCATCGGTGAGGACGGCGAGACCAGCATCGGCGATCTCATCGAGGACACCGATGCTCCCGAAGCGTCCGAGCTCGTGGACCGTCAGCTCATGGCCGACCAGCTGCGGCACGCGCTGGACGCGCTCACCCCGCGCGAGGCAACCATCATGGCGATGCGGTTCGGCCTGTACGACGGCAACCCGCACACGCTGGATGAGATCGGCCGCGCGCTCGGCCTGACCCGGGAGCGGATCAGGCAGCTGGAAAAGCAGTCGCTGTCCAAGCTGCGCCACCCGAGCCGGGCCCAGCCGCTGCTCGACTACGCAAGCTGACTTCAGCCAAACGACGCCCCGGCCCGTACGGGCCGGGGCGTTTGACTACCCCCAGACCGCCGCCACGTCCGGCCGCACCGCGGCCGCCTGCGCGTAACCGGCCCGGGCCGACGGTGCCCGGGTCCGCGGGTCCAGCAGGTTGCGGCCGAAGGCGGCGACGGACGCGGCGTCCGGCGCCAGTAGGGCGACCGCCTGGCAGCTCCGGGCCAGCTCTGTCACCTGATCGGTGACGGTGGGCATGGGCTTCAGCCCCCGCGTGATCGGCGCCACCACCACGACGCGGTCGTAGCCCGCGGCCAGATCCGCGTTGGCGGGCGAGCGCATCCCGCCGTCCATCCAGCGCCGCCCGTGGATGGCGACTGGGGGCCAGACCCCCGGCACGGCGCAGCTGGCCCCGACCGCGTCGACCAGGTCCACGCCGCTGCTGGCGTCGAACGTCGCGAACTCGCCGGTGTCGGCGTCCACGGCGGTGATCAGCAGCTGTCCGGCCGGCCAGTCGTGCGTGCCGAGCCGGGCCGCGACAACGGCGCGCCGCGCCGCCGCGGACCCGGTGCGCGCCCGCACCGCCAGCCGTCCAAGCCGGACCCGGGCCCGGACCGGGTTGTGGCGGGCCAGCCCCGTCGCCCAGAGGAAGCCCGCTATGGCGCGCGGGCCCATCCGGGCCACGATCTCCCCGTCGGCCGACACCAGCTGCTGCTCGTACAGCGCCGCCAGGCCGATGCCCGAGTTCATCCTGGCCGCGACTCCCGCCCCGGCCGAGGTGCCGACCACCAGGTCCGCCGCCGTCAGGTCGACGCCGTGGGCGGCCAGCCCGGCCAGCAGCCCCACCTCCCAGGCGATCCCGGCCTCCCCGCCCGCGCCGAGCACCAGCGCCCTTCTCGTCATAGCGACTGTCTTACCGAATCGGCGGGCATCCGGCCACCTGACCGGGGCCACGCTCCCCCCTTCGCCGGCCAGGCGGTAACCTGCCCGGCGTGAGTGTCGACATTGACGTGGTGCAGGAAGCGACCGAGGAAGTGGCCGGAGCCCTGTGCCGTCTGGTGCCCCAGCTGTCCACGAGCGCGGCACTGCCCGACGGGGCCGCCGTCCAGCGGATCGTGGACTCCCAGGCGACGACGCTGCTGGCCGCCCGCCTCGATGGGAAGATCGTCGGCTTCCTCGCGCTGGTGATGTTCCCGATCCCGACCGGTTTCCGCGCCTGGATCGAGGACGTGATCGTCGACGAAGCGGCGCGGGGCCGGGGAATCGGCGAAGCGCTCACCAAGAAGGCACTTGACCTGGCGGAAGCGGCCGGGGCCAGAACGGTGGACCTGACCACGCGCCCCCACCGCGAGGCCGCGGGCCGTCTCTACGAGCGGGTGGGTTTCGCCGCCCGCACCACCCGCAACTACCGGTACACGTTCGCCCGCTCCGCCACCTGACCAGCGGGCTACTCCGCGATCTCGGCTACCGCGGCGAGCAGGCGGTCCACGTCGGAGCGGTCGTTGTAGTGGACCAGCCCGGCACGTACCGCGCTGCCGGCGTCACGGATGCCGAGCATGCCGGTCACTTCCCAGGCGTAGTTGTCCCCGTCCCACACGTTCACCTTGCGGCCGGCACAATGCGCGGCCACGTCAGCTGGGGTCCGGCCCGCCACCGTGAAGAAGGCGGTGGCGGTCCGGTGGTGCGCCTTCCCGTAGAGCGTCACCTTCCCCATGGCGCCGAGCCCGTCGAGCATCACCTTGAACAGTGCCTGCTCGTGGTCCTGAGCCGCGGCCATGGAAGCCAGCACCCGCTCCCGGCGCGTTCCGGCCGCGGACGGATCCAGCGAGGCCAGGTGCTCCACCGCCGCAGTGACCCCGGCAAAATCTGCGAAGGGGGGCGTGCCCCGTTCGAACCGGTCGGGCACCGTGCCCGGGGCCGGCTCCAGCTTGTCCGGGTGCAGTGACTCAAGCAGCCCGGGGTCGGCGACGACCGCCCCCACGTGCGGCCCCGACCACTTGTAGGCACTGGTCGCATAGAAATCGGCGCCCAGCGCGGCCATGTCGGTTGGCCCGTGCGGCGTTGCGTGCACCCCATCCACATAACTGAGCGCGCCCACGGCGCGTGCCCTGGCGGTGATCTCGGCCACGCTGGGCCGGGTACCGAGCACGTTGCTGGCGGCGGTGACGGCCACCAGCACGGTCCGTTCCGACAGCAGGGAGTAGTACTGCTCCACGGGGAGCTCACCCGCCGGGAGCTCCACCTCGGCCCACCTGACCGCCGCACCCGCTCGCGCGGCCGCCTGCACCCATGGCCGGATGTTGGCGTCGTGGTCGAGCCGGGAGACGACCACCTCATCCCCGGAGCCCCAGGCCCGCGCCAGTGTGCCCGCGAGCCGGTAGGTCAGCGTGGTCATGTTCGGGCCGAGGATCACGCCCTCGGCAACGCCGCCAGTGAGGTCGGCGATCGCCCGCCGGCATTCCGCGGTCACGATGTCCGAGCGCAGGCTGGCGGGGAAGGCGCCGCCGGTGTTTCCCAGGCCCGACCGGTAGGCGGCGCTGATCGCGTCGATCACCGATCCGGGCACCTGCGTTCCGGCCGCGCCATCGAGGTAGGCGTACCCGTCGGCGAGGGCCGGGTAGGCGGCACGAACTGCCGCCACGTCGAGCGTCATGACTGCGGCTCCCTCTCAGGCAAGGCGGCCGGAAGCGCGCAGCAGCATGCGCCACGCAGCGTTCCCTGACGGCCAGGCGCCGCCCCCGGCCACGACGCTACCGCTGGCTGGTGCGGCACCGCACGCGGCCATGGCGGCCGGCCGGCCGAGCGGCAGATGCGGCAGCCCCGCCCGCCACCCCGCGGCCAGGACGTTGGGGCTGGCGGGACAGTAGTCCTTGCCCAGCGCCCGGGCCAGGTCCCAGGCGTGCAGATGCCACTCCACGCAGGCGGCGCCCGCCATGTCGCCCACGGTGACCACGGTGTCCCGGTAGCGGTGGTGCGGCAGGTCCCAGACCCCCGGGATCCGGCGGGCGTAGCCGCGGGCCGAGGCGGCGAACGCCGCGATGTGCTCGGGACCCCGGCCCTCGGCCAGGGCCGCCAGTTCCGCCGCGTTCTGCCGGGCGAGCTTGCGCGCCAGGCGTGCCGGGTCCGCGGCGGTGGCCATCAGCCGGGCGAGCCTGCTGGCGGGCGCGTCATCGAGGTACTCGTTGAGGTCGTCCGCCACACAGCGCAGGTGCCCGGCCAGGTCGCCCGCACGCCACTCCGGGCACGGCGTCGGCGCGGCCCAGCCGTCGTCCGGGAACAGGGCGGCAAGTTCACAGACCACCGTCACGCCGTCGTGGAAAGCGGCCAGCGCGGGGCCAGGTGCCCACTCGGTCATGGACTGCCCCCACGATCCGTGCGCCCCACGGTCCCCCTCCCTGCCGGCGGCCGGGTCCGGGGTGCGGGCCCGGCTAGCCAGCGTGCCAGAGTCACCGGCCCTCCGCCACCCCGGGGCGGCAGCGGATTCTCGCCCACGAAGCCCGTTAGTTCGCGCTCAGTCATCAACCGGGCACGGCCGGGCTTCGCCTGCGGCGCGGCGGCGCGCGGAAAACCAGGTGACAGTGACGCGAAGGCCCGGTTAGCGTCCGGATAATGCCCCCCGAGCAGGTTAGCGCCGCCGCGCACGCTCCCGGGAGGGACCAGCCGCTGGCGGCGCTGTGGCGTACCCGCAGCTACCTGCGGCCCTACCTGGGGCGGCTCATTTTCATGCTGGCCGCAGCCTGTGCGGCGGTCGCGGCCGAGATCCTCATCCCGCTGCTGACCAAGTCCGTCATCGACGGGGCGATCACCCACGGCAACCGGGAACTGCTTCTGGTGCTGGGCCTGGCCGCGACCGCGCTGGGCGTCACCGAGGCGATGCTGAACCTCCTCCGGCGCTGGGTGCAGGCCCGGGCCGTCACCGGCATGGAGATGGCCATGCGCGACGACCTCTACGCCCACCTGCAGCGCCTGGAGCCCCGGTTTCACGACGAGTGGCAGTCGGGCCAGCTGCTGTCCCGGGCGACCACCGACCTGTCGGCGATCCGGCGGTTCGCGGGATTCGGCGTGATCTTCTTCATCACCAACCTGGTGACGTTCGCCATCGTCACCGTGCTCCTCATTCACCTGAACTGGTGGCTTGGCCTGCTCACCACCGGCGTCTTCCTGCCGGTGGCCGCCGTCTGCACCTGGTTCGAGCGCCGCTACACGGTGCTGGCCCGGCGCTCCCAGGATCAGCAGGGCGACCTCGCCACTTATGTGGAGGAGGCCGCGGCCGGGATCCGGGTGCTCAAGGCGCTCGGCCGCCGGGACGAGGCAGCCGCCCGGCACACCGGGCAGGCGCGCCTGGTGTACCAGACCCAGGTGAGCAAGGCCCGCCTGCGCGGCTCGTTCTGGGCGTTCCTCGATTTGATACCCAACGCGGTCATCGGCCTGCTGTTGCTCCTCGGCGCGGTCGCCACCAGCCAGCACGAGCTGACCCTCGGCGGCCTGGTCGCCTTCATCACGCTGACGTTGCTGCTGGTATGGCCGATCGAGGCGATGGGCTACATCCTGGCCAGCGGCCAGGAAGCGGCCACCGCCGCCCAGCGGGTCTACGAGATCCTGGACACCGAGCCGGCCATCACCGACCCCCCGGTGCACGCCGCTCCGCCCCCGCCCGCCCAGGCCCGGCCAGTCCCGGCACGCCCTGCCGCTGCGGGATCCCGGCGCGCGCCGGCCCGGCTCGTCTTCGACCGGGTCGAGTTCGGCTATCCCGGTACCCGGCCGGTCCTTCGCGGGGTCTGCCTGGAGCTGGAGCCGGGCCAGACGCTGGCGCTGACCGGTGCCACCGGCGCCGGCAAGACCACCCTGCTCCAGCTGGTGCCCCGGCTGGCGGACCCGGTGGCGGGCCGCATCGTGCTGGACGGCACCGACGTCCGCGCGCTGCCGCTGGCGACGCTGCGCACGCGGGTCGGCTGCGCGTTCGAGGAGGCGACGCTGTTCTCGGCGAGTGTCCGGGAGAACGTGAGTTTCGGCGCGCCGGGCGCCACCGACGAAGAGATCGAGCAGGCACTGACGGCCGCCCAGGCGGGCTTCGTCCACGGCCTGCCGTGGGGCCTGGACACCCGGATCGGGGAGCAGGGCATGACGCTGTCCGGCGGGCAGCGGCAGCGCGTGGCGCTGGCACGGGCCATCCTGGCCAGGCCCTCCGTGCTGGTCCTTGACGACCCGCTGTCCGCGCTGGACGTGCACACCGAGGAGAAGGTGAGCCGCGCGCTCCGCCAGGTGCTGGCCGGGACGACCGCCCTGATCGTCGCCCACCGGCCGTCCACCGTCGCGCTCGCGGACAGGGTGGCCCTGCTCGCCGACGGGGTGATCGCCGCCCTCGGGACCCACGCCGAGCTGCTCAGGTCCCAGCCCCGTTACCGCGACCTCATGACCGGCGACGCCGGGGAGGCCGCCGGGGAAAGGGCGGCGGCGGGATGACGGCGGACGCCTGGCGCGGCATCGCCGCCGAGGAAACGGACCAGCTCACCGCCGGCGTGTCCGCGCTGCTGCGGCGGCGGGCCCGGCGGCTGCTGACGGATCTGCTCCGGCCGCACAAGGGGGCGGTGGCCGGCACGCTCGTGCTGGTCGTGGCCGCGAACCTGGCCGCCCTGGCCGGGCCGTGGCTGGTCGGCCTCGGCATCGACCAGGGCATCCCGCCGCTGATCCACGACGGTGACCTGATGCCGCTGGCGGTCATCGTGGCCGCGTTCTTCGGCGCCGTCATCGCCCAGGCGGTCACCACCCGTGCATTCGTCGCGCTGATCGGCAAGCTGGGCGAAGATGTGGTGCTCGAACTTCGCCAGCGCCTGTTCGCGCACTTCCAGCGGCTGCCGGTCGCGTTCCACGAGCACTACACGTCCGGCCGCGTCATCTCCCGGCAGGTCTCCGACGTGGACTCGATCTCGGACCTGTTCGAGGACGGCCTGGACTCCCTGGTGTCGGCGGTCTTCTCGCTGCTGCTGGTCGGCGTGGGGATGCTGCTGCTCGACTGGCAGCTGGCGCTCGTCGTGCTGGCCGGCTTCGGCCCGCTGGCGGTGCTCACCTGGTGGTTCCGGCGTGAGTCGGCGCTTGCCTACCGGCGGAGCAGGGAGGCGATCGCGCAGGTCATCGTGGCCTTCGTGGAAACGTTCACCGGCATCCGCGCCGTCCAGGCGTTCCGCCGCGAGCGCCGCAACGAGGAGATCTTCACCGGCCTGAACGGGCGATACGCCGCGGCGTCACTGCGTTCGTCGCGGCTGATCGCGGTGTACTCACCCTCGATCACGATGGTCGGCAACCTCGCCACGGGGGCGGTGCTGCTCTACGGCGGGCTGCAGGTGATGGAGGGGCACATCAAGGTCGGCGTTCTCGCCACGTTCCTGCTGTACCTGCAGCGGTTCTTCGACCCGCTGCAGGATCTCTCGCAGTTCTACAACACGTTCCAGTCGGCGGCGGCCGCGCTGGAGAAGATCTCCGGGGTGCTGGAGGAGCCGCCCGCGGTGGCCGAGCCCGCCACCGGCGCCGCGCTCGCCAGCAGCCGCAGCGGCGGCCGGGAGGTGCGGTTCGAGGCGGTGCGGTTCGGCTATCGGGGAGAGGTCGTGCTGCCCGGGCTCGACCTGACCATCCCGGCCGGGCAGACCGTGGCGCTGGTCGGCGAGACCGGCGCGGGCAAGACAACGATCGCCAGGCTCCTCGCGCGCTTCTACGACCCCGGCGAGGGGCGGATCCTGCTCGATGGCGCCGACCTGCGCGACCTGTCCGACGCGCGGCTGCGGCACGAGATCGTGCTGATCACCCAGGAGGGTTTCCTGTTCAGTGGGTCCGTCGCGGACAACATTGGGCTCGGCAAGCCCGGCGCGGACCGTGCGGAGATCGAAGCGGCCGCGGCGGCCATCGGCGCGGCCGAGTTCATCACGTCGCTGCCCGGCGGCTACGACGCCGAGGTCGGCAAGCGCGGCGGCCGCCTGTCGGCCGGGCAGCGCCAGCTGATCTCGTTCGCGCGTGCCTTCCTGGCCGCCCCCGCTGTGCTCGTCCTGGACGAGGCGACGTCCCTGCTCGACATCCCGGGTGAGCGCGCCGTGCAGGCCGCGTTGCGCACCATCCTGGCCGGGCGCACCGCCCTCATCATCGCCCACCGGCTGTCCACGGTCGCGATCGCCGACCGTGTCCTGGTGATCGAGGGCGGCCGCATCGCGGAGGATGGCCCGCCCGGGCGCCTGCTGGCCGGCCGGGGCAGGTACTCCGACCTGCACGCCAGCTGGCGGAAGACCCTGGCCTGACACCAGGACTGGAAAGCCCTGCCCGGCCCCGGCCGGGCCGAACCCTGGCACCATGGGGACCGTTCTGCGGCGGGGGTGGCGGTTTGCCGCTCGTGAGCGCTGAGTGAGATTCTGAGTGGGGAGAGGTGATGGCGACAGACGACGTCCCCCGCCGGCATGACCGCCCAGGCCGCCAGCGGAACCGGGTACGGACGGCAGCCATCGGCATCGTCCTGGCCGGCTACGCGTGGGCGGCCGGCTCGACCGCGCCGTTCTCGGCGACCGCTCTGGTGTTCGTGCTGATTCCCGGCGTGGTCCTCGCCTCGATCGCCTACTGGTGGCCGCCGGAACGCATCCCACCGCCCGACAAGCTGGACATCACCGGGGTGTCCTACTGGGCGATCTGCGTCGCGGCCCTTTTCGAGTGGGAGGCCTCCGCGTACAAGGACAACTCGCTGCCCTGGCACCCGTCACTGACCGACCTGATCAACCCGCTGCTCGGGCCGCACCCCATCAAGAGCGCGGCGTTTCTGCTGTGGGTGCTGGTCGGGTGGGCGCTGGTGAGGCGGTGATCATCATGTCGACTCGCGTCCTCACCATCGCCGTCTTCGCCATCGTGATCGCGGCCATGTTCGCGCTCGAGTTCCTCGCGCGCCGGCCGGGCAGCCGGATCCCCACCGTGGGCCAGTGGCTCGGGTACCTGATGCGGCCCCGGATCGGCCGGGTGCTCATCTTCCTCGGCTGGTGGTGGCTCGGCTGGCACTACTTCGCACGGTGAGACGCTAGGCTGGCGCCGTGATCGCCAAGCGCAAGCCCGTGAGCGAGGACTCGCTCGCCAAGCACGCCGCCGACGTGGCGTTGGCGGGGCGGTTCGACGACCTCCTTGCCCAGGCGCGGGCCGCCGAGGACGCGCTGCGCTCGGCCCAGGCGGACGGAGCATCCGCGGCCGACTTGCGCCTGCTCGGCAAGCGTCTCGACGAGACCCTCACGGCGGTCATGCGGGCCGCGTTCGCGGCCGAACGCGCCGAGATCGGGCCACGGGGCTACGAGGACCGCATCTACCGGCGCAAGGCGACGGCCACCTCACCGGTGCGTGCCTGGACGATGGAGGCACAGCGGCTGCTCACGATGCGCGAGAGCCACCGCCTGGTCGGCATCGCCCGCCTTCCCCAGGCGCCCGCCGTCTGACCGCGCTCCCGGTACCGCACCGGGCGGCGCCCGCCAGCCGCACCGCGAGTCCGGAGCGGCCAGCACGCGCCCACCAGACCTGCGAGCGGTGTACAACGATCCGGCCAACTGCGGCGTGTCGGCCAGGTTTCTGGCGTTTGCTGGTTACAGGCGGCCATACGATGGGAGCACACGGGGAAAAGCCCTGCGAGCCCCTCCTGGGTGAAGATAAGATCTTCATCACAGCGGGTAATTCCATGAAGGCGGACCGTTACGCCTGCCTGCCCAGCCAACTACAGTTCGACCGTAACCAGGAGGCACATCCATGTGCCCGCACACGCCACTGTGTCCGGACGCGAGCGCGCCGGATCGTGAGGCGGCCAAGACCGTTGTCAGCCATCCCGAGCAAGGCTGGAGCCTGCTCTGCAACGGCATCGTCGTATTCGAGGACACCGGGGAGCTGCTCCCCGGCGGCGGCACGATCGCCCCGCACCGTCCCACCGACCTGCGTGAGCAGCCGGCTCCGCCGCCACCGGACAAGCCGGCGGCCCCAGCCGCCTGACCGGTTTCACCCGGCCACCCCGCTGCCTGCAAGAATTTCCCGGAGCCAGGACCCGGCGGCACGCCCAGCCTCACCGGGAAACCTGGACAGGGCGTGCGACTCCCCCGCCAGCACGACGACCCGGATCTTGCGCGTGCCCTCCGGGATCCCGAACGGGTCGCGCTCGCCGTTCACCACCAGCACGTCGGTCCCCGCGGCGGCCAGCTCGGCCGCGCGGGACAGCGCGGGCCTGCCGGGCGGATGCAGGGGAAACGCAAGGGCGATCACGGCCCGGGCACCGACCGCACGGGCGGTACGGCACGCGACCCGCGCCCCGTTGCTGCGCCCACCCTGGATCAGCGGCAGGCCGGCGCCGTCCCCGGCCCGCAGCGCGGCGACCACCTCGACCCAGGCCGCGTCCTGCCGGTCGGGCGAGCCGGGGGCCCTGCGGTCCCTGACCCGGTAAGGCTGGGTAACCAGGGCGACCGCCCCACCGAGACGCGAGGCGGCGTCGGCGACCGCGAGCAGGTCCGGCGAGTCCGGCCCACCGCCCGCCCCGTGCGTCAGCACCAGCAGGAACGCGCGCTCCCCGGCCGCGGGCCCACTCACCTCGACCCGCGCCACCCCCTCCCCCGTCCCAATCTCCACCCGCGCAGCGTAACCCCCGCCCCCGCTCATTCCCCGCCCGCCCAGCGCGCCACAGGCCCCGGAGCGAGCGGCGCCCCGATGGGAGCCACACGCGGACCATGTGAGCGAGCAGCGC
>Ga0114129_10005134_pt1 | contig 18429 bp, 15 predicted proteins | sample RhiMetdeltSRZDD1_FD_80071 | JGI IMG/M metagenome (GOLD analysis project Ga0114129, IMG submission 80071) | Populus rhizosphere microbial communities from Tennessee, USA - Rhizosphere MetaG P. deltoides SRZDD1 (version 2) (version 2) | ecosystem: Host-associated > Plants > Roots > Rhizosphere >...
CACCCTCGGCCTCGGCCACAACTACTACGACAGCGAAAAAGGCTGGATCTCGGTGATGGACTACCCGCATCCGCAGGAGAAACTGAATCCGGACGGCTCCATCGATCTCTCCGAGGCGTACCAGGCGCGCATCGGCGACTGGGACAAGGTGACGATCAACTACGGTTACCGGCAGTTTCCGCCGGGTACCGATGAAAAAGCGGCGCTGACGAAAATCCTCGACGATGCGTGGACGCAGGATCTGCGCTACATGACAAACCAGGATACCGACTCGAACCCGAAGGTCGATCAGTGGTCGAACGGCGTCGATCAGGCGGACGAGCTGCTGCGGCTGATGAAAGTGCGTCGATCGGCGCTGAGTCGCATCGGCGAGCACACGATACGAGCCGGCGCGCCGCTGGCGACGATCGAAGAGCCGCTCGTGCCGATCTACATGTACCACCGCTACGCGGTCGAGGCAGCGGCGTCGATGGTGGCCGGCCAGGACTACATCTACGGGATGCGCGGCGACAATCGCACCCCGACCAAAGGGGTGTCGGTCGACGATCAGCGCAAGGCGCTCGATGCGCTCGCGGTGACGCTGCGGCCGTCCGAGCTGACGGTGCCGAAGCCGGTGCTCGACCTGATCCCGCCGCGCCCACCCGGCTGGGGTCTGCACCGCGAGCTCTTCCCGCGAACGACAGGAGATACCTTCGATCCGTTGTCTCCAGCGACCGTCGCCGCGGACGTGACCATTGGATTCGTGCTCCAGCTCGATCGCGCAGCGCGAATGGTGGCCCAACACGCGGTGAACGCACAGTATCCCGGCCTCGAGGACGTGATCGAGCGCCTCATCGCGGCCACCTGGGACGCGCCGACCGCCACGCCGTACGAGGCGGCCGTCCGGCGGGCCGAAGAGAAAGTGCTGGTGGATCGCATCATGTGGCTGGCGCTCGCGTCGCCAAACAGTCAGGTCCGGGCGATCGCGTCGATGAAGCTGTCGAAGCTGGCCGCGCGCGCGAAGGCGGCCGTCAACAAAACGGAGTTGGACACGGCGCAGAGGACGTTGATCGCCGCCGACATCAAGCGCTTCCTCGAGCGGCCGATCGATCTGCAGCGTCCGATCGCGCTGCCGGCCCCCGATGCGCCGCCGGGGGCGCCGATCGGCGACCTGGGGTGGGACTGGCTCGCACGGCCACCCTGGTAGCGACAACGATCAACGCGGAACCCGGAGCTACGACATCGATCTCTCGAAGCTCGACGGCGCGATGATCGAGACGATGTTGAAGGACATGGACGACCTGAACATTCACTTGGACAACGGCAAGGAACAGGTGCGCATCACCTGCAAGTGAAGCGGGCTCTTCCGGGTGGCGGCCGCCTTGCACTGGCGGTGACGCACAAAGGAGGCCTGATGAGAATAGCGATCGCAACGGCTCTGGTTCTGATGTCGGCTGCGGCAGCGGCGGCACAGACCCCCGCGCAGCCGCCCCAGGCAAGTTCGCCGGACAAAGCCATCACGATGACGGGCTGCGTCGCCGGGAGCGGACAGGCATTCACGCTGTTGAACGCATCCATTGTCGCGGATGCGGCGACGGCTGACGCCGCCGACAAACCATCACCCGAGGCACCCACTGTGTCTGCAACCCCAACTCAACCGCCAGGCAGCGGCGCCGCGGCCGCAACCGCAACCGCTGGCGCGACCGGCACAGCTGGTAACGCGGCGCCTTCCACGACAGCAACTTCCGGCTCGATGGCAAAACCGTCCAGCGCCAGCACGTATCGTCTGACGGGCACGGAGTTGACCCCGTGGGCGGGCAAACGCGTTCAGGTCGTCGGCACCATCATTCCCGCGCAACCGCCATCCTCAACGCCACCTTCAGTCAGCGCGGCGATCGGCGCGAGTGCTGCTTCGGTGGCGCCGCCAGAGTTCAAGGTTCAGAGCGTGCAAGGCATCGCCGGAACCTGTCCGCAGCAGAAGAGCAGTAACCCCGTTACGAATCGATGGATGATGCGCGGTCGCCGCGACCGCGCTCATCCCCTAGTTCTGAAATGATCCACCCCGCGGCGAGTGGAAGCGCCCTCGACGAGGCGTGTCCGCTCCGCGATCACCACCACCACACGCTCGAGATTTCCTGCAGCGACATCCGGTAGGTAAGCGTGCGTCCCGGCACAATGATGACCCTCAGCTCGAAGGGCAGGTAGCCCGGCGCGAACACCTCGAGCAGGTGCCGGCCTGCCGGCAGCTCCAAGTGCTTGTAATAGCCGCTGAAGTCTCCGACGACGCCCATATAGCGACCGTCAACGTAAACTTGACCGCGCCGCGGCTCGAGATCCAGTTGTATGCCGCCCACGGGTCGGGCCGGCACGGATTGGACGGCAGAATTTGGCTGTGACACCGCACGCGGCACGTCAGAGGCATAAGACGCTGCTAACGAAAGCACGCCAGCCAGGCCGAGAAGCCAACTCATCATCGTGTCACCTCGTCATTTCCAGATGTATCGTGCGCGCCGCAGGCGATCGGCGCGTTACGCGGAACCGGCCGGCGCCGCCTCTTCCTCGACGGTGATGAGGGCGCCCCACGTCGGATTCGCACCGAGCGCGAAAGGCGAGCACGCGATACCGAGCCGAACCAACCGGCCCCGTCGATTGGTGGCTGATATGTGCATCCGCTCGATCACCGACTCACCCGAGAGACATTGCCGAACAGGCGGACACAGATGCTGGGTAGGCAAACCGATGTCGAGGTTCATCAAATGCTTGCCGATGACCTCGTCGGCGCGCAGTCCCCACAGGTCCTCCGAGCGGTGGTTCCACGCCTGCACGCGCAGCTCCGCGTCCACGACGATCAATCCTTCGTGGAAGCTGTTCAGGATGTTCTCGAAGAAGGCACTGGCCCGATTGAGCTCGTCGCCGCTTTGCCGAAGCTGCTCGTTGGTCGACTGCAGCTCCTCGTTCGTCGACTGCAGCTCCTCGTTCATCGTTTCGAGCTCTTCGTTCGTGGATTGCAACTCCTCGTTCGTCGTCTCGAGCTCCTCGACAGTCGACTGCAGCTCCTCGTTCGTCGTTTCGAGCTCCTCGTTCGTCGATTGAAGCTCTTCGTTCGCAGTCTCGAGCTCCTGATGCGAATGTTTCAATTCCTCCTCGAGCCTGCGCGTTCGGGTCGTGTCGCGGAAGACAATCTTCGCCCCGAGCGTCTCGAGCATCAGATCGACGAGCGGTATCACCTGCACATCCAGATAAATCCGGTCGCCGGCAATCGTCGTCCACTCGACGTCCTTGGCGCTCACGGGACGATGGTCGAGCCACGCCTGTTCGATCATCGATCGGAGCTCGACGGGGCGATACGAGATTTCCAGGTCCTGAAGCGGCTTGCCGATGTCGTCGGACGTCAATGCGAACAGCGTACGGACACGTTCGTTCAGCATGACGAGCGATCGCGTCCGATCGACGATGATTTGGGCCGAGGAATCCATCTGGAACGACAACTCACGCAGCCGATCGATCATGGCGACTTCCTTGCCCTCGGTTCCGCGGAGAATCGGCACCGCGCCGACGCCGTTGCGCACCGGCTGGCGAGAAACCTTTGCGAACACCCGCTTGTTCAAATCGACAGGCGTGAACAGGTTCGAGCGCGTCAAGAGCATCTCGGCCTTCCCGAGAAAGAGAAAGCCGCCGTCCTGAATGCCGAAATGAAAGCGCTCGAGAATACGCTGCTGGACCTCCGCGTTGAAGTACATGAGCGTATTCCGGCACATCAGCAGCATCACGCGCGAAATCGGCGCGTCCAGAATCAGATCGTGGCGGCCGAAAATGACCGACCGACGAAACTCGCGGCGAATGATCCATCGGCCGTTGATGCGGTCGAAGTACTTCTTGAGCATGGGCGCTGGCACGTCACGGACAGCGTCGTCCGAATACGAGGCTGCCCGGCCCTGGTTGAGCGCCTCCTCGTCGACGTCGGTCGCGTAAATCTTCACCCGCTCGGAGAACTGGTCCTGACCGAGCGCCTCGGCCAAGAGCATCGCCAGGCTGTACGCTTCTTCGCCGGACGAGCAGCCTGCGCTCCAGAGGCGAATCGACGCGTTGCGTTGCCGCGCCTTCAGCATCCGCGGGATCAAATCCGACGCGATGTAATCCCACATCTGCGGATCGCGAAAAAACCCGGTGACGTTGATGAGAATCGTGTTGAAGAGCTGCGTGAATTCCTGCGGGTGCGCTTCGAGGTAGTCGGTATAGCCGGTATAGCTATCGATCGCCACCGTTTGCATCCGTTTCTGAACGCGCCGGCCCAGCGACGATCTCTTGTACGCGCTGAAGTCGAATCCCCGGCTGCGCTTGAGGTGCTCGAGCAGCTCCTCGAATTCTTTCTCTTTTTCCTCGTCCGAACCTTTCATCGGGCGTCTCCGCATACGAGCGTCATCAGCGCCGACGCGATCTCGGGGAGTGGAAGCACGAAGTCGACAAGTCCGGTCTGTATCGCGGCGCTCGGCATGCCGAAGAACTCCGACGTGCCTTCATCCTGGCTGACGACGGTCCCTCCCATTTTCTTGATCGCTTGAAGGCCTCGTGCGCCATCGTTTCCGGTACCCGTGAGCACGACGGCAATCGCGCGGTCCTTGAAGCTGGCGGCAACAGATTCGAACAGCAATTCCGCCGAAGGACGCAGGAAATGTACGAGCTCCGTCTTCGACAACGACAACGTGCCGTCGTCGTTGACGAGGAGATGCCGATCGGGCGGCGCGACATAGACCGAACCGGACTTCAATCGGTCGCCATCCTCGGCCTGCTTGACCGGCAAGCGACTTTGTCGGCTCAGCAGCTCGGCCATCAGGCTGCGGTGTCGCGGATCGAGATGTTGGACGACAGCAATCGCGGCTGGAAAATCGGCATCGAGCGCGGACAATACGCGCGTCAATGCTCGAAGTCCTCCGGCGGATGCGGCGATCGCGACAACGTCAAAGGCAGCTTTCGGATGGGGCCACCAGATTTCGGAGGGCATCTGACCGTGCACTGGCGCTGTCGACATAGCGCGATGACCATCCGCACTCTATCACATGGACGAAGACCCTATGTCTCAGCGACTTACACCAAATGTCTCAGCGACGTACACCAAGTTACGGCCCTTATGACCTCTAGACTTTTCCAATCACCCGACGGCTTTACAATCAGCGAGAAGTCGGCTCCAAATCATCACTGGCTGACCGAGGAAGGATCCGGTCGACTGACATTTTTGCTGTCATAAATGTAGTCCTGCAGGCCGAAGTCGACGATCTTGCGGGTCACACCCGCGAGGGATAGACTGGGTTCTTCCGAACCCAAGGGCTGGGAAATGAACGGTGTCCACGCGTCGTCCCACGCGGATCAATGCCTGGCGCTTCTAGCCGGCCGCGATCGCGACTCGCGGCAGATGTACGCCGAATATCTCAGGCACGCGGCGTTCGATGTCGAAGAAGCGGAAGACGGCCGCGAGGCGCTTGCCATCGCAATATCGCGGAATCCTCAGATCATCGTCACCGAAACACAGCTGCCGGGAATCGACGGGTTCCGTCTGTGTGAGCTGCTGCGGAGCGACCAGAACACACAAGGGATCCCGATCATTGTGGTGACGCCGGACGTGTACCCGGCCGACATCTCGCGCGCCGAGCGCGCCGGCGCCGACGCGGTGCTCGCCGTACCATGTCTTCCCGAGCGTCTCCTGGCCGAAATCCACTCGTGCCTCTCGAAATCCGACGAGCTGCGAAAACGCGCCCATGTGGCGCGCGCGGGGGCCAACGAGCAGATCGCGCGGTCCACCCGCGAGTTGGAGAAATCCAGAGCGATCCGGACGCGCATGCCGCTCAGTCGGATCTTCAACCGCCACACGACCACAGCGCCGCCGATGCCGCCGCCGGTTCTCGTGTGTCCGTCCTGTGACACGCCGCTCGCTTATCGAGACAGTCACATCGGCGGCGTCAGCGAGCACCACATCGAGCAGTGGGATTATTACCAGTGTCCCGCGAAGTGTGGGACGTTTCAGTATCGGCAGCGGACGCGAAAACTTCGGAAGCTCACCTAGGCTGCGGCCTCTCTTCGAGCCATCGCGGCAGCCAGAGGATCGCCGCGACGAGGCAACATGCGACGATTGTCGCGCTGAGTTTTGTTCCATCCCACGCATGTTCCTCGGGGATCGCCCCGCTGGCCGCGGAACCGGACGATGACGTGGGCGCACGCGGATTCGACCCCGACGCTTCCGAAACGACGCTGCTCCAACCGCTCGATGACGATCGTGGCGGCACGGTGCCCGTCGTCGTGGTCACTCGACCGCTGCCTGTGCCGATCTGCGCGACCGGTCGCTCGGTATCGCCGCGAGAAGATGTTGAAGAGCGACCAGTGTTCTCGAGCTGCTTCAGAACGGAATCGATCTTGTCTTCGGCGCGCGTGGCGCTGTCGCGCGTTCCAGATACTGCCGTGTTGTTGTGCGACGGCTGTGTCGGCATCAGGTCAGGCGAAGTGCGATTTCGGTGACGGGCGCACCCGGCCATGCAAGCCAGGCTCAGCAGCATAGCGGTGACGCGGGCGGCGTGGGCGGAACGAAGGCCGCTCATGCTCTTTTACAGTGCAATCGAAATGCCTTCAGCCCGTACGTGCGCCGCCGCCTCTGCCGGCGCCGAAGCACATGCTGGGTGACAGGCGGGACCGTAAGCGCCGCCGGAAGGAACGGGTGCCGCGGCGGACGGTGCACCCGAGGCGATCAGATTCGCACTTTCGAATCGCTGTTGCATGACGGGGCGACGCGATGCAGCGAACCGACGCGCATCTCGCGATCGACGAGCGTGCCGGTGACGCTGACGCGCTGCCCCACGTGGTCCGCGAGGTTCACCCGCTTCGCCGCATCGCGCACCGCGATCGTGGCGGCCCGTTTCTTCAGGAACGCCGATCTCCAGCTCCGCGACTTCGGCACGTTGACGCCCACGGTCTCCGTCAACCGGAAGCTGTCGTCGGCGCGCTCGAGGCATCCCACGATCGTGGCGCGCACGACTTTCGCGTCCGCTGCCGGCTGAACGGGCACCGCAGGCAGCGCTGCGTCGTTTCGAGCGATCGGTATGTCGGTGACATGCTCCGTCGTTTCCGTCGAGTTGCCGCGAGCAAGCGTCAGATCCGCCTTCTTCAGACCAATTGCCGCGTGCGGTGATTGCGGCACAAGGATGACGATCATGGTAACGATCGCGCAGACCACGGCGGCGACCCTCGCCGGCTTGGTCGTCCACCACCCCGTTCGCGCAGATCTCGTTCCGCGCGTCATGCCTCTCGTACGCGGACGTGGCTTCATCCGAATCGATCGCTTCGCGGACATTCGCTTTCTCCTTGAAAAGAGCTCGAACCCAAACGACTCGACTGGAGGGCCGGTGACGGCAGAGCAAACCGGGTGCCTGCGGAGGCCCTGCGCCATGCACGCGCAACCGATGGCGCGCGCAGCGGTTAGCGGCGGCCTCGCGACGCGCCTGTTGCCCTGTTGCACAATGAAACATCCAGTACCGTAATCACGGACCCGATGCTGCCCGGTACAATGAGTTCCGACAAAGGAGGCCCAATGGCCGCTCGAAAGGCGCGTGGAGTGAAACGGACTGCATCAGCGGCGCGCTCACGCAGCAGAAAGCCGTCGAAGCGAAAGATGGCCGGACGAGCCCGCGATCGTCGCAAGAGCGAGCGAGAAACACTGCGGCTGCGGGCGACGAACCCAATCTTCACCGTCACCGATCTGGAACGGAGCATCCGCTTTTACACCGACGTCCTCGGCTTCATCGTCGGCGATCGCTTTCACGGCAGCGACGGCACGCTGCAGGGCGTGATGCTCAAGGCGGGGATCTGCGAGCTGGGCCTGACGCAGGACGATTGGGCGAAGGGACGCGATCGGCAGCGCGGCGTCGCGGTACGTATCTGGTGCACGACGGCGCAGGACCTCGACGCGCTCGCGCAGCGCATCAAGACGCGCGGTTATCCGCTCACGCAGGAGCCGAAAGACGAATCGTTCGGCGGCCGGACGATCATGCTCGACGATCCAGACGGCTTCCATCTCTCGATTCATCACCCGGCGTAAGCCGGTCGACTGCCCAGACGGCGGAGATGACACATGGCTGCGCTCGATCGCCGTGGGTTTCTGACGGCCACTCTCGCGTCGCTCGGCGCAGGGCTGACGCCCGATCGCGCCGCCGTCGCCGGCGATTTCCAGCGGACTGTTCCCCCTGCGGGCCCCGGACGAATCGACGTGCACCACCACTTCGCACCGCCGGCCTGGATCGCGGAAGTCAAGGGCCGTCCGCTGCTGCAGCCCGCCAACACGCGCTGGACGCCCGAACAGTCGATCGAGGACATGGATCGAGGCGGCGTCGCCGCGGCAGTCGTGTCGATCACGAATCCGGGGATCTGGTTCGGTGACGCGGTTCAGACGCGCCGCCTCGCGCGGGCATGCAACGACTACGGCGCGACGCTCGTCCGCGACCACCCTGGCCGGTTCGGCTTGTTTGCCGTGCTGCCGCTTCCTGATGTCGACGCAACGCTCGCGGAGATCGCGCACGCGTACGATTCATTGCACGCAGACGGAGTCGGTGTGCTCACGAGCTACGGTGACACGTGGCTCGGCCATCGTCCGTTGAGGCCGGTCATGGAGGAGCTCAATCGTCGGCGCGCCGTCGTAGCGGTGCATCCGACCGCGGCCAACTGCTGCAGAAATCTCGACTACGCGCCCGGCATCGGTCCCGGCAGCATCGAATACGGAACCGACACGACGCGCGCGATCATGGGCGTGACCTTCAGCGGCGACGCCGTCCGCTTTCCCGACATCCGCTTCATCTGGTCACACGCTGGCGGCACCGCCCCGTTCCTCGCCGGGCGCATCGAAGGCGCGGCGAACGGCGCGAAGGATGCGCTGCCTCAGGGCTTCGCTCACGAGCTGAAACGGTTCTACTACGATCTGGCGGGCGCCGCGAATAGAGGCGCCGTGTCGTCGCTGCTGCAGCTCGTGCCAGCGGCGCAGATCTTGTTCGGGACAGACTTTCCGCCGGGCGGCACGAGCGCCTCGGTGGCGAAGTCTCTTTCGGAGATGGGGTTGCTCAGCGACATCGACCTGCGTGCGATCGAGCGCGAGAATGCGATCCGGCTGCTGCCGCGATTCAGAGCGTAGTGAGCACCCTCTCATTGCTTGACGAACTTCTGCACGACGCCGCTGAGCTGAGCGATGTAAACGTCGCCGGAATCGGTGACGGCGACACCATGGCCACCCGAATTCCCTGGCAGTTTTCCCAACACCTTGCCATCCAGGTCTCGCAGGACTCCGCCTGTCCAGATCCGCTGGTCTTTCGTGATCGCGAGTCCCGAGATGCCTCCCGTACCTGACCATTGACTGAGAAATTTGCCGTCTGAGTCAAAGACCTCAATCCGCTGGTTGTCGCGATCCGTCACGTAGACCTTGCCCTGTCTGTCGACGACCAGGTTGTGAGGCAGGCCAAACTCGCCCGGACCTGTTCCTCTGCTGCCCCACTGCGAGAGATATCTCCCGTCGCGTGTGAATTTCACGACGCGTGCGCTCCCGTACCCATCGGTGACGTAGACGTCGCCGTTGGGAGCGAAGGCGACGTCAGTTGGCAAATTGAAGCGATCGGGGCCCGCTCCAGACACTCCTCGTGTGCCGAGGCGCATGGTTTCCTTCCCATCGGGGTTCAGCTTATAGACGACGTGACCGGGCGCGTCGATGAGCCAAATGTTCCCCTGCGGATCGAGGCGCACAGAGTGAGCGCCGCAGGATGCGCATCCCGCCGGTCCGTAGACGGCGGAATAGTGTGACTTGTCGGCGGTCCAGTGAGCCTCGGGAATGGCCGCGACCTTTCCTTCGCTGAACATCCCGTCGCCCCACGACCGGACGAATTTCCCTGTGCCGGTGAACTCGATGACCGGGTGGGCGCCCCGATGGAGCACCAGAATGTTGCCTTGCGGCGTAACGGCTACCGACGCCACCTGGATGAAATTCCACGCGCCTGGCGCGCCGGCCGCTGTCGTGGGCGGCGTCGGCCACTCCACCAACTTGTACGGCAGGGTCGGAACCTCGGGAGTCGCGTTGTCCCGGCGAGCCTGACCAGAGTATGTCGCAGACGTCGTGATGACGAACCTTGGGGACGGGGCTCTGCTGTCGCGAGAGTCGAGAGCCATCCCCAGCCAACCGATCAACAGCAGTGCAGCGACGAAAGCAACCGAAGACGATGCGGTGTTGGTGCGGCGCATACAGCCTCCCGCGGAAGCGTCATTTCTACCCCAGCCGCGTCGCGCGCGTCGAGCGCGAACTGCGGGTTTCTGCATCTGCACTGGCCTGGTGGTACTCTCTAGCAGCCTCGTGACTTTGCGGTCTTTGCGTTTCGTCCATCGTAAGGAGGGCTCAGATGATCCGCTCACTGCTTGCCCTGGCGGTCGCGTCCGCGATCGCCGCGCCCGCATCAGCCCAAACAGCCACTGTCTCCGGAACCGTCGTCGATCAATCTGGCGGGGCGGTTCCTGGAGCAACGGTCGAGCTGACGGGACCGGGCACGAATCTAACGACCGTCACCGGAGCCCGCGGGGAATACGCCTTCCGTAACGTCCCGAACGGGACCTCTCGCGTCCACGTGACGCTCGCCGGCTTCGCGCCGGTTCAGAGCGACGTCGCCGTCAGCGGCGCGACGGTCGAGGTGCCTGCTCTGACGCTTCGCGTCGCCAGCCTCACTGACACGGTCGTCGTCAGCGCGACGAAATCAGACGCGGCGCTGATTGATGCGCCGGCCACGATGAGCGTCGTGACGAGCGAGCTGCTGCAAAGCACGGCGGCACAGAATTACGGCGACTTGCTGCGCGCCGTGCCCGGCGTCAACGTGATCCAGTTGTCCGCCCGAGACATCAACGTCACGAACCGGCAAGGCACGTCGACGCTCACCAACTCGCAGCTCGTGCTGCTCGACGATCGATCCATCTATCTCGATTTCTTCGGACTGGTGCTGTGGGACTTTCTGCCCACCAACATGAACGACATCAAGCAGATCGAGGTGATCCGCGGGCCCGCGTCGGCGGTCTGGGGCGCGAACGCGATGACGGGCGTCGTCAACATCATTACCAAAGCGCCGCGCGAGTCGCTGGGCACGAACGTCTCGCTGACGGCGGGCGGGTTCAGCCGCAATGCCGGCTCCGGCGTCGGCAAAGGCATGGGCGCGCTGTTCGGCGCGAACGCGACCGTCGCACAGGCGCCGAACGCCAAGTGGTCGTACCGGGTATCGGCCGGCTACTACAACTCGGATGCGCTGCCGCGGCCAACGGGCTCGATCCCCGTGATCCAGGATCCGCGCGACCCGAAGTCGACGGTTGGCGGCGCTGCCTATCCGATCGATGCCGCCGGCATGCCCGGTACGGCGTTTCAGAACGTCGGGACGAGCCAGCCAAGATTCAACGCGCGCGTCGATCAGGAAATCGAAGGCGGACGCATCACGTACGAAGGCGGCGTGGCCGGATCGTCGGGAATCATCCACGCCGGCGTCGGGCCGTTCGACATTCAGAAGGGCTCGTACATCAGCTACGGCAAGGTGACCTACCGCAAACGTGGGCTCAAGGTGAATGCGTTCGGCAATTTCACCGACGCCGAGGCGCCGAATCTCCTGCTGGTCGATCCCTCCACGCGGCGGCCGCTGCAACTGAACTTCACCACGCAGACTTACGATCTGGAGATCGGCGACGCGTTTCGTCTGGGGAACAGACAGGTTTTCAGCGTCGGCGGCAACTTACGGCGCAACAACTTCAACATCACGATCGCGCCGAACGCCGAGAACCGCACGGAGCTCGGCGCGTATGCACAGGACGAGATATTCCTCGACCCGGTGCGGTTAACGGTCGGCGGACGCATCGACAAGTTCGGGAACCTCAGCGACCCGGTGTTCTCGCCGCGGATCGCTGCCGTGTTCAAAGTGCTGCCCGACCAGTCGCTGCGCGTCTCCTACAACCGCGCGTTCCGCTCGCCATCGGTCATCAACAACTTCCTCGACATCAGCATCGTCACGCCGACGGATCTGCGCGCGCTGGGTATCCCCACGCCGTTCAACCTCGTCGTGAAGGGCGTCGGCAGCAAGGTCCCGATCGGCGGCAACGTGCAGAAGGAGCTGACCGAAGAGTCCGTGACCGCGTACGAGGTCGCGTACACCGGAACGTTCCTGTCGAAGACGACAATCGGCGTGGCGTTTTACGTGAACGATCTCGACGACAGCATCAACTTCACGCAGCTGCCGGCGAATTTCGATCCGTACACGGCCTCCAACCCGCCGCCTGGATGGCCGCTGCCCCCGGTCATCCTCGCGGTGCTTGCGCAGCGTGGCATCTTCCTGCCGCGCACGGCGTTCACGTACTTCAATCTCGGACCTCTTCGGCAGAAGGGTCTCGAGCTGTCGGTCGATCATCGCCTGGGCCGCGGCTTGACGGCGTTTGCGAACTACTCGTGGCAGGACAAACCGAAGATCCTCGACGATCCGAACCCGTTCCCCGCCGCTGAGCTCGCGCTGCCCCCCACGAATCGATTCAACATCGGGTTCAATTACGACGACGCGCGATTCCTGGGAAGCGCGTCGGTGAACTACTCGGACAAGGCGTTCTGGAGCGATGTCCTGTCGTCGCCTTATCACGGGTTCTCCGACGCCTACACGATGCTGAACGGCAGCTTCGGCGTGAAATGGGCAGGGGGCCGAGTGACGACGCTGGTGAAAAGCACGAACATGACGAACGAGGACATCCAGCAGCACGTGTTCGGCGACATCGTCAAGCGATCGGTCGTCGCCGAGGTACGATTCGCATACTGAACGTCTGTCGGATCGGCCTTCGTTTCACTCGTTCCGAGGGTTGACGTCGGGACCGCGTCCCCACTTCGAATCGGCGATCGGACCGACCTGCTGCCCGAACGCCGGCTGGTCGGCGAGCGCGGTCACAAAACCGTACGTGGCGAGCGCACCGACCAGGAGCAGCGTGAGCACCGACAGCGCGACGTACCATGAGCGCGTGTCGAGCGTCACCGGCAGGCGCGTGAGGAGATCCGTGTAGAGGAGCATTACCGCCGACGAGACCAGGCCGAACCGCAACAGCACCGCGATCGCCAGCAAGGCCATCGCGAGAGCAAACACGACATCCCACGGAAAGACTCCGCCGTCCATGTTGACGGAGGCGAGGATCACGACCCAGATGAAACCGCTCACCCACGCGTTGCGAACGATGAGCCGGACGAGGAGCAGCATGCCGAGCGCGCCGAGCGAGAAGTTCAGCGTGTCGAGCGCGAAATACACGGCGAGACCGATGAAGTATCTGATCGATCGCAGGCCTTCGAGCGAGTACGCCTGATCGAGCGGTCGAACGACGACGCCCGCCCGTTGCGCGACCTCCACGCGCAGAATGAACAGCGTCACGAACAGAATCCCGGCGAGCAGTCCGACCAGGACGTCACGTCCAACGAGCGGATCGCGCACGCGTCCGGACAGCAGACGCGTCCACGAAATCAACGTGTGCGGCCACCATCGACGCAGGTACGGCTCGAGGCTGATGTAGATGAGCCAAGCGAACCCGGCCCACACGAGCGACCAGCCGGTGACGATCAGGAGGAACATCCATTCTTCGACCGGCAGCGGCACGTGATGCGCGCGCAGCGCCGCCCAGATCACACCGCCGGTGGCGATCAACACCGCGAGTCGTCGCGCGCCGCGCGTATCGCCGTAGCCGAGTCGGAGGTTCCGTCGCGCCAGAATCCCGCCGCCGACGAACAACGCGAGCGAAAAGCCGACGAGCAACGCTTCGTTGGTTTTGGATCGGGCGCCCCGCGAAAACCAAGTCTGGCGACCGGCGACCGGCGCGTGCACCTGTCCAACGTCGAAGTACACTGGCCGCGCATCCAGCGTGGCGCCGGTCACGCGAACCTGGCTGGCAGTCTCGCCGGGCGGATGCTCCCAGCCGGCGCGAGTGTCGTGCGGCACCAGCGGCGCAGGGACGGCCGTGACCTGAACGAAATCGTGCCACTCGAGCCCGGCTTCGGCGAACAGATCGGGCCACGTGCGCGTCGCTTTTGCAGAACCTGCGTTCGAGGCTTCGACCGGCACGGCGCTCAAATGCCGCAGCCGTCCTTCCGGATCGAGAACAATCGTCGCGATCCCTCCAACATCCGAAGGTGGATCGCTCTCCATCACCACGTGCATCGGATTCTGCGGCACGAGGTAGCCGGCGCTTTGCCGGTAGACGAAGCGAATCGGAAAGGGGTCGGCGCGTGACACGGACGGCGACAACGCCCGTGTGGTGAGCAATCCGACGGGATCGGGCTCGAACCAGAACTCGACATCGTTGGGGACCGCATCGAATCCGACGCTCGACAGCAGGTTCCGGGCCCGCTCGGCCAGCACCTCGGGCGGCTTAGGCAATCGATCCGGTCCCGTCTGTGTGACGACGCCGACGCGAGAGGCGACGCCCAGTGTGCCAGCAACGATGGTCAGGAGGAGCGTCCACGCGACCGCCGGCGGTACCGCGCCTTTCTTTCCGGCAGCCGCGATCATCTCGGGCGAAGGCATCCGGCCGACGGCCAGAGCGGCGGCCAGCGGATCCCCGCCCGGCAACAGTCCGGCCAGCTCCCAGGCCGATCGCGGCCGATCGGCCGGATCGAGCTCCAGGCATCTCCGAATCGCGTCCTCGATCGCGGGACTGATGCCGGACATTTTCGCGAGCGCGATCGATCCGGCGCCTGCCGCGACGTCGCGCTGCTCGATCGTGGTCACCGGGAAGAGTCTGTGTCCCGTGAACGTCTCGTACAGGACCAGCCCGAGCGCGTAGAGATCCGTCCGCTCGCTGACCGAGCCTGCGGCGAGCTGTTCGGGCGCCATGTACGCCGGCGTCCCCACACATTCTTCGACGGCATCGCCAATGGGCGTGGCCAGACCGAGGTCGACGATTCGCACCTGCCCACGCCCATCGATCATGATGTTCGACGGCTTCAGGTCTCGGTGCAGAACGCCGCGCTCGTGCGCTGCCGCCAGCCCGGCGCAGAGTTGCCGGGCAACGTCGAGCGCTTTTTCAGTTGGCAGCGCACCGATGCGCCGCAACAGCGACGCAAGCGTTTCGCCGTCGACGTACTCCATCGAGAGGTAGTGCCAACCGTCCGCCTCTCCGATGTCGTAGACACGGCACACGTTCGGATGCGAGATCTCGCGCGCGAGACGCGCTTCGGCAACGAAGCGGTGTGGAGGCTCCGAGCGGGAATTCCTCGGGCCGGCGAGGAGCTTCAACGCGACTCGCTGTCCGAGCTTGAGGTCGTCGGCCCGATACACCTCGCCCATCGCGCCGCGGCCCAGGAGACTGACGATGCGGTATCGGCTTGCGAAGATGCGGCCGGGTGGAAAGCGCGCCGCCTCGAGCGGCAGCAGGTGCGAGAGCGACCCGGCCAAGAGCCCGCCTGCACGAGCCGGCACCGGCTGGGCGGCGGTCGGCGCGCCTTCGGAGTCGTCCTGCATCCTGTTCGCGTCCTCTACTCGGCAGTCGGCGCGGACATCGTCCCGACGTAAGAAGACCCTTCAGCAAGATCGTACAGAAACGTTCCGCCCCGCATCGCATCGGGAGGACCGGTCGGGAGCACACCGAACTGCCCGGTCGAGGATTTGGCAGCCACGCGATCTTCGGAGATTATACGGGCAGGCCGAACGCGCCGGGACCACACCGGCCACCAGGCTGCTCCGTCACCGACATGATCGCGGCGGCATGCGCGCTATATTCCCGTGGCACGTGACGTCCCTGCTCATCGCAATTCTGATCGCGGGGATCGCCCTCGCGGTCTTCGTCAGGTGGCTGGAACCGCGCTTCGCGTTCTTTCCGACTGCAGGTGAAAGCCCGACGCCGGCTGAGCTCGGCGTGCCGTTCGAAGCGGTGACGCTTACGACGAACGATGGCGAGCAGCTGCGCGCCTGGTTCCTGCCGAATCCCGGCGCGCGCGCGCTCGTTGTGTACTTTCACGGCAACGGCGGCAACCTGTCGGTGTGGCTGCCGGTCATTGCGGGCATATATAGACAGGGCTTTTCCGTCGCTGCGATCGACTATCGCGGGTACGGCGCGAGCAGCGGGCACCCGACCGAGCGAGGCATGTACCGCGACGTCGATGCCGCGCTCGACTGGACACAGCAACTCGTCAAGCCGGGCGTTCCCGTCGTGTACTGGGGCCGGTCGCTCGGGACGACGATGGCAGCATATGCGGCGACGAAACGAAGGCCTGAGGCCCTGATCCTGGAGTCGGGATTCACGCAGGCGCGCGCGCTCATGCGCGCGTCCCCGCTGCTCGCCCTGCTCTCTCTGTTCTCCTCGTACCGCTTTCCGACGGCCGAGTACGCGCGGCGCGCCGGATGCCCGGTGCTCGTCCTGCACGGAGACGACGATCACGTCATCCCTTTCGCGAACGGCCGTGAGCTGTACGACGTGCTGGCGGAACCGAAGCGGTTGCACGTGATTGCCGGCGGCGACCACAACGACGTCGACCCTTCCGATCCGCAGCAGTATTGGGGAGCGGTGCAGGAGTTCGTCGCCGCATTGCGATAGACGATCCCGATCGACGTGCAGCACGAACGCTGTCGCTTAGGGGCGAAAGTCGGCTCGCCGTCGCGAAGGATTGTCCCGCCACATCGTCATCTGCGAGCGCCCGCCTTTTCCTATTGCACGGCAGGGCTGTCGCCACAGACAATCCTGGCAAGCCGCCGACACACCACGATGTGCAGCGAGCTTCTCGGCGGTTTGTGCGTGTCCGTCATTTTGGCGGAAACCAGCGACGCGCCCCCTTCTGGTGATCGTAAACGTCAATGACCGCGCAATCTGATCATGCTGGCGTCTGGATTCCTCCGCCGTTCTGGTATGCGCTCGCGGTACTCGGCGGCGTTCTTCTCGATCGTCGCTGGCCGTTGACCATCCTCGGGGGCCGCGCGATCACGTTCGCCGGGGTCGTCTTTGTGCTGGGATGGATGGCCCTCGCGTTCGTCAGCATCAGTCGGTTTCGCCGATCGAAGACGAGCATCGTCCCGATTCGCCCGGCGGAGGCGTTGGTGCTGTCTGGTCCCTACCGCTACACGCGCAATCCCATGTATGTGAGTCTGGCGCTTCTCACGATCGGATGTGGATTGTTGCTGGCCACGTGGTGGCCCATCGTGCTGCTTGTACCGACGCTGGTGATCGTCCAGCGGTTCGTGATCCTGCCAGAGGAGCGCTATCTCCGGCGGCGGTTCGGCACTGCCTATGAGGCCTACGCGCGGAGAGTTCGCCGATGGCTGTGACGAGTCGGGATGCTATGCCTCAAGGCCCCATTGGCCGCCGGCCAATGAAAGGAGATGACTTTTGACTGACTCTGATTTGGTCGTCGTCAGCACGTTCCTGAACGAGATCGACGCTGAAATAGCGCGGAGTGCTCTGGAGGCTGCCGAGATCGAATCTATGGTGTCGGCCGATGATGCAGGCGGCGTGCGACCTCACCTCTGGATGGGGGGCGTGCGACTGTTGGTTCGGGCCGAGGATGCTGAGAAAGCGAGCGAAATTCTGGGCCGGTCAAAGTAGCCCACGACTCGCGGCCGAGTCCCTCTCGTGAGCGCGGCCCACCTCGCATCGAACTCGAGACGTCGCACGAGCTCCTGTTGATACGCGCGCAAATTCGGGCAGCGTGATAGGGCCCCACGCGCCCGCGACCATCAGCCGCCGATCGCGATCGAAGCTAGTCTCGAACGGCACGGCGCGCGCAGTCTCGCGCATCTGCAGGGCCAGGCCCGAGGTCGAAGAGTGCCGTATCGTCATGGTTTCCGATCGGTCTTCCGTCGGCTTCTCTGCGCCGGCATTGGCGCGACGGTCATCGTCTGCGTCGATTCATCGAGGACCAGTTCTAACCGGCAGACGTGGCAGCGGTAGACGCGATTTCGTTCTGGCAGATCGCTCTGGTGGCGGATCTGCGTTTGGCACGCTGGACACTTCCATGGTGACGGCGACGCAGCCCGAGAGAAGAAATCGCTGGTACCCGGCCTCTGAATCATGCCCGCGGATTGAGCAACCCGGGGGCCGCATCACGAAGGAGAAATCACGTGCATTTTGCGGCCGCGGTGTCCTTTTTCCGAGCGTTGAGCTGTCCCACGGCGAGACATCAAGGAACTCCTCGGGCACGCGAACATCAGCCAGACCGACACGTATCTGAATGCTGGCCGTGTGGCGCTCCAGGAGTCGATCAGGCGCTTTGATGACGCGCGTGGCAAACCCGTGGCAAAGGAGACGACGATAGAGCACCGGCCTCTTGGACGGACGGAAACGGAGCAATCGGAGAAGGAGCGTCTACACTAGGAGTTACTCCACGTACGCGCCCGTAGCTCAGTTGGATAGAGCACCGGCCTTCTAAGCCGGGGGTCGCAGGTTCGAGTCCTGCCGGGCGCG
>Ga0114129_10005136_pt1 | contig 18421 bp, 16 predicted proteins | sample RhiMetdeltSRZDD1_FD_80071 | JGI IMG/M metagenome (GOLD analysis project Ga0114129, IMG submission 80071) | Populus rhizosphere microbial communities from Tennessee, USA - Rhizosphere MetaG P. deltoides SRZDD1 (version 2) (version 2) | ecosystem: Host-associated > Plants > Roots > Rhizosphere >...
ACGACCCAGCCGGCCAGGAGCGGACCGTGCTCGCGGTACTGCGTCAGGTAGCTGTAGCCCCAGTTGCCGACGCTGACCTCGACACCGACGTACCCGGCGAGGAACAGGGCCGCGAGTACCACGCCGGCCCGCCGCACCGCCGTGGACAGCGACCCGGGCCGCACGCCCTCGGGCACCGCGACCGCGGATCCGGTGCCGGGCGGGTACCAGGCCGCGAACGCGGCGAGCAGGGGCACGGTGAGGACGGCGAACACGAGGTACACCGCGCCCCACGACCGGCCCGCGGCGAGGAGGGCCGCGGCGAGCAGCGGGCCGATCAGCGCCCCGACGCCGTAGAACGCGTGCAGCAGGTTCAGCAGCACCGTGCTGCCCGGCAACCCCGAGAGGTACGCGTTGAGGCACGCGTCGATCGTCCCGATGCCGATCGCGAGGAACGCCGTCACGGCCAGCAGCACCGGGTACGGCGGCCGGAGGCCGCAGATCGCCGCCGCGACCCCGAACGTGGCGGTGCCGGCAAGCAGGGTGCCGCGTACGCCCAGCCGGTGCATCACCGCGCCGATGACCGCCCCAGCGACCACGTACCCGACGGAGAACGCGAAGAACAGCAGGCCGATCACGGTCTTGGTGAGTTCGTACTCGGTGCTCTGCGCGGGCAGCACCACCCCGGTGGACCCGCCGAGCAGGCCGATGACCACGAAGCTGGCGAACGCCAGCGCCGCCCGCAGCCTCAACGGACGGGCTCCGCGGGCTCCAGCCGGACGACGATCGACTTCGACGTCGGCGTGTTCGACCCGATCGCGGTCGAGTCGAGCGCGACGAGCGCGTTGGCCTCGGGGAAGTACGTGGCCGCGCAACCCCGGGCCGACGGGTACGCCACGACGCGGAAGCCGGGCGCGCGACGCTCGCCGTCCGGCCACTCGGCGACGATGTCCACCATCGTCCCGGCGGCGAGGCCGAGCTCGGCCAGGTCCTCCGGCGGCACGAAGACCACGCGCCGTCCATTGTGGACACCACGGTAGCGGTCGTCGAGCCCGTAGATCGTCGTGTTGTACTGGTCGTGGCTGCGCACGGTCTGCAGCAGCAGCCGCCCGGGTGGGACGCGGAGTACGTCGAGCGCGTCGACCGAGAACCGGGCCAACCCGTCCGCGGTCGGGAAGCGGCGCCGATCCCGCGGCGGGTGGGGCAGCGTGAAGCCACCGGGCTGCCCGACGCGCGCCTCGTAGTCGGCGAACCCGGGCACCACGCGGGATACGACATCGCGGATCGCGCGGTAGTCGGCCGCGAACTCGTCCCACGGTCCGGGTACCCCGAGTGCCCGTCCGAGCCCGCACACGATCGCGACCTCCGACCTGAGGTCGGCCGAGGCCGGTGGCAACGACCCGCGCGACGAGTGCACGCACGACATCGAGTCTTCGACGGTCACGAACTGCGCGCCGGCCGCCGCCACGTCCGAATCGGTACGGCCGAGGCACGGCAGGATCAGCGACGTCTGTCCACAGTCGACATGCGACCGGTTGAGCTTCGTCGAGATGTGTACGGTCAACTCGCACGACCGCAGCGCGGCGACCGTGACCGCGGTGTCGGGCGTCGCGGCCGCGAAGTTGCCCCCCAGGGCGAGGAACGCCCGCACCCGCCCGTCCCGCATGGCGCGGATCGCGTCGACCGTGTCGTACCCCGGCGTCGCCGGCAGGTCCGCGCCGAGCAACGAACCCAGCGGCGCCAGCCACGACGGCGGCCTGGGGGTGATGCCCATCGTGCGGTCGCCCTGGACGTTGGAGTGGCCCCGCACCGGGCACAGGCCGGCGCCGGGCTTGCCGATCATCCCGCGCAGCAGCTGCACGTTGGCGATCTCGCGGATCGCCGCGACCGCGTCCCGGCGCTGGGTCAGCCCCATCGCCCAGCAGACGATCGTCGCGTCGGACTCGGCGAACATCCTGGCCGCGGCCACGATCTCCTCGCGCGCCAGGCCGGTTGCCGCCGCCACCTCAGCCCAGTCGAGGGTACGCAGCGCCGCCGCATACGCGTCGAAGCCGGTGGTGTACGTGTCCACAAAGGACCGGTCCACCGCACCCCACTCGACGAGCAGCGCGGCGATCGCCCGGAAGAGCGCGTGGTCGCCGGCGACCCGGACCTGCAGGAACCGGTCGGCGAGCGGTGTACCCGAGCCGACCAGACCGCGCGCCTTCTGCGGGTTGCGGTACCGGATGAGCCCGGCCTCGGGCAGCGGGTTGACCGCGATGATGCGCGCACCCCGCCGCTTCGCCGTCTCCAGTGCGGTGAGCATGCGCGGGTGGTTGGTACCCGGGTTCTGCCCGACGACCACGATCAGCGCGGCCCGGTGGATGTCGTCGAGCGTGACGGTCCCCTTGCCCACGCCGATCGAGGCGGTGAGCGCGACGCCCGACGACTCGTGGCACATGTTGGAGCAGTCGGGCAGGTTGTTCGTCCCGTACGCCCGGGCGAGCAGCTGCCAGCAGAACGCGGCTTCGTTGGACGTACGCCCCGACGCGTAGAACACGGCCTCGTCCGGCGCGATGGCGCCCAGGTGAGAAGCCGTGAGGGCGAAAGCGTCGTCCCAGGAGATCGGTTCGTAGCGGTACGCCCCCGCCCGCCGCACCACCGGCGAGGTCAGCCGGCCCTGCTGGCCCAACCAGTGGTCGGACTTGCCGGCCAGGTCGGCGAGCGGGTGGGCGGCGAAGAACTCCGGCGTCACGCGGCGCAGGGTCGCCTCCTCGGCCACCGCCTTGGCACCGTTCTCGCAGAACTCGGCGTGCGACCGCTTCCGCGGCTCCGGCTCGGGCCAGGCGCAGCCGGGGCAGTCGAAGCCACCGACCTGGTTGACCTTCAGCAGGGTCAGGGCCGTACGGCGTACCCCCATCTGGGCCACCGACGTGGACAGGGCGTGGCTGACCCCACCGAAACCGGCCGCGAACCGGGCCGGATCGTCGATGTGGAGGTCGCGGTCGCCCCGATCGTCCCGGGGTGCACGTTTGGCCATTTGCCGACACCTCCCCGCCGAGCGTATCCGGCTAGGGTGAGCCGATGGACGAGCCGACCGCCCAGCCCGAGCAGGTGCTGCTGGACGATCCCACGACCGGCGATCTGGCCGCCAAGGTCACCCAGGCCTGGCAGGATTTCGCCCGCGCCCTGGCGACCGCGCTGGCCGGGCTCGCCGAGGGCCACCGGCTCGACCTCACTCTCGACCCCACCGCCTCGGGTACGGGTGACGCCGTCTACGCGACGACCGCGGTCGCCGGCCCGTCCGGCGCGCTGGAGGCGTTCGCCGTGGGCAACGCCGCGCTGCCGGCGGAGTACCGGATGGGCCGCGCGGCCGTCGCGGATCTGATCGCGCTCGGCTGGTCCCCGCCGGGCGTCGTACCCGGGTCGGGCGACCACTTCGGGCTTACCACGACCGTGGAGGGCGCGTCGAAACTGGCGGTCGTCCTCACCCGTACGATGCGGGACGTCTTCGGTGCCCCGCACCCCGCGTTCATCGTGTACCTGGCCCACGACGACGAGGACAACCCGGTCGCGGTGCCGCCGCTCGGTACGGCCCGCTCGGACGCCCCCGTCGAGGGCGCGACCGACGACGATGACGACGAGGACACCGGCATCGTGCTCGGCGGCGGCCTGCGGGCCGGTGGCGAGGACGACGGGCCGCTGCTCGCCGAGAAGGTCAAGATGGTGGTGGCGGGGTTGCTCAAGACCGACCCCGACGAGCTGCCGGTCGACTCCGACGGCGACATCGGCATCCGGGCCGGTTCGGCGATGGTGTTCGTGCGCGTGCGTACGGATCCTCCGCTCGTCGACGTGTTCTCGCCCGTCCTCACCGAGGTGCAGCCGACCGAGCAGCTGTACACGAAGTTGTCCGAGCTGACGAACCGCATGCCGATCGGGCGGCTCTACTGCGCCAACGACACGGTGTGGGCGTCGATACCCGTATTCGGCCGCAGTTTCCAGACCGTGCACCTGACGCTCGCGATCCAGGTGATGACCGGGCTCGCCGACGAGCTGGACGATCGCCTGCACGGCGAGTTCGGCGGCAAGCGGTTCTTCGGTGAGGGCGACCGGCCGGGCGGCAAGGATCCGGGCGAGCGGACGGGCATGTACCTCTAGCCTCGCCCCAGCCGGGGCAGCGGCGAGAGCAGCAGCCACAGGATCGACACGACCAGTCCCACGCCCGCCACGAGCAGCGCGTACCGCGAGCCGAGCCAGGTACCCAGTGCCCCGCCGAGCAGGCCGCCCAGCGGCAGGCTGCCCCAGGCGAAGAACCGGTTCGACGCCTGTACGCGGCCCAGCAGCCGGTTGGGGCAGACCGCCTGCCGGAAGCTGACCTGGACGACGTTGTAGAGCGTGCCACCGTACCCGAGCATGAACCAGCCGAGTACGAACAGGCCGAGCCGCCAGTCGGGCCGCGCCAGCCAGAGCAGCAGGCCGAACGGTTGCGTGACGAGGACCGAGACCCAGATCGTCCGCGTCTGTCCACATGCGACGGTCCACCACTTCGCCGTGAACGCGGCGGCGATCCCGCCGACGCCGGCGGCGGCCACCACGAGACCGGTGACGACCGGGGCGAGCCCGACGTCGCGTACCAGGAAGAGCACGAGGAGGGTGACCACGACGGACATGAACAGGTTCGCGGTGGCCGTGTAGCAGGCGATGGCGCGCAGCGCCGCGTCGCGCAGCACGAACCGCAGCCCCTCGGCGATCTCCGTGACCAGCCTCGGATGCTCCACCGGCTCGGGGGCGGGATCCGTGGCCCGGATGCGGCGGAGGAACCCCGCGGAGCCGAGGAACGTCAACGCGGTCACGAGTACGGTGCTGCTGGCGCCGATCAACCCGACGAGGCCGCCGCCGATGCCGGGGCCGGTGACGGTGGCGACGGACTGGCTCACCTGGAGCTTCGCGTTCGCCTCGACGAGCCGTTCGCGCCCGACGAAGCCGGGCAGGTAGCTCTGGTGGGCGATGTCGAAGAACACGCTGCCCACGCCGACCGCGAGCGCGACGACGATCAGCTGGTACAGGGTCAGCCAGTGCAGCAGCGCGGCGACCGGTACGGTCACCAGCAGCGCCGCCCGCGTGAGGTCCATGGCGAGCATGAGCCGGCGGCGGCGTACCCGGTCGACCCAGGCGCCGGCCGGTAGCCCGAAGAGGAGTACGCCCAGCGACTGCGCGGCGTTGAGCAGGCCCATGTCGAACGCGGTCGCGTCGAGTACGGTCAGCGCGAGCAGCGGGATCGCGATGCCGCCGATACGGAAGCCGAACTGGCTCGTCGCCTGGCCCGACCAGAGCTGGACGAAGTCGCGGCTGCGCCAGAGCGACCGCTCGGGCGTTACCAGGTCACCGGGAGCGAGACCGGTCCGCGCACCATCAGTCCGCTCTTCCACGGCACCTCCTCGGGGTCGACGGCGAGCCGGAGCGTCGGGAAGCGGCGGACGAGCGCACCGATCGCCTCCTGCAGCTCCATGCGGGCGAGCGAGGCGCCGAGGCAGTGGTGGGTGCCCGGGCCGAAGACGAGATGCGGGTTCGGGGCGCGGTCGAGGTCGATGGCCTCCGGGTCGGCGAACACGCGCGGGTCCCGGTTCGCGGCGGCCAGCGAGATCATCACCGCGTCGCCGGCCGGGATCGTCGTACCGCCCACGTCGACGTCGGTCAGCGCGATGCGGGCGAACGTGACTCCGGTCCCGATCACCAGGTACCGCAGGAGCTCCTCGACCGCCTGCGGCACGATCTCCGGCCGTTCCCGCAGCGTGGTGACCAGGCCGGGCTCGCTCAGCAGGGTGTACGTGAAGTTGGCGATCTGGTTCGACGTGTTCTCCTGGCCCGCCACGAGCAGCACGCCGACGAACGTGACCAGCTCCTGCTCGGTGAGCGCCCCGTCGGAGTCCCGGGCCGACACGAGCGTGCCGATCAGGTCGGTGGTGGGCGCCGTACGGCGTTCGTCGACCAGGTCGACGAGGTAGTCCGCGAACTCGTCCAGGGCCGCACGGATCTCCTGCGCCGAGTGGGCCGTACTCGACATGACGGGCTCGACCCAGGCCCGGAACCGGTGGCGGTCCTCGTGCGGTACGCCGAGCATCTCGCAGATGACCCGTACCGGGAGCGGGACGGCGTACGCGTCGACGAGGTCGACCGGCGGCTCCAGTGTGGACAGCAGCTCGTCGGCCACGGTCGCGACGTACCCGCGCATCCGTTCGATCTCGCGGCCGGTGAACCACTTCGAGACGAGCCGGCGCATGCGGCTGTGCTCGGGCGGGTCCGTGAACAGGATCGACGCGGCCCCTCCGGGTTCGGGCGTCATCCGGGCTACGTCGGGCCCGGTCGCGGCGGCCCGGCCGAAGCGCGGGTCGGAGAGTACGGCGCGCGCGTCCTCGTACCGGGTCACGAGCCAGGCCGTCCCGCCGAACGGCAGCTTGATGCGCGACACCGGCTCGCGGTCGCGCAGGTCGGCGAAGAACCCGTCGAGCACCAGCCGTTCGGGCGGGCTTAGCGGGCACGTACGTACAGTCACAGGGCCTCCGCGTACAGGGCGGTGTGCCACGGTTCCGCCGGGCCGCGGCACCCGCGCACTCGGTTACTTCTTGGGCTTGATCCGGAACTCGGCCGAGATCAGGTGACGCATCCGTACACCTCCCTTCACGTCGCGCTGGTGGTGAGCAAGGCATCAGGCGTCAGCACCGGGTCCTCGACCAGCAGGCAGGTGCCGAGCGGGGTGGCGGCCACCGGCCCGTCCGGCCCGTCCTGGATCCGGACGGCCAGCTCGTCGCCGGGGGTCGTGTCGAGCGGGAAGCCGAACCGCAGGCGGTACACCCCGGGCCGGCCGGGCCGCCGGCGGGCTTTCTCGGCGGCGGCGAGGGGCTCCAGCGCCGCCAGCACCGACTGCCAGCGGGCGGACACGGGTACCCACTCGTCGGTCTTGCGGACCAGCTGCCGCAGCTCGGGGGCCAGCGCGAGCTCGTCGGCGGCCGCGCACACGACCTCGCCGAGCCGGTCGCCGAGCCGGTCCTCCAGGGCCTCGGCGAGCGCCAGCAGGTCGAGCCGGTCCTTGATCCGGAAGCGGCGCTGGAACCGCTCCTCGGCCACCGCGAACAGCCCGCACATATCGTCCTCGGCCGGCGGCGTGACCCGCACCGGCACGCCGGCGAGGTCTCCGCAGAACGCGCAGGTGGTGATGTCCGCGCCCATCGGCTTGTCGAGGTGCGGCTCCTCGGCGGGCCACTTGAGCATGACGCCCACGTGCCGGGGACCGTCGAGCGACGTCAGGATGCTCACGCCCTGCGGTACGGCGCCGTACCGGTCCCGCAGGTCCAGCGCGCAGCGCCACAAGGCCGCCTCGTCGGGCGCCACGAGGTCGACGTCGCCGGACTGGCGGAGCAGCCCGTCCGGCAGGTACCGGGCGATCCGCACGCCTTTGATCAGCGCTAGGCCGTGCGCCGTGGCCAGCTCCTCGCCGAGCGTGTGCAGCGTGGTCATGCGGCGGCGCATCCGGGCCAGGTAGGCGTGCGCTCCGGGGGTCAGCTCCAGGTCGCGGGCCACCGCGGAGGACAGCCACGTCGCGAGGATCCGCGCGCGGGCGGCCATGTCCGCCACCCGCCAGGGCGCATAGCCCGGGGGTACGCCGAGCAGCTGCTCGACGGTGGTCATGTCCACCATGTGCGGCACCTTGACTGTGATCGGTGATCGTGGTCGGTCGATGGGACTGCTCCGGATAGTAGCTACGCCGACGGATGATCGTTAGGGCCGCACGGGTCGACGGATATCAGTCGGGGGGTGCGGCCGGTGGGCCGCACCCCCCGACTCCAGGGGGAGGAAATGTCCTAGCGCCAGGGAATCCAGGCGATGTCGTCCAGCGTGGTCAGGTCGTTGGCCTTCAACCCCGAGCCGGACACCGTCCACAGCGTCGAGCCGACGACGAGCGACCGGCGGATCTGGCCGGGCAGCTTCTCGTCCGGGTTGGTGAGCCACGGGTGGCTGATCGTGCCGAGCTGGGTGATGCCGTTCGCGGTCACCTTCAGCACGAGCGCGCCGCCGTCCGGTTGCCGTCCACTGTAGACATTCACGGGTACGACGAGCAGCCCGGTCGCCGGCCAGTAGAGGAACGCGTGCGGGTCGAACTCGGCTTCGGAGTGCCCGTACTGCAGGTGGAACTGGGCTATCCGGTCCGGCTTGGTCAGGTCCGAGACGTCGAACAGCGACACCTGGGTACCCTGCACGCGACCCTGGTCGGTCGCCTCCTGGCCCACCCCGATCAGGCGGTCGTCGCCGACGGGGTGCAGGTAGGCCGAGTACCCCGGAATCTTCAGCTCGCCGAGCACCTTCGGGGCCGCCGGGTTGTGCAGGTCCACTGTGTACAGTGGGTCGGTCTGGCGGAACGTCACCACGTAACCGATCGGCCCGACGAACCGTACGGCGTAGATGCGCTCGTTCTTGCCGAGCCCGCTCACCTTGCCCGCGAGCGTGAGCTCCTTGCCCTGCTGGCGCAGCACGTACACAGTGGACATCTGGTTGCCCACGGTCGTCGCCACGCGCAGGTTGCTGTCCCACTCGGACATCGCGTACTGGTTGATCAGGTGGCCGTCGACGGCGCCGGAGGCCACGTACCGCGGGCGGCCCGTCCCGCCGGTGTCGAACTTGTACAGCTCCGTCTTCTCGGCGATCACTGGCGCCTTGACGCCGTCCGTCATCGCCACGACCCGCCACCGCTGGTCGTTGGCCAGGTAGAGGCTGCTGCCGTTGCTGTAGACGATGTCCCCGTCCGCGACCACGGTGACCGGGTCACCGTTCGACAGGATCGAGCGGCCGAGATCGAAGGTCAACACCGAGACCATGGCGGTACCCGAGTACGTCTCGGGGCGCGCGATAGCGGCGCAGTCGACGCGGCCGCGGGTGGTGGTGTCGCCGTTGGTGATCTCGTACCGCGGCAGCCACTCGTCGGGGCCGGCCGCGTCGATGATCGCCTTGTTCGCGGCGAGCCGCTGTGCGTCCGTCCTGTCCTGCACGTAGGGGAACATGAGCCGGGGACCGGAGCGCATGACGACCCGTACGATCGACCCGCTCTGCCGGGCGTCGAGGAGCTGACCGTCCATCGTGTACGAACCGGCCAGCGAGGGCGTACCCCCGGAGAGGTCGATCGAGAGAATGCGCGCGCCGGAGACCTTGCGCGGGTCGGTGGGCGCCGGCTGGCCCATCCGGCCGACGACGTCGGGCATGTCGCCGCGGTAGCCGTACATGGTGCCCGGCACCAGGACCAGCGCGCGGTCGCCCTGCAGCAGCAGGTCGAGCTCGCCCCACTGGACCGGGTCGTCGGCGGACGTACGCAGGTCCACCGCGCCGACCATCCGGCGGCTCGCCGTGTCGACCACGCGCAGCACGCCACGGTTGATCGTGAGGATGCGCCGGCCGTCGGTCTTCACCAGGTCCGGCTCGTCGACGCCGACCTCGTGCGTATTGGTCCCCGAGTAGTCGGGGGTACCGCCGGTCGTCGGCGGCATGGCCTTGCCGTTCGTCGCGGAGTCGGCGGCGGCACCGGGTGCACCGGGCGCACCGGCCGCGGCGCGGGCCTCCGGTACGGGGTACCCACCGAACCCCCACGGCCCGACGTACTGCTTCGCGGCCTCCTTCAGCTTGCCGAGCGCGTCGTCGCACGAGTTGAACGCGACGAGGCGGAAGCTGCCGGCCGGGACGGCGGAGTCGTGGTACGCGAGGGTGACCGGGTCATCCGTACACCCCGAGAGAAGGAGGAGCCCCGCGGCGAGCGCGGTGCCCGCGGAGAGCGCGCGGCGGTGTGTCATGCCTCCTTGGACGGCGGCAGGGGGGCAATCGTTCCCGGTGAGTCGACCAACCGTGACAGCACGATGGTGCTCCGGGTCGACGTGATGAACGGCTCGGCGCGCAGCCGCTCGATCGCCTGCTCGAGGTGGCCGATGTCGGCGGCGCGCAAATGGACGAGCGCGTCGGCCTCGCCGGAGACCGTGTACGCGCCGACGACCTCGGGATGCCGCCGGGCGGCCAGCGCGATCTGCGCCGGCGTGGTGCGGCCGGTGCAGAACAGCTCGACGAACGCCTCGGTGGTCCAGCCGATCGCCGCCGGGTCGATCAGCGCGGTATAGCCACGGATGACGCCGGTGGCGCGTAACCTGTCGATACGGCGCTTCACCGCGGGCGCGGAAAGGGAGACCACGGAGCCGATTTCGGCGTACGAGGCGCGGGCATCGGCCACCAGCGAAGCAATGATTCGCTGGTCTACGTCGTCGATCTGCAACGAACCGCCTCCGCAACGCAACAATTTCGGCTGTCACCGATCAGCGAGCCTACCTACTGTTAGTGATCGTGACACTCCAGGAACGCACACGACGTATCCGGACATATCTCATGTGTCCGCCAGAGCACTACGTCGTCGAGTACGCCATCAACCCCTGGATGGACACGAACACCCCGGTCGATACCGAGCTGGCCGTCAAGCAGTGGGACTCGCTACGGGAGACGCTCGTCGGGTTGGGGCACACCGTACACGTGCTGCCACCCCGGCCGCGCCTGCCCGACATGGTGTACGCCGCGAACGGCGCGTTCTCCGTCGACGGGACCGTCTACGGCGCCCGCTTCCGGTACCCGCAGCGCACCGCCGAGGCCGCCGCGCACCGCGGGTTCTACGAGTCGCACGCCGGCTGGCGGTACGTCGCCCCCACGCAGACGAACGAGGGCGAGGGCGACTTCGCGTTCCTGCCCGGAGCCTGGGGCGGCATGATCCTCGGCGGGTACGGGTTCCGCACCGAGCCGACCGCACACGCCGAGGCCGCCGAGGTGCTGGGCCGCCCGGTCGTATCGTTGCGCCTGGTCGACCCGCGGTTCTACCACCTCGACACGGCCCTCGCGGCGCTGGACGACACGAACATCGTGTACTACCCCGACGCGTTCTCCCCGTCCTCGCAGCAGGTCCTGCGGCAGTTGTTCCCCGATGCCGTACGGGCCACGGAGGCCGACGCGCTCGCCTTCGGGCTCAACCTCGTGGGCGACGGGCGGAACGTCGTACTGAACGCCGAAGCGGCCGGGCTGGCGGGAACACTGCGCGGGCTCGGGTACGCCGTCCACCCGATCGACCTCAGCGAGCTCAAGAAGGGCGGCGGCAGCGTCAAGTGCTGCGTCGCCGAGCTGCGGGGCTGAGCTGCCGGGCTGAGCCTGCCGGCCCGTCCCTTGCTCTGCTTACTAATACGCAACGCCCACACGCGCCCGGCCAGGGAGAGGTGCGCTCCGCGCTTTGCTCTGCTTACCGATACGCAACGGCCGTTGCGTATCGGTAAGCAGAGCAAAGCCGCTGGCGCGGCCGTCCCCGACCCCGGCCCGCGGGGTGTTGCGCATAGGTAAGCAGAGCAAGGGACGGGGCCGGGGTCAGCCCGGTGGGGCGCTCCACCCCGCGGTGATCGTCGTGGGCGGTGCGGATGCGCAGTTGCGGTGCGCGTTCGCACCGCGGACCGCGATCATGGCCTCGAGCGGCGTCCGCGCGGACGCCCCTCGTCACTTTTTCGCGGGTACGACGACCAGCCGCGCGATCGTCTGGTTGTTCTCCTTGGCTCCCGCGACCCCGACCTCCGTACCGACGGCCAGCTGGCTCGCCTGGATCGTCGTGCGGTGCTCGATGACGTGGATCGGGCTGCCGAACGTCCACGTCAACGAGTACCCGTCGGACGACTTCACGGTCACCGACGTGTCGTTGATCGCGGTGATCGTGCCCCGCTGGACGACCACGGTCTTCGTACCGTCGTCGGTCTTCACGACGACCTCGCCGTGCAGCGTGTTGCGGCGCAGGAACACCCGCGCCTTGTGGCGCTCGGCCGCCGGACGCTTGCCCTTGGCGTCCCCGCTGGGTGTGGGGGCGGGCGCGGGCGCGGCGGCGCCCAGGCCTGTCACGTCGAACCCCATCGCGGCGAGCGCACCCGCTTCGGGGCTGACCGCGTCGGCGAACTCGACCGTCTGCTCGGTGGCGCGGTCCACGGCCGGTCCACAGGCGCTCAGGCCCAGGCCGAGCGCCCCGATCGCCAGGGCGACAGCGATACGGCGTCCCATGGTCACTCCTCTCGTCGGTACCACATTTACCGTGCCCGAGTCGTACGAGGGGACGGTCAGCCTGACGTTCGGGCCAGGTAAACGGTGAACCGGGCACCGCCCTCGGACGCGTGGCCCGCCTCGATCTGCCCGCCGAGGCGCCGGACGAGCCGGGCGGCCAGGGCCAGGCCGAGCCCGCTGCCGACCTTCCGTACGCCCTGGTAACGCTGGTACAGCGCACCCCGCTCGAAGGCGACCGCGAGGTCGTCGTCGGTGAACCCGGGCCCGCCGTCGCGTACCTCGACCGTCCCGGGTGGACGGACGGCCACGACGACCGGAGCCCCGGGCGGGGTGATCCGCAGCGCGTTCTCCAGCAGACCGTCGACCACCTGCCGGATGCGGCCCGGGTCGGTGTGGACGACGACGGGGAACCCCGGCAGCTCCACCCGTAGCAGCAGCCCCGCCTCGGCGGCCCGGCCACCCCATGCCTCCCCGACGTGCGCGACGAGTGCGGTCAGGTCCACGGCCAGCGGGGCGAGCGGGAAGTCCGCCGCCTCCAGCCGGGCCAGCACCAGCAGGTCGGCCACCAGCCGATCGAGATGCTCGGCCTCCACGAGCATGGTCTGCCCGGCCCGCTGGGCCCCCTCCGCGCCGACGACGCCGTCGGCCAGCGCCTCCGCGTACCCCCGGATCGTGGTCAGCGGGGTGCGGAGCTCGTGGGAGACGGAGAGCAGGAAGTCGCGCTGCCGGCCCTCGCTCGTGGCCAGCGCGCCGGCGAGCTCGTTGATCGCGCCGGCGAGCTCGGCGGCTTCGGTGGGCGGCTCGACCGGCAGCCGGACGCCGCGGTCGCCGGCGGACAGGCGGGTGGCGGCCGCGGCGGCGGTACGGATCGGCCGCGCGAGCCGGCTTGCGAGCAACGCCCCCGCTGCCACGCCGGCCAGCAGCCCGGCGAGCAGGGCGAGCCACAGCCGGCCGACGACCTGCCGGACGAGCCCGGCCCCGGTGGGCTGGACGACCGCGAAACCCTCCTGCGCACCGAGCGTGCGGCCCTCGACGAGCGCGGGCCGGTCGTGGAAGACGATGCGTTGGCCGTGGACCGGTTCGCCGGTGGCGATCCGCCGGACGACGCCGGGCGGCAGGCCGGGCTGGTCGGCCCGGCCGTCGCGTACGAGGATGAGGATGATCCCGGCGTCGCGCAGGCGCTTGGCGATCCGCTCCTCGTCCGGGTTCGGCGTCTTCAGGCGCGGGCCGATCATCGCGCCGAGCACGGTCGCCTCCTCGGCGAGGGCGCTGCGGCGGTCCTGGTCGGCCGAGCGCTGGGCGAGCGGGAAGGCGACGAGGGCGGTGACGAGTACGGAGACCACCGCCACCAGGCAGGTGATCGCGACGGCCCGGGCCCGGAGCGTACGCATCGTCAGCCGTCCGCCGCGTACCCGACGCCCCGGACCGTACGCAGCACCCCGGCCGAGTCGCCGAGCTTGGCCCGCACCTGCGCGACGTGCACGTCGACCGTACGGGTGCCCGCGTGCATCGCGTACCCCCAGACGCTCGCCAGCAGCTCCTCACGGGTGTAGACCCGGCCGGGCCGGCGCATCAGGTGGGCCAGCAGGTCGAACTCGGTCTGGGTGAGCCCGACGGCCGTACCGGCGACGGTGACCGTACGCCGAGCCGGGTCGAGCACGACCGGTCCGAGCGTGATCGGCGCGCTGGTCGTATCCGGTGGACCGGCGGTGCGGCGCAGGACCGCCTTGACGCGCGCCACCAGCTCCCGCGGGCTGAACGGCTTGGTGACGTAGTCGTCGGCGCCCAGCTCCAGCCCGACCACCCGGTCGACCTCGTCGTCGCGGGCCGTCAGGAACAGCACGGGGGTCCAGTCGCCGGCCTCGCGCAGCCGCCGGCAGACCTCGGTGCCGTCGAGGCCGGGCAGGGCGATGTCGAGTACGCACGCCACCGGCTTGAGGCGGCGGGCGGCCGCGAGCCCGGCCGTGCCGTCGTACTCCACGTGCACGCCGAAGCCGTCGCGCGACAGGTAGAGCCGCAGCAGGTCCGCGATCGGCCGCTCGTCCTCGACCACGAGGACGAGCCCCTTGCTGTCCGGCGCGTTCACCGGCCCCATCATGGCCGATGGGCGGGGTTCGGGAAGGTTCGGATCAGGTAAGACCTGCGGAGCCTAGGCGGCGTGCGGCACCGGCCGGGACGCGACCGGACGCCGCTGCCGGAACACGTGCCCGAGGAGCGCGTCCACGTGCCACACGCGCTGCGGGTCGCCGAACCGGATCAGGAACCGCTCGCGCAGGCCGTCCGGCGCGGTCAGCGCCAACTCGACCGCGTCCAGCCGCGGATCGACCTCCCAGCCCACGTTCCCGAGGTCGCGGACGGCCGCGTCCAGGTGCAGCCGGGTGCGGTGCAGGACGCGGGTGGATTGCGAGACGACCAGCCGGCTCCGGGTGAGCAGCAGCAGGTGCTCACCGAGCAGCGGGCGGCCGGGGCGCAGGCACCGGGACACGAGTACGGCCGCGTCCTGCCAGTCGACGCACCGCCGGAAGACCGGCATGTGCCGGCTGACCGTGGGGATCGGCAGCCCGGCTTCGGCCGCGGCCGGCAGGAAGGTACGTGAGAACACGTCCACGCCGGACTAACGAGCCGTACCCGCCGGAAGGTTACGACCCGATCAGCTCCACGATCGTGGCGTTTGCCATGCCACCGCCCTCGCAGACGACCTGCAACCCGTACCGGTGGTCGTGGTCGCGCATCTCGTACACGAGTGTGGTCATGATGCGGGCGCCCGACGCGCCGACCGGGTGGCCTAGCGCGATCGCGCCGCCGCGCGGGTTCAGCCGGCCGGGATCCGCCCCCGTATCCGCCAACCAGGCGAGCGGTACGGGCGCGAAGGCCTCGTTCACCTCGTACACCCCGATGTCGTCGAGGCTGAGCCCGGCGCGGCGCAACGCCTTCGCGGTGGCCGGCATCGGGGCGGTAAGCATGATCACCGGGTCGCCGGCGGCGACGACCGCGGTGTGGACGCGGGCCAGCGGGCGCAGGCCGTGCGCGGCCGCCCAGTCGGAGGTGGTGACGGCGACCGCCGCCGCGCCGTCGGAGACCTGCGAGGCCGAGCCCGCGGTCACCACGCCGCCGTCCCGGAACGGGGTCGGCAGCCCGGCCAGCTTGGCGAGCGACGTGTCGCGGCGGATGCCCTCGTCGGCGGCGACCCCGGCGACGGGCGCCAGTTCGGCATCGAACGCGCCACCGTCCTGGGCCGCCGCGGCCTTCTCGTGGCTGCCGAGGCTGTACGCGTCGAGCCGCGCCCGGTCGAAGCCCCATTGCGCGGCGATCAGCTCCGCGCCGACCCCCTGGTTGAACGGGATCGGCTCGTCGGCGGCGAACCCGTCCCGCCCGCGGTACCGCTCGCGCACCGCCTCGCCGAACGGCAGGCCCACGCCCTCGCCGACGTTCGCGTTGAGCGGCACCCGGGTCATCGCCTCGACGCCGCCGGCGACGACGAGGTCGGCCTGCCCGGAGATCACCGCCGCGGCCGCCGCGTGGACGGCCTGCTGGCTCGACCCGCACTGCCGGTCGACGGTCGTCCCTGGCACGTGCTCGGGCCAGCCGGCGGCGAGCACGGCGCCGCGGCCGACGTTCCACGACTGCTCGCCGACCTGCATGACGCAGCCCCACACGACGTCGTCGACGTCCGCCGGGTCGAACCCGGCCCGCGCGGCCAGCTCGCGCAGCACGTGTGCGGACAGGTCGACCGGGTGCACCGCCGCCAGGCCGCCCTTGCGCCGCCCGAGCGGGGTGCGTACCGCCCCCACGATCACCGCGTCCCGCATGTTTCCAGCATGGCATGCTGGCCGGATGGCGGTGCGTGGCGAGATCCCCTCTGCGCCGGAGCCCGGACCGGTGTCGTGGCGGGTGTCCAGCGGTGTCGTGGTCGCGAAGGTGGCCGGTGCGCTCGTGCTCGCGATGGTCACGCTGGCGAGCGTGGTCGCCTGGCACGATCCACGCCGCGCGCTCGTGGCCGGCGCGGCGGCGGTCGGGGTGGCCGCCTTCGCCGCGCGCGACCTCATCGCGCCGGTCCGGCTGGCCGCCGACCAGGACGGGATAACCGTCATTCACGGGTACGTGGGCCACGCGCGACTGCCGTGGTCGGCGGTCGAGGCCGTGCGGGTTGCCGAGCGCTCCCGCTACGGCCTGCGCTCGGCATCGCTGGAGGTGGACGCGGGCGAGTCGATCCACGTGTTCTCGCCGGCCGACCTCGGTGCGCCGCTGGACGGCGTGGTTGCTGCGCTGGCCGAGCTACGTACGGGTGAGCGTGGCGGTGTGCACCACCACCAGCAGGAGCAGTAGCGCCAGGTACGCGACGCAGACGGCGACCTGGATCGCCGTCCGGCTGCGTTGGGGTGCGTACGCGAGCCCGAACCCGATGACCACGCCCGTCGCGAGGCCGCCGAGGTGCCCGGCGATCGAGATGCCCGGGACGAGGAACGTGAACACCAGGTTCACCGCGAGGACCGGTAACAGCGCGGACGTGTCCCGGCCGAGCCGTCTCAGTACCGGGAGGAAGGCGCCGAACAGGCCGAAGATCGCCGTCGAGGCGCCTACGGTCGCGGCGTTCGGCCGGGCGAACAGGTACACGGCCACGTTCCCGCCGAGCCCGGAGATCAGGTAGAGCGCGAGGAACCGGACGGGGCCGAGGGCGTACTCGAGCTGCCGGCCCAGCATCCACAGCGCCCACATGTTCAGGCCGAGATGCAGCACCCCGTAGTGCAGGAACATCGCCGTGAACAGGCGGTAGTACTCGCCCGCGCCGACCCCGTGCACCGGCCCGCCGTCGACGTACGTCGCGAGCCCGATCACCGCGCCCCACCGGTGCAGCGGCGTGGACGAGCCGCCCAGCCCGCCGAACGAGCCGCCGACGAGCCCGCCGCCCCCGGCCGTCGCGGCCGCGGCGATCAGCAGCAGGACGTTGATGCCGATCAGGGTCTTGGTGACGTATCCCTGCGCACCGACGCCCGTACCGCCGAACGCGGTACGGGCCGGACGGACCGTGCGGCGCCCCTCGGCCACGCACTCCGGGCATTGGTGCCCCACCGACGCATCGCGCATGCAGTCCGGGCAGATAGGACGATCGCACCGAACGCAACGGACATATGTCTCACGAGTCGGGTGGCGGTAGCAGACCGGAGTGGGCGGCGCCTCGTGGGTCATGCCCGCAAGCGTACGCAACCCGCGCGTCCCACTGAGCGGAGCCGAAGCCGCCCTTTGGCGTAGGCGAGCACAGTCGATCGCTACGCCGCGGCGCGCGAAATCTCGATCCGCTCGATCACGATGTCCTTGACCGGGCGTTCGTTCGTGGTCGGCCCGGTGGCGATGGCGTCGACGACCTTCTCCGAGTCGTCGTCGGCCACCACCCCGAAGATCGTGTGCTTGTAGTTCAGCCACGTCGTCGGCGCGACCGTGATGAAGAACTGCGATCCGTTGGTACGCGGACCCGCGTTCGCCATCGCCAGCAGGTACGGCCGGTCGAAGCTGAGATCCGGGTGGAACTCGTCCTCGAAGGTGTACCCGGGCCCGCCGCGACCCGTACCGGTCGGGTCGCCGGCCTGGATCATGAAGCCGTCGATGACCCGGTGGAAGAGCGTGCCGTCGTAGTACGGGCCACTGCCCTTCCCGCCGGTTCTGGGGTCCACGTAGTCGCGCGCCCCCTCAGCGAGCTCGACGAAGTTCTTCACGGTCTTCGGCGCGTGGTTCGGAAAAAGTTCGAGGCGAATAGGCCCCGCTGTGGTGTGCAGGGTCGCCATGAGGGTATCGGTCACGAAGACCATCCTTTCATGTAGCCGTTCCGGTAGTGCGCAGCTACCCGAAGGGGGAGGATGGCGGAGGAAATACCACAGGTCAGACGGGCGCCGGCATCGGAACGAGCCGGCGGAGGAGGTGGGAACTGGTGTACGGACTTCGGCGGCGGCAGATGACGCACTCCCAGCTGATGCGCGATGAGCTGGGCGAGAGCTTCGACCATCTGAGGCAGGCCGCTACCCACGCCGCCGGCGGGATCGGCTCGATGGGACCGCGGGTCGCGTCGGCCCGCGAGTACGTCAAGCCGGACCTCATCCGCGGCGCGGCCCTGGCCGGCTGGGAGTCGACGATGGCCACGCTGGCGCCGTTCGCCCTAGCCGCCAAGGACGGGGCGGAGCAGGCGCGCAAGGCGCAGGCCAAGCAGTTGAAGAAGCTCAAGAAGGAGAGTCATATGTCGGGTAGGCGCTGGCCTATGCTGGTCGGCCTCCTGGCTGCCGGTACGGCGGTCGGGGCGGCTGGCGCGGTGGTGATGCGTCGTCGTCGCCGTCAGCAGTGGGACGAGTACGGGATGATGGACGACACGCAC
>Ga0114129_10005137_pt1 | contig 18421 bp, 14 predicted proteins | sample RhiMetdeltSRZDD1_FD_80071 | JGI IMG/M metagenome (GOLD analysis project Ga0114129, IMG submission 80071) | Populus rhizosphere microbial communities from Tennessee, USA - Rhizosphere MetaG P. deltoides SRZDD1 (version 2) (version 2) | ecosystem: Host-associated > Plants > Roots > Rhizosphere >...
AAGGTGTCCTCAGAGCGGCGCTCCGTCAAAGAGAGGCTCGTTCTACTTAGATTTCAAGCTAACGCCTGACTTTGGAAAAGTCAACGCACACGCCCGGCAGTCGCTTGCCAATCTGTCGGGGCTATGTTCGCGATCGCGGTTCGGTTTGCCATGTCGTCGGGCTTGGAGTACCATCGGGCGGAATTGTTCGGCTTCAGTTTAGCTCGACTTGCAGCCAAGGAGGGATCCAGGATGGTACAGATTATCTGGTGGATCATTGTAGGGCTGATCGTGGGTGCCCTGGCACGGCTGATTTTGCCAGGGAAAGACCCGATGGGCTGGATTGCAACGATCGTACTTGGCATCGCCGGCTCTTTCTTGGGAGGGTTTATCGGAAGCCTGATTTGGAAGCCTGCGAGCGGCAGTTACTTTCACCCGGGCGGATTCTTTCTCTCTCTGCTCGGTGCGATACTGCTGCTTCTGATCTGGCGAAAGCTGAAACCGGCGTAATTAAGGTGCGATAGATCAGGCCGGCCAGATGAAGCTGGCACTCCCGCGTACGCGGGTCTTCGCGAAGCCCGCAGACGTGCGTATCGGTGGGCCCATGTGACCATGCCCCGGCTCACGGCTCGAGGCATTTCTCTAGAGCCGCAAGCCGCGGGTCTGACCGGATGCTTTGGTGGAGCGAACGCTCGACCGGCAGCGCACTTTTGTTACTCCAAACTCCCCGCCCGAGCGCCCAACTGGGCAAGTCCCGCTCAGGGTCGATCCGAACAACCGCTCCGTCTCTCTGAACAACAACCGGTCGCCGCGTCCAGGCGGAAAGAACCGAATTCGTAGAAGTGTCCTGCTCGCCTGCTCATAAGAGGTTCAGCAACAATTCAGAATCAATTCAGAGCCGATTAAAGACTTCTACAACGGCCTTCGAGTATTGTCCGCCCGCAAGTTGAGTTCAGGGTGCCGCCTAGATGCGGCGCTCAAAGTTAGCACGCGGTCGAATAGTTCAACGCGCGCGCGCGGCACTGACTCGATCGCCCGTTTGAGCCTGCGGTGGCTTAGATCGTTTGGGCCTCGATGCGACATTGAAGGAAAAGAACTATGAGAGAAACTATGCTTCGAATCTTATCAACCTTATTGCTTCTGGTTCTGCATGCCGGCATTTCTCGCGCGCAGACTTCCAACTCGGCAGCATCATATGTGAAGCGCGCGATGTTGCATAATGCGCAGGGCGACATTGACGCGGCCGTGAGCGATTTGGATGCAGCCCTCGCGTTTGATCCGAACTGCTTTGCGGCGTACTTGAATCGCGGCGCCGCCCGCTACGCCAGGGGCGATTTCGAGGGCGCCATTTTGGACTTTAACAAAGCAATCGACATCAGTCCTCGCGCACCCGAACCGTATAACAACCGAGCCAATGCCAGGCTTTCCAAAGGAGATATTGAAGGCGCGCTGGACGACTACGGAAAAGCGTTAGAGCTTAACCCCCGTAACGCTGAAGCGCTCTACAATCGCGCGAACATTCTGCGAGATAGAGGCAATCCGGATGGCGCGATCCGCGATTACACTGCGGCGATCAAGAGCAATCCGCGTCTAGCCGAGGCGTATACCAATCGCGGCAACCTTCGAATGAAGAAAGATGATATCGACGCCGCCATGTCAGACTATCAAACCGCCATACGGATCAACCCGAGACTCGCGGAGGCGTACAACGGACGCGGCAATGCCAGATTCGCAAAAGGAGATCTCGATGTGGCCGCCGCTGACTACAGCAGAGCCATCGAGATTGATACAAGCTTTGCCCAAGCCTATGCAGGGCGAGGTCTCGTTCGCTTGCTGCAAGGCAGGACCGCGGACGCCGAGCGCGATTTCGCTGAGTGTCTGAGATTGGATGCCAGTTTGAAGTCCTCGCTTGAAGAACACATCAACGCCGCGAAACAGCGTCTCGCAAAGTCGATCCGAAAGCTACCCTGATTGGTGTTTCAACTTCTCGTATTCAGTGCGGGCCACTTGAAGGATTGGTATATCCGGATCAGCATCTTTCCAAAGCACGAAGAAGTCTTCATATGCCTTGCGACTTTTTGCCGTGTCGCCTGCCAGCGCTGCGGCGCGCGCCAGACCAAGATCGGCCAGCGGATAGAAAAAGGAGAGCGGATCCCAGCCTCGGTGATCGAGAATCTTCTGGAACTCTGCGGACGCCTCTGCGCCCTTCTGCCAGCGCAGGTAGGCTTGACCACGCATGTAGGTGGGCCAGAATCGCGCCGCAGCTTCATACGGGCTGGCTGCCTGCAACAACTGAATGGCCTGGTCGGGATGCCTGCGCTGGACTTCGATAGCCGCCCGAATCACCGGCAGAAAGATCGAATTAATCATGGTCGCTTTTGGATACTGCCTGCTCAACTCGTCGGCGAGCGATTGCGCCTGGCCAGCCTCACCACAGAGCGCCAGCGCCAAGGCCCCACACGGCAGAGAAGGACTCTCGATGTTGTCAAAAAAAGGACGATCTCTCCGCGACGTAGCCAAAGCCTTAGCCGTCTCCGCTGTGGCTGGCTGACACTGGCCGACAAGCCCCTCTCTCAGCGCCGTTTCCATAACGAACCCGGCGGCCGCATCTTTCAAATCGCGCCCTGCGGCCAGGTCAGCGGCGCGGTGAGAGAGTTCACTCGCTCGGCGCAACTGCCCGGCAAAGGCAGCGGCACGGGATTGCCAGGCAAACGCAATGTACTCGTCGCGCCTTCCGGTGTACCAATCCATTTGTTGTTGCATCACCCCGCTGTTGCCAATGACAAAAGCCGCCGCATAGAGCCCATCGTGCAGGTAACGGCCATAGATATTCCGCGCCAGCGCTCGCTCATAAATCTCTTGGGCTTCCTCGAACCGATTGAGACCAATGAAGGCATACCCAAGATTCACATACCCTGAGGGCCGATTTGGATCCAAGCGAATCGCTTCGCGGGCTTCGTCTGCGGCTCTCTCGAATTGGCCTGTCATCCTGTAAAAAGAGACGCTATTCTGGGCGGTATAGTCGCGGGGATAGGTTTGCTTCCAGATCTCGCCCACCTCATTAACCTTGTCCACTTCACCGGTTGCATAGACGTAGTACGCCCAAGAAATGCGAAACTTTTCATATTCGCTTGCGCGCTCGCGCAATTCAAATGCCCTTTGCGCGAATTGAGCGCTCAGCGCGGCCTGCCCGATCTGGCTGTAGGATACTGCCAGTTCGGTGCAGGCATAGGCGAAATTGGGATCCAGCTCGACCGCGCGTTCATAAAACGGAATCGATTCACGATGCTTAGCGCCGATGGCTTGCGATCGTCCGAGGGAGAAGGCTTTGAGCGCCTCCAGCGAAGAGGTGGTGGCTTGCGCAATCGGTGCATCGAACTTTTGAATCGAGGCGATCGACTCGCCCAACATCCCGCGCAACTGGGTCGCCGCCTTTCCGAGCGTCTGAAGGACCTGCTCCTTGCTTTCGGTTTCCAATTGCTGCCGCGCGATTACATCTCCGGTGTGGGGATTAGTCACCTCCAGATTGATGACGTAATGGCTGCCCAGCGGAGCTATCGATCCGGTGAGCATCGCTTTTATGCCTTGCCGCTCGCATATCTCTTTTGCAATGTCTCTGGTGATTCGCTCGTCGGGGGAACGGGCCATGAAACGAAGCGTCTCCCGAACTCGCACTTCAGGGAAGATATTCAGAAACGGAGACTGTCCCAATTGCACCGCTAAGGCTTGCTTAAGCGAGTCGTCAAACACTGCGTCTCCGGTCGTGTTGGTGAAGTCGGCAATCAGCACCGTATCCCTGTCGGTCAATCCTGACGGCCGGAGATACTTGACGTATATCAGAGTTGCTATCGCAGCAATTCCCAGCGCAGCTATGAGCGCCAAACCTGTCACCATCCTTCTGTTGGTCGATCGGCTGCGCTGAGCGGCGGGGAGAGGAGTTCTATCCGCTTCCATAGCTTTGTCTTCGTACTCGTGTTCGATGACGATACTGGAGAGAGTGTGCTTCTCCAGAACCAGATCAGCGGATTCGTCGCGCAACTCCTTGACGCTAGCCACGAAACGGTAGCCTCGACGAGGCAATGTCTCGATGTACTGATCTGGACTCCTGCCATCGCCAAGAGCGCGTCTCAAAGCTGAGATGTTCTGGCTAAGGTTGTTCTCCTCGACAACCGTGTCCGGCCAAAGCATCTTCATCAGATCGTCTTTCTCGATTAGGTGCCCGCTGTTTTCGACAAGCACAAGCAGAGTGTCAAAGACCTTTGGTTTGAGCGGAATGACCGCCCCTTCTCTGAACAAGACGTGCTCGGTTGCATCCACTCGGAAAGGACCGAACTCATATGTCCGTTTTGTCTGGCCGCTCATATCCTTATTCACTTAATCAACTCACTGCGCGAGACCCACGCGCCGCAGCAGGTCTGAGAAACGGGGGTCTGAACGAAGGCTATCAAACCGTGGGTCCACTTTGAGGTGAGCCATCCAGCCCGACCGCTCCACATAAACCTTTTCCAGCCATTCAAACGCCTGGTCCTTCTCTCCCAGAAAGGCATAGGTCATCGCCATGTGGATGGGCGCGACGTATGTTCGCTTCGCTTCCTGCTGCTTCAGCCACGCGAGGATCTTCAGCCAGAACCCTCGCATACCTGATTTGGCATAAGCCTCATTGAAACCCGCCGCCTGTGCCGGACTGTATCCGGACAATATCATTTCCTTGTGGTAGGTAGCGATGAATTCCTGATCCATTCCGTTCCGCTCATACGCCATCTCCAGAAAAGCGATTGCCGGGAGGAAGCTTGGGTCCAGCTCGAGCGTCCGCTTTAGTTGGTCGATGGCTTCGTCGTATCGGCGCGCGTTCCATAACGCATAGCCGACCGCGGTACTAATGATCAGTGACAGTGGATCTAGTTCCTGAGCGCGTCTCATCTCGGAGAGGCTCTCCTGGACTCGCCCCATCAGCATGAAATACTCGCCATACCACTGGTGAGCAGTCGCATAATTCGGTTTCAGCTCCAGCGCGCGTTGGAATTCTTTTTCGGCGGCGGGAAAATCCCACTCATAATCGAGCTTCGCCAGCGCCAATGACGTGTGGGCTTCGGCCAGCGTCTCATCAATCTCCAGCGCCTTGATGGCAGCCGCCTCGCCTTTACGGAAGGATTGGTTGGGCAGAAGCAGCGCATAGTCACCCAGCATGTTGTAGCAGTCCGCCAGTCCGGCGTAAGCCAGCGCGTAGGCGTGATCGAGCGCGATGGCCTGATTGAAATACTCAATGGCTTTGTTGAATCCTTCAGGTGATCGCTTGTTCCAGTAGTACCTACCCTTCAAGTAAAGCCGGTAGGCTTCGGTGTTATCGGTGTAGCGCCTGGTCAATTGCTCCCGCTGCTGTCGGCTCAGGCTGTTGATGAGAGCGTTAGCCACGCGCTCCGAAATCAAGTCCTCGACGGCGAACGGATCGTTGCATTGCTCGTCGCACTGGTAGGCCCACAGAGACGCCCCATCTCGGACGTTGAGCATCCGCACGGTCACGCGGATTTTCTCGCCCGATCGCTGGATGCTCCCTTCCAGCACCGCCTCCACTTTTTGTTCTCGTCCGGCCGCCAGCGGATCTTGCTCTGGGGCGGTGTACCTGCGGACGGCGCTGGTAGGCCGCACGATGATCTGATTGATCCTGCCCAGCCTCGTTATCAAAGCGTCAGTCATCCCCAACCCGAGATAGTCATCACTACTGTCCGAGCCGAGCGGCTTGAACGGAAGCACGGCTATCGATTTGATTGTCGAAACGGTTTCAGCCGGCTTTGATTTGCTCGCAACCAAAAAATAGCTGGCGGCGGCGACCAGTGTTGTTATCAGAACCGCGCCAGCAAGGACTCTTGCACGGGTCGACGATCTTGGTCGGGGCACGGGAAGAACAATCCGTTCGTTCGCTTCGACGCTTCTATCTTCGTGCTCTTCTTCCTCGATAAGGATGCTGGACAACGTGTGCTTTTCCAATACCAGATCTGCCCGTTCATCATGAATCTCTCTGACACTCGCTACAAAGCGATACCCTCGGCGAGGCACAGTCTCGATGTATTGACTCGACGGTTCGCCGTCACCAAGAGCGCGTCTCAACGCAGAGATGTTCTGATTGAGGTTGTTCTCTTCGACAGCCGTGTTGGGCCAGAGCGTCTTCATCAGATCGTCTCTCTCGATGACGTGCCCGCTGTTTTCGACGAGTACAAGCAGAGTCTCGAACACCTTCGGCTTGAGTGGAATGATTGTCCCATCTCTGAACAAGACGTGCTCGGTTGCATCGAGTCGGAAAGGACCGAACTCGTAGAACTGTCTTGCTGGCCCGCCAATAGAAACGTTCATAAACAATTCAGAATCAATTCACGGCTGATTAAAGACTTCTAGACCGGGCTTCGAATATTGTCGCCCGCGAGGTTGATTTCAGGATGTACCGCTGAGAAGCCCGATGCGGCGCTCATTGTATAGCAAGGGGCCTGGCGTGGCAACGTGCCGCAACCCTTAGGTAGTGGGTCAGTCTGAGTTCAGAGTTCAAGCTTCAGCTTGCTTCTCATTTTCATTCCGCGGAAAGAGCGAGCGGAAGCTTGAACTCTGAACGGTTTCGCGAGAGCGTTATGAGAACCAGGAAGACCAAGGTCACGGTTGAATCGCATCAGTTGTTGGTAGTGCGCTCCGCCAAGCGCCTCAGCGAAGGCTGGTGCGCTCGTTGTTCCAAGCAGGTGCGAATGGTAACGGCCGACGAGGCGGCTGTCATCTCCGGGGCGAGCCTGAGAACGATCTGCCGCCGCGTAGAAGTCGGCGAGCTTCACTTCAACGAGACTGGCGACGGGCTTCTGTTCATCTGCCTCAACTCATTAGTGCAATGAATTCGAATTAGAAAAGGAGAAACTTATGTTTGCGAAAAGGAATCTGCCTGCTTCAGCCATCATTGCCTTGATGGCCATCCTCACTATCTCGGTTGGGGCTCAGAAGCGCGATGATGACCAGATAAACGCTCGCAGTCGCGCGGCCAGCTCTCCCGGGTTTCGGATGTTTCACAAGAGTTTTCAAATAGCTTCCGCCAGTAAGCCGGGCTTCACTACGATCAGTGTCTGTCCGTCTTGCGTCACCTTCGTCTATGGGATTAACGAGTGGGGCCTGATCTCGGGCGCTTACTTTGATGGAGGCTTCACCGGTCACGGATTTTTCAAGAACGGTGATACTTACGTCACGGTTGATCCGCCAGACTCATTGTTCACTGAGTGCGGCAGAAGCAGCGATGCGGGCAACATCGTCGGTGACTACTTTGACGCTAACTCGGGAACAGCCCATCCGTTTGTGCGCAACCCGGATGGCAGCTTTAGCATCAGGCCAGGTTTTCCCGGTGCCTTTATCACCTTTGCACTCGGCATCAATCAGCGTGGTGACATCGTCGGCAGCCACACAGATGACCCAAATGGCGTGACCGGCTGGCAAGGATATGTGATGCGCGGAAATGACTTCATTCGGGTTGTAAATTATCCGGGCGCTACCACTACCAGCACGTATGTTCTCGATATCAATGACGACGGCACAATCGTAGGCGCATTCAAGACAACCGACCCGGACGTGGAGCACGGTTTCGTGCTGACTCCGGGCGGACAATACACACAGCTTGATATTCCCGGCTCGATCCAGAGCGAGGCATACGGGATCAACAACTCGGGAGACATTGTAGGCCGATATAGAGACGCTGGCGGGGTCGATCATGGATACCTGCTGCGCAACGGCGCCGTCACCACGATTGATTACACCGGCCCGGAGACCTATGCGTGGGGCGTGAACTCTAAAGGCACGGTCGTAGGTTTTTCTACCGACGCCCCGTTCGGCTTGTCTAGCGGCGGCTTTGAGCTACCCAAGGCGCGAAAGAAATAACCGGATGGAACAGACGCTCCCGTTGATGAATCGGTGCCGCTCGCGCGCTGCTGGCCGAGCCTCCCTCGGCCGGCAGGCCTTTTGATTGAGTCGACTTGCTTACCTGCGTCTGACCAACACTGCCTTTTACCAGGTAATGCTCGGCGGTTAGGAATGTCGCAATTCAAGACGGGAAACCGACGCGTCGCAGCAAGTCCGCGAACCGAGGGTCACTATGTCGAAGTCGCCTTCTGCCTTATCAATCCATTCAAGCGTGGTCGGCTTCATAAGCGACCTTTCCACGCTCCATGATCTCACGCATAAAGCCGTCGTGCAGGCCAGTCGCTCTCTGATCTGGTCGGCAGAGCGTACGATAAGGTCGACGCCGATCTCCGGGTTGATGCGGGTTATGATGCGAGCGGCTTGTTGGAGCGGGCTACCCTCGTACGGCATAACAACCAACAAGTCCAGGTCCGAAAAAACGGCCCGGGGTTTCCGTGTGCGTGCGAGCCGAAAACGATGATCTTTTCGGGACTAAACTCTCGAGCGATCTTATCGCAGATTTCCTTGATTTGCTCGGACGCGGTCATACTTTGCCGAAAGTTTCCCACTGAACTTCTTCGGTTGCAAGTGGCGTCAGCTACGAGTCAGAGACCTCAGTCCAGTCCGGCAGTATCGACTTCACGTTGAACGCCGCTTCGCAGAGTTAGAACGAAGCCATCTATCGAGCGATAAGCCGCGCTGCCGCCTCATCCGGAGCTTTCCCTTTCGCCTTTGTGGTCGATTGCTTCACCGAAATCAGTTCGAGGAACGCTCGCGCGGCTTGCGATTGGTAGCGGCCTTTGTGATAGATCACTCCAAGCTTGCGCTGGAACCGCGCATCGCGGATCGAGAGCGCTCGCAAGCTCCCTTCTTCGATCTCCTTCGCAATACACAACCGCGGAACTATCGAAGTGCCCATTCCGATCGACACGAATCGCTTGATGGTCTCGATAGAAGCCAGCTCCATCGTGACTTTGATCTTTACGCCGCCGTCGTTGAAGTGCTTCACCAAACGCTCGCGCGTCGTGGTGCCGATCTTGTGAAGGATGAACGGCTCGTCTTCAAGGTCTTTCATCTTCACCGAGCGCCGCGATGCCAGGGCATGCGCCGGGCTGACTATCAAGGCCATCTCGTCGCTGTGAATCGTCAAAGCCTCGAGCCTCGAGTTCTTGATCGGCAGCGTAACGATTCCAAAGTCCAACGTACCATCGACGACGCGCTCGGTAATCGAACGAGTAATTGCGCGGTGTATATCGACTTGAACCTGAGGATAAGCCTGCTTGAACAGAGCTAGCACCTCTGGCAGCAGGTACAAGCAGGTCGTTTCATTCGCGCCAAGCCGCAAAGTGCCGCGGTTCAACCCCCGCAACTCTCCCACCGCCAGGACGGCTTCTTCTCTCAGCCTCAGCAATCGCTTTGCGTAGTCTGCCAGCAGTTCGCCTGTTGCGGTGAGCCGCACGGTCTTGCCCAACCGGTCGAATAACAACTCGCCCAGTTCGGCTTCCAGCAGCTTGATTACGGAGCTTATAGCAGGCTGAGTGCGGCCGAGCTTATGACCCGCCCGCGAAAAACTCTTCTCTTCTCCGACCGCCATGAACACCTCAAGCTGCCATAACTCCATAGCCTCACCGCCTTTCCGAGGGATAAACAGACTTTATAGCTAGCATAAAAAGAATAGATTTTACAAATCGAAAGCGTTGGAGTAAAAGAGTAAGTGTCACGGCGGTCAGCCTACCAATTTTGGGTTGCAAGTTTAGGGTCCGGTAGCCCCCGCAAACTGAACCCGAAACAGGCAGCTCAAAGTTGGTAGGCTGACCGCCGGATACTTTTTTTCAGCGAACTGTAACGCAGACTGTCCAGTCTGCGCAGCATTAGATCTTTACCGTTAAATGATGCGCAGACCGGACGGTCTACGTTACACAGGGAGGAACCTATGAGCGCAGAAGCTGCACTTAAGTTTGCAGCCGAGCACGGAGTCGAATTTGTGGACGTTAGATTCACGGACCTGCTCGGGCAGTGGCATCACCTCACAATACCAATCGAAGAGTTCGGCCCGAACGCTTTTGAAAACGGAGTCGGGTTCGATGCGTCGAGCCTGCGCGGCTGGGCGGCGATCAATGAATCGGACATGCTGTTGATCCCGGATGCGTCGCGCTACTGGATCGACCCGTTTATGGAACCCGCGACGCTTTGTCTGATCTCGGGCGTTTTCGATCCGATAACAAAAGACGGATACTGGCTCGACCCGCGCGCGGTCGCTCAGCGGGCGCAAAATTATTTGAAGTTCACCGGAGTCGGCGACACTGTTTACTTCGGACCCGAAGCTGAGTTCTTCATATTCGACAAAGTCTCTTTCCACAACGAAGGTCACACGTCGGGTTATTCGGTGGACTCGATGGAAGGTCCGTGGAACACCTCGTCCGAGCGCGGAGGCTCGAACGGGCACGGATATCACATTCGTCCAAAGGAAGGCTACGTTCCGCTGCCACCGCTCGACACGATCTCGAATCTTAGGTCGGAGATCGCGACGCTGCTTAGAGCGGCGGGCATACCGGTCGAGTGCCATCATCATGAGGTCGCGACCGGCGGTCAGTGCGAGATCGACTTTCGTTACAATACGCTGCTGACGACTGCCGACAATCTCATGGTTTTCAAATACACGGTAAAGAACGCGGCGTTACGTTCCGGGAAAGCCGCGACCTTCATGCCGAAGCCGATCTACGGCGACAACGGGAACGGCATGCACTGCCACCAGTCGATTTGGAGAGACGGCAAACCGCTGTTTGCGGGAGACGGTTACGCAGGTCTGTCGGACATGGCGCTGCACTACATCGGCGGTTTGTTGAAGCACGCACGCGCGATTGCTGCGTTCGCCGCGCCGACGACAAACAGCTACAAGCGGCTCGTGCCGGGATTTGAAGCGCCTGTCAACCTCGCATATTCGAGCCGCAACCGTTCGGCTGCGGTCCGCATACCGATGTATTCGCAGAGTCCGAACGCCAAGCGCCTGGAGTTCCGTCCACCCGATCCGTCGTGCAACGCTTATCTGGCGTTCTCGGCGATGCTGATGGCGGGGCTTGATGGGATCAAGAATCAAATTGATCCCGGTCCGCCGCTCGACAAGGACATCTACGATCTGTCACCCGACGAATTGAAGGACGTCCCGTCGATGCCCGGTTCGCTTGATGAAAGCCTGCAGGCGCTCGAGAGCGACTACGAATTCTTGTTGGCGAACGACGTATTCAGCGAAGGCTTGATTGAGCGCTGGATCGATTACAAGCGCGGACATGAAATCAATCCGGTGCGCATGCGCCCGCACCCGATAGAGTTTTCGATGTACTTTGACGCTTGATTCAGTTGTCATAGCTGGTCTGGTGTTGACCAGCGCGTAGCGGCACTTTTGCTAGAGTCTCTGAACGGCGGGGCGAGAGAACTCGTTCCGCCTTTTCTTTACGCTTCAGTCGGACCGCTTCGCGTCGCCGCGAGGCTTGATATCACCACCGAAGTGAGACCCAACACCACCGACGCCGCCAGTTCCCATTGAAGATAGATCGCGGTGTCGCGGTTTCCTACCAGATGAATTCTGCCGAACCAATCCTGGTCGAACATTCTGAAGATCTCAAACCAGCAGCAAAGACCAAACGCCATAGTCGCGATCAGAAATGCAAGCAAGTCTCTCGGCATTACTGAGAAGAGGCTCTTCCAGCCTACACGAGTCAGAGCATTGCTCTCGCGTCGCTCCTTCAGCTTGAAGAACAAAGCCAGACATGCCACGAACGCGATAACTCCCAGGAAGTCGTAAAACAGATCGTTCGCTGTATCGTACCACCAGTGAATGCGCTCGAAGTGACTCCACCAGTACTCATCCCATAGCTCGAGGATCTCGTACCAGCCGCAATATGTGAAAGCCACCGAGGTGGCCAGAAATCCGAGGAGACCTCCGCTGAGCCTGAAGCCCATACGTCTCGTGCCTGCTCGCAGAATCCAGAACGCAGCGACCGATGAAAAACCTGAGCCGGTGAAGTGCGCGAATTCGTCGTAGTCACGCAGCGGGCCGAACGGGTGTCCGTAGAGTCCGAACTTGTTTCCCAATACATCGACGGCAACTGCAGCAGCGAGTGCTACGACCACGAAGAATGGCGCTCGCAGGCCCTGGCGAAATCTGAAGAAGCAATAAAAGAACAACAGCAGCGAGCAGGTGTAGAGAGTGTTGACCGGCCACTCACGATAAGGAAGCCCGATTAATAGAAGCGACTTCGCCGTAAAGCTGATCACGCAGAACGCGTAGAATTCCGCTTGCCTGAAAATCGAAGTGCTGGCTGGCGCGATCGCCACGTCCTCAACCATTGAAGAATCTCCACCGGGCAGACTAGCTCTGATTTCCGAGAGCATACCAAAAACGAAGTGACCGCGCAGCGCCTTAGACTGCAAAGCGCGAACTTTGGTTGCTCGGCTATTGGTCAGCGATCACTTCTCGTGTTAAGTTTTCGGGCGCCTTTCTTCTATCGAACAGATCGGGTTACGATGACACGCACGCTCTCTGTAAACGCAGCCGTGCAAGACAACCAGCACCTTGTAGAAGAGCTTCGGCGATTCGCCACGTTCGATGAGCTTCGCCGCAGTGACTTTTATCGCGAACACGAGGCCGAGCTTCGAGCGTGCCTGGACGAGCCGCGAGTGTATCACTCTCAAGATTCGCGTCCGCGTTTGAGGTCATTCCTGCGAGTCGCGGAATGGAACATCGAGCGGGGCGCGAGGCTCACAGGAATAATCGAAGTCTTGAATGAGCACCCGGTGCTTCGGTTCGCCGATCTGCTGTTGATCAACGAGCTCGACGACGGGATGGCGCGGTCGGGCAACTTGAACATCGCGCTCGAACTCGGCCGCGCGATTGAAGCAAACGCGGTGTTCGGCGTCGAATATCTCGAGCTGACGAAGGGTGTCGGCGATGAAATCGCCGTAGCGCGCGAGAACACCGCGGCGCTTCATGGCAACGCGATCCTCACCCGGCACGCGTCTTCAAATCTTGAGCTTATTCGCCTGCCGCGATGCGAAAACAACTTCGAGAGTAAGGAAAGGCGTATCGGTGGCCGCATTGGCATCTTGCTGGATCTCGAGATCGGCGGAACAACACTTGTCGTTGGCAATACTCACCTCGATGTAGTCAACACACCTCGCTGCCGAGCAAAGCAGATGCGCGAGATGCTTCAAGCGATCGACCGCCGCCTCAAAGCACAGGCAGGCGGAAGTCACCCCGCAATTATTGGAGGCGATCTCAACACCCACACCTTCGCGCGGGGCAGCAGGATTCGCGCGATGAAAAACACGGCGACGATTCTCAACAGCAACCGGGACAACCTTCGTAGAAGGCTCATACACCCCGAGGCGAAAGAGCCCGCCATCCGGGAGTTTGCCAGGTTCGGCTACGAGACGCGGAGCTTCAACGATCGGACGCCAACAAGCCGTACAAAGGTATCGAATCTCGATGACCCGACCCGCTTGCCTCGACCGATGAAATGGTGGGTGAATCGTCGAGTCGGACCCGATGGTTTGCTGCTCGAGTTTCGGCTGGACTGGCTGGCGGGCCGCGGGCTGCGAGCGCTCAAAGCAGGTGAGGTTATCGACCAACAGACTGGCGAAGCGAGCGTCGACGCTCAAACGTTTCTCGGTCTCACGCACAACGGAAGGCCGCTTTCAGACCACGATCCTATCGTGGTCGACATTGCGCTTTCGAATTACTAGCTTTGGATGAGACAAGGCAACTTCAACGAGCGCGCCTCAGTCGCCTGGTTGTGAACGCCTCGAGACCGTGATTTCGGATGTAGATCAAGTCCTCCGCGGACAGGTCTTTGTGGCCCGCGTCGTTTAGCTGTTTTATGAAAGTCGGACTGATGTCGTAGTTCCTCAACCGGATGAGTGTCTCTGCAGGGATGTTCTCGTACCCCATCGCTCTCAATTCCGCTACGAATGCCGGAGTCACTGAATGGTTCCGCAATCTAACGAGTTGGTCGACCGGAAGCGACTTGTATCCGACATCCTGAAACGACCTGACAAAAGCCGCGTCGATTTCGTGATTGCGCAATCGGACGAGTTGGTCGACGGATAAGCCTTCGTAGCCGGCCGCTCTTATTTCCCGAATGAAGTCCGCATTGATTTCATGGTTGTGAAGACGAACCAGATGGTCCACGGAAAGGCCGTCGAACCCGAGAGCTTTCATCTCTTTTATGAAGCCCGACGTGATGTTGTGATTCTTCATTCGGATGAGTTGATCAATCGTCGCACCATCGTAGCCCGCGGCTCGCATTTCTTTGACGAAGGCTCTCGTGACGTCTCGTATTGCCAGCCTCAGAAGCTGCTCGCTCGACAGATTGTCATAGCCCATCGCCTTCAAGGCTCCGATATAGTCGTGGTTAGGCGTGAACTGATAATCACCGAGCCCGTGCCCGTTTTTTATCATCCCGTCGAACACCAGCGTCCCAGCTTCCCTCGTGATCTCGAAACGCACGGGAGTGACGGCGGAGCTTGCGGGCGGAATGCTGAGTCCTTTGACATTCTCGACTTGAAAATCAAAGGAGCTGAAATTCCAGTCCGCGGCGCTCGATGTCGCTCTAAGCGACAACCGAAACTTATTGTTCTCGAACTGGCCCGACCACTCGCCTCGGATTACGTCCTGTGCGTTTGCCGAAACGGACAGCAGCCCAATGAACGCGGCGGTGATTAACAGAATCGGTCTCCTCATTGAGTGATCTCCTACCGTGTAGATTTCTAGAAGCGCCTCGCAGCGCGGCGGAAGGCCGGCCGCTCTCGATCAGTCAGTGACATCGAAGCGCGAAAAGTTTCAAGAGTGCCATCTTTTCTCGCTGCGCCGCACTTAGATCAATCTGACTGAACTGAGCGATTCAAACTGACTGAGCGGATTCAGCCAACCTCTGCCGCTACGTCCGCCGGGCCGACGTAAGCGTACGCCAAACTGCGAGTTAAGTACTCTCGCGCGCCGATGAATTCGCTGGCATCGGGCTTGTATGCTCACCTGTGAAAACTTAGCCGGCTGTCAAAAGCGCAATGGAGAGCAGAACAGCCTGGGGGAGACGAGATTCCAATGAATCCAGGAACATGCGACGGAGTCATCTGGGAGACGCGCTTCTAACAATCGCGCCGCCTAACGAACAACCACAGCACTGAATGCGAGCCGACTCGCACCTTTCTACTAAGCCCCTGACTCAGCGACAAACAATACTGCCGGGCGGATTCGCCGGCGGCTAAGGGCATGACTTCAAAAGACACACTCAAGAGCGACCTAAAGAAGTATGGTCTGAAGGGGACCGCTCTGCTGGTGTGTTTGAGTTTGATAGCATGCGTCCTGCTGTCAGTATCCGTGGTTGGCGTCGCCGAGGCAGGCCTCCAGTCAATGCTGTTTTGGACTGCGCTGGCTTTTATCATCGGCCTCACCTCGGCGCGCTACCCGATACGATTTCCTGGCACCGCTACGCCGGTATCCGTTTCCGAAGCGCTTGTGTTCCTGGGAGTGATAGTACTTGGGCAATATCACGGAACGCTCCTCGCGGTGGTAGAGGTGCTGGTTGCCGGGCGTCGGCGCAAGATCAACAAGCTGAGCTTGCACCTGTTCAACGTTTCGAACCACACGATTTCATTCTTCGTCGCGGGGACGGCTTACTACTGGCTTTTGGACTACTTCACTAGGCATGCGGTAGCGAACGGTATAGGTCAGCGATTGCTCGCCTACGCCCTGCCATTGATTGCTCTCTCATTCGTTCACTATCTGTTGAACTTCGTCATGTCTACGGCGATGTCTCTCGCTCCGAAGGCGAGCCGCACGAATGCTGTTCGTGAAGCGCTGACGTGGGCGCCGCTCACTTATTTCGCGTGCGCTACGGTTGCGCGGCTGATCTACTATGCGTTGATGAACAAAGGACTGGTCACCACAGTAGTAGCTATGGTGCTGTTGCTTCCGATACCGATCATCATCCACTACACCTTCAAGACCTATCACGATAAGCTTGGCGAGCAAGGGAGTCATTACCAACAGCTCACTGGCATCTACGATTCGATTCTTGAAATGCTTGCAATGGCCATCGACGCCAAAGATGACGTCACTCACGATCACATCCAGCGGGTGAAGCTTTTCGCGCGCCGAATGGGTGAGACGGTAGGTTTGTCCGAGTTAGAGATCGAAGCGCTCAAAGCTGGAGCGCTTCTTCACGATATTGGAAAGATCGGCGTGCCGGCTTACATTCTGAACAAACCAGGCAAGCTCACCGAGCATGAATTCGAGCAGATGAAGATGCACACAATCATTGGCGCCGACATGCTCTCTAACGTTGATTTTCGTTATCCGGTCGTGCCGATCGTTCGACATCATCACGAACGATGGGACGGCCGGGGCTATCCCGACGGGCTGAAAGGCGAAGCCATCCCGATAACCGCTCGCATCCTCACGCTCGTCGACAATTACGACGCGCTGCGCTCGGACCGGCCGTACAAGACCGGGATGACGCGTGAAGAAGCGCTCGCTTTTATCAAGCAGAATGCCGGCGCTTTCTTCGATCCTCAGCTCGTCGAGATATTCCTGTCGATGGTCGATCAACTCGAGGATGAGGCAGTCAACTTTAAACCGCCGCCAACCAATAAACGAAGCAAAGCTGACGGCGTCGCGATGGCCAAGGCGACGCCGGCCGCCGGGTTTGATACCGCGCCTCCAGTTGACCGAGCCGCCGCAGCGCTCAACTCAATTGCCGAGACAAACCAGCGAGTCACCGCCTTGTACGAAATGTCTCGCACGCTTTCGAGCATCCTGTCGGTTGAAGATACGGTCGCAATACTAACGAACCGGTTATCGAAGCTCATGCCCTTCACAACTTGCGCGATCTCGTTGTTCGACGCGTCGCGCTCCGAGTTCGAGATCGCGCACGCGACGGGACTTCACGCCGAAAGATTTCTGAGACGGCGAATGCCCGCCGAAGCCGGAATCACTGGATGGGTGATCACAAATCAGCGCCCAATGTACAACACCAACCCGGTGCTTGACCTCGGATTTCTTGGTGCTGCGGTGGCTAACTTGTATAAGGGTGTGATTGTCTTTCCACTCGTGAAGAACGAGGAGCCGCTGGGCGCGATCGCGCTCTACTCGACTGAGATCGGGGCTTATGGGAGCGAGCACATACAACTAATGGAATCAATCTCGCAGCCCGCATCCGATGCGGTCTACAACGCGCTAACGTTCGAGCGAGCGCAACGTGGCGCCTATACCGACTCCAGAACCGGGCTGGCCAGCATGCGCGCGCTTACGACACAGTTCGAGCGCGAGAGAGATAGAAGCAGACGCATCGGGACGCCGCTTTCTTTTATTCTTGTCAACCTCAACGATCCAGATGAAGAAAGCGCCGGACGCAGCACAAGAACCGATCAACTCCTCGCACAGCTTGGACGGCTCGTTCGCCAACAAGTGCGCGACACTGACGTCGTCGCTCGCTATAAGAGCAACTCGCTCATCGCACTTCTCACGGAAAGTGGGCAGAGCGAAACGACTGGAGTGCGTGGTCGCATACGCGAACAGGCTCAGCACCTTCCAATGTCAATCAGCCTTGGGGCCGCCACCAGTCCTGATGATGGCGAGAGCTTGGACGAATTGCTTCGAGCAGCCCAAATGGACTGCTCCGCCAGCCGGGACAGCATTGAAATCACAGCAACGTCACTAACCGAAGTCTCCGTGGTCAGAACGAACTGATCGACCCGTAATCAACAAAAACCTCGCGCCGGGCGGGCTCCAGCCCGACTTGCTAAAAGCTTCAATGCCACGGGCCTGCCAGTTTAGCTTCGTCCAATTGACAACAGTCGATCTTGGCAAAATATTTTCCCGGAGAGAGAAATCACTCACGGCTTGAAAGAGGCGATCCCGAAGCGCGCCAGCGAGTCTTACGCAGACGTTCGGTTTGTCGAGACCCGCTTTCTGTCGTAGTATGAACCTGAGCTGTTACGCATGGTTGATATTCACAGCCATATCTTGCCCCAGGTAGACGATGGCTCGCACAGTCTCGATGAATCGATCGAGATGTGCCGAGCGTCCTCCGATGACGGTGTTGCCGTGATGGTCGCAACACCCCACGCACACGACGGCGTGCACCAGACGCACGACCCCGCCTTCTTGCAGCAGAAGGTGGACGAGTTGAATCGGCAACTTGGTGGAAAGCCTAAGATAGTAATTGGCTGCGAGCTTCGATTCACACACGCGCTCGTGAGTCAGATCTGCGAAACGCGCAGCGCTCCGACCATCGCCGGGGGGCCGTACGCGCTAGTCGAGTTCCCACATGCGGTCATACCGCCCGGAAGCGAGCACCCGTTGTTTGAGCTGATGAGTGGCCGGATCACTCCCATCATCGCGCACCCCGAGCGCAACATGATGCTGATGTCTGAGCCCGAACGCTTCTACGAGTTGGTTTCTATCGGAGTGCTCGGCCAAATGGACACCGGTTCGATCCTTGGCCAGTTTGGGAGAAAGGTCCAGCAG
>Ga0114129_10005138_pt1 | contig 18418 bp, 8 predicted proteins | sample RhiMetdeltSRZDD1_FD_80071 | JGI IMG/M metagenome (GOLD analysis project Ga0114129, IMG submission 80071) | Populus rhizosphere microbial communities from Tennessee, USA - Rhizosphere MetaG P. deltoides SRZDD1 (version 2) (version 2) | ecosystem: Host-associated > Plants > Roots > Rhizosphere >...
CGCCGCCGCGGCCTGGTTCTGCAGCGTGAGGATGCGCCCGAGCAGCAGGTTCGCGCGGAAGTGGCGCGGCTCGAGCGCCAGCGCCGCCCGCAGCTCCTTGACGGCATCCGGCACGCGATCGATGCGCGCGTAGACCGACCCGAGCGAGTAGCGAACGTCGGCGAACTCCGGCATGCGCGCGGCGACGACCTCGAACTCGCGGGCCGCGTTGACGAGGTCGCCGGTCTCGTACAGCGCGACGCCGAGCTCGTAACGCGCCAGCATCACGTCGGGCTGAAGCGCGATCGCCTGCATCAGCGGCTGGATCGCTTCCCGATACCGCCGCTGGCGGGCGCGGGCGATCCCGAGATGCATCTGCGCGATCGGGATGTCCGGCTCGCTGGCGATCACCTGCTCCAGAAGCGGCGTCGCCTTCGCGTACGCGCCATCCTCGACGGCCACGACGGCGGTGTGCAGCGCGTTGGCGATGGCGATCTTGTCCTTCGGATCGGTTCCCGACGGTGCCGTCGCGCCGCTCGATCCGCTCACGTATCCCAGCGCCGCCAGGCGCTCGGCAAGCGCGGGATCGGTCGGCGTCCGGCCTCGGCCCGCGTCGGGAGCGCCGGCGCTGCGCCGGACGAACTGCTCGAGCTCCGCGGACATGCCGTCGACGACGCGAGGCCGGGCGGCGGCGAGGTTGCGCGTGGCGCCCGGATCGGAAACGAGATCGTAGAGCTCGGGCCGCGGCGCGCGGACGAGGAGAAAGCGATCGTTCCGCCACGACGCGAGCATGCTCCAGCCGAACGCGTGGCGCGGATAGTCGGTCTCGGCGTAGGCGGGGCGGTCGCCGAGGGCCGGCTTCGGCGGCTGCGCCAGCAGCGTCTCGCCCTGCATCTCGCGTGGGATCGTGAGCCCCGCCGCGTCGAGGAGGGTCGGCGCGAGGTCCGCGAGACGCACGCGCGTGTTCACGCGAGCTCCCGCGCCGCGCGCGCCAGGCAGCTTCACGACGAGCGGCACGTGCAGGACGGCGTCGTAGAGAAATACGCCGTGCGTGTCCTCGCCGTGATCGCCGAGCGCCTCTCCGTGATCGCCGGCGACGGCGACGATGGTGTTCGTTCCCGCGGCAGGAAGCAGCGCGGCCACCGCCCGATCGACCGCGGCGACTTCGCCGTCGTACGGCGCCGCGGCGAAACGCCGCTTCAGATCGGCCGGCGGATCGTACGGATCGTGGGCGTCGTAGAAGTGCACCCACGCGAACCACGGCGACCGGCCGCGCTCCGCGATCCACTGGGTCGCGCGCGCCGCGACGTCGGCGCCGCGGCGCTCGAGCGTCTGATACCGGTCCTCGCGCTGGCGCCTTACCCGGAATCCGGCGTCGTACCGATCGAATCCGCGATCGAAGCCGGGCGCCGTGCCGCTCCGCGGATCGAGGACGAGCGAACCGACGAACGCCGCCGTGGCATAGCCGGCGTCGCGGAAGATGCTCGGCAGGTACGGCATGCTCGCCGCGAGCGGCGAGCCGAAATCGGACACGTGGTGGAACGGCGGAAACGTGCCGGTGAGGATCGTCGCGTGCGACACGGTCGTGATCGGCGCCTGGGCGTACGCACGCTCGAACACGATGGCCTGCCGCGCGAGCCCATCGAGCGCCGGCGTGAGGCCGCGCGCCGAGCCGAGGAACCCCATCCTGTCCGCGCGCACCGTGTCGAGCGTGATCAGGAGGACGTTCGGTCGCCGGGGGACGGGGGCCGGGGGCTGACGGCTGGCGGCCGGACCAACCGTGCCCACCAGAAGAATCGCCGCGATGAATCGAAACACGCAGGACACAAAAAAGGGCGGGTCCGAATGGACCCGCCCGCAATCTTAAATCTGAACTCTGAAATCTGAAATTTCAGAAGATCACTTTGATTGCCCACTGCATCGCGCGCGGCCCGCCCTGCGCGATGACCGGGTTGCCCGCGTCCACGTCCGGCGTTGAGCCGATCGTGCCGAACAATCCGCTGCGCACGTTCGTGCTCTGCGCCGTGCCCAGGTTGACGCGGTTCAACAGGTTGAAGATTTCCCAGCGTGCCTGGACGCGAGCGCCGCCGCCGAGATTGAACTGCTTGATGATGTTGATATCCCATTGCGCGAGGCCGGGCAGCCTCCCGCTGCCTCGGCCGCACGTGCCCAGCCTGCGGTCGGCGGGCGTGGCGAACGCCTGCGCCGCGTTGGTGATGAACTTCTCGGGATTCGTAAAGTCGTAGATCGGCGCGGCCAGACAGTCGGCGCGGAGCGAGCCCGTGTCCTGACCGGACCGATCGCGGCTCGAGACGTTCGGCGTGAAGGGCCGGCCGGTCAGTGCCGTAAAGACCGTGCCCACCTCCCAGCCGCGTGTCGCCGGGTTGCCGCCGCCAGGAATGGCGTACACGCCGCCGACGTTGAAGTTATGGCGCCGATCGAACGTGCACGGCCCGCGGTTCGCGGCGGGATCGTACGGATTGTTGGCCTGCGGAAAATCGTTCCGGCCGCGGCTGTTGTCCGAGTTGTAGTCCTCGCACTTCGACAGCGTGTAGTTGTACTGCGTGTTGATCCCGTGCCAGTTCTGCTGGCGGTACGACAGCTGCAACGCGTTGTACCACGACTTGCCGTCGTTGCTCAGTTGAATGATGTGACCGAGCGTCGGCGCCTGCGGGTAGAACGGCCGGTTCACCTGAATCGCGCTCGTCGACGTGCCGATCGGCGTCCCGTTGATGTCGCGGAACCAGGACTGGTCGCGGCCGCGCGACCCGAGATACGTCACCGTCACCGCGTTCGAGTGGAACAGCTCGCGCTGCAAGGTGACGTGGAAGTAGTGGTACATCGGCGTCTTGTAGTTCTGGGGGATCGAAAACGCGTTGAACGGCGGCGCGCCGCTCGGGTTCCCGCCGAAGATCGCGACGCCCGGCTGGACGCAGACGAAATCGCCGCTCAGGGCCGCCGCGTTCGGGTTGATGCATGTGGCCGTCGGATCGTCAGGCACCTTGGTCTGCGATCCGGTCAGCGTCTTGTCGAACACACCGAGGTCGGGGTTCGTCATCGCGCCGGCGCGTGCGCCGAGGCCGCTCCACGTCGTATTGGGTGAATGGATTGTCTTGAAGTCCGGCAGATCGTACGTGAGCGCGTAGCCGCTCCGGACGCTCGTACGGCCGTCGCCGCTGACATCCCACGCGATGCCGGCGCGTGGCCCGAAATTGTTCTTGTCGATGTCGTACAGGCGATCGAGGCCCGCGCCGAGCCTGACCAGACCCTGGCCGGGGATGAAATTCGACGCGAGGTTGTTCCGCTCCTTCAGCGGGAGGTTGATGTCGTAGCGCAGGCCGAGGCTGACGGTCACTCGCGGCGACACCTTCCAGTCGTCGTTGATGAACGCGCCCAGCGATTGCTGCGACATGTCGCGCGACGTCGATCCGAACGCGCGGCCGGCCGTATCGAACCGGCCGAGCAGCAGGCCCACCAGCGTATCGACGTTGTCGAACGATCCCCCGCCCGTGATCGTAAACGACGTGCGGGCGCGGTTGCGAACGCTGTGGTTCGTGCCCAGCTGCCAGTTGCCGCCGACCTTGATGGTGTGCTGCCCACGGGTCTGCGTCAGCGCCCCGGACATGTCGTACGTTTCCGTGGGCGCCGTCGTGATCGGGTAGCCGGCGACGCCGCCGATGTAGCCGAAGTTGCCGAGCGTCACGGCCGGCACGCCGAAGTCGGCGGCGTCGAGCGGCCCGGTGTTGATGCCGAGGCTCGCCGGGTCGATCTTGTTGTTCACGTCGATCGTCTGCGAGATCCGGTTGTATCCGAAGCGCACCTGCAGCAGCGACCGGGACGACAGGGTCGAGTTCCAGACCGCGCCGACGAGCGCCACGCGCGTCGGATCGGTGACGGAGTTGAACATGTCCCGCGGACCGTTCGCCGGCGTCAGCTCGCCCACGAACGCCGGCGCCGACTGGAAGCTGTTGCCGAAGAAGAACCGGCCGTTCACCAGGTTGTTCGGGTTCACCTGATGATCGATCTTGACCGAGAACGTGTTCATGTTGGCCACGTTCGCCGAGTTCACCGTCATGATCCCGCTCGGATCCGTCGGGTAGTACTTCAGCAGGTTCTCACCGATCGGGTTCGTCGCCAGACCCGCCCGCGCGATGCGCGAGCGGGCGGCGGCGATGTCGGCCGGCTTCGGAATCTCCGCCTGATATGGGGACGTCACCGCGAGCCGCTGCCCTTCGTAATAGCCGAAGTAGAACGTCCGGCTCTCCTTGATCGGACCGCCGAACGTGCCGCCGTACTGCTGGTTCTTCACCGGTGTCGTGCTGCCGCCCTCCTTCTTCACGAAGTAGTTCGGCGAATCGGTCCAGTCGTCGTGGCGGAAGTAGTACCCGGTGCCGTGAACTTGATTCGTCCCGCTCTTCATGACGACGTTGATCGCGCCGCCGCCCTTGACGCCATATTCGGCGGAGGGCGTCTGCTGGACCGTGAACTCCGCGATCGCGTCCATCGGGACGAGCGTGGCGGGCACGCCGACGACGCCGGTCTGATTGAGGACCGAGTCGCCGTAGTAGCGATCGTTGTTCGAGATCCCGTCGATCATGTAGTTGTTCGACGTGCGCCGCGCCCCGCTGATGCTGACCGCCAGGAAGCCGCCGCCGGGATCCCGCTGCACGCCGGGCGTGACGCCGAGCAGCGAGTTGAAATCGCGGCCGCTCAACGGAATCTGATCGATCCGCTGCTTGTCGACGTTGTTGTTCAGTTTGTCGGAGAACTCGACGATCGGCGAGACGCCTTCGACGGTGATCGTTTCGGACTGCGTGCCGACCTCGAGACGGAAGTCCACCTTGGCGACGGTGTTGACGGCGACCTGCACGTCGCGGCTGATGGTTTTGAAGCCGGGCAGTTCCGCGGTGACCTTGTACACGCACACCGCCATCTCCGGCATGCTGTAGCCGCCCGCCTGATCCGTGACGACGACGCGCGTCGCTCCGGTGTCGCCGCAGCGGGCTGTGACGTTGACGCCCGGGAGCACGGCGCCTGTCGCGTCGGACACGGAGCCGGTAATGTCGCCCGTGGTCTTCTGCGCCAATGCCGGCGCGGAGGTGATGAGGACCGTCAGGAATCCGAGGAACAGCGAACACCCGGACACTCTTTGCCGCATGGCCTTCTGCCTTTCGCGTTACGCCACGAAACTGGTCGATCGCCCGCCGTTGTAGCTGCCGCATCAGGCCTTGTCAAGAATTGTCTGCATAAGTTGGATGACCTGCGCGTTATCATCGGCCGCATTGGATCGCCACTGTTCGATAGTGGACGCCCCGCAAACAGCAAAGTAGGATACGCACGCGGTTGCAAGTCGTTCGGACTGTTCGTTTCAGGAGGTGGATCGTGAGGTTGTCTGCTGGAATCAAGGCACTTGGTGTAGCTGCAGCGGGCCTGTGGCTGTTCGCGGGCACGCTGCACGCGCAATCCGGCACGTCGTCTCTCTCCGGGCGGGTGACGGATCCGCAGGGTTCGATCGTGCCGGGAGTGACGGTCACGCTGACGAGTGTTGCCACGGCAACATCTCGCACCGGCGTCACGAACGAGTCCGGGCTCTATCAGTTTGGCGCTGTTCCGCCAGGGCTCTACGAGCTGACCGCGGAGCTGACGGGATTCAAAACCGCGAGGATCCGCGACGTGGAACTTCGCGTCGACACGCCGCAGCGCCAGGACGTGAAACTCGAAGTCGGTGGACTGGCGGAGGCCGTGACCGTTCAGGCGGAGACGCCCCTCGTCAACAGAATGGACGCGAGCCTTGGCAACTCGATCAGCCGCGAGCAGATTCGGAACCTTCCGATTGAAGCGCTGAACGTCGTCCACCTCCTGAGTCTGCAGCCCGGCGCGGTGTTCATCCCGCAGCGTCCGAACCTCGTGCTCGGCGACACGGGCTTCAACGATCCACGTCAGGGCGCGACGAACGGCGCGCGCGCGGATCAACAGACCGTGACCCTCGACGGCATCGACGTTAACGATCCGCAGACGCAGGCCGCGTACACCTCGGTTCTCCGCATGACGTCGGACGCGCTGCAGGAATTCAAGTTGAGCACGAGCAACTACGGCGCGGAAATGGGCCGCTCGAGCGGACCGCAGGTGTCGCTCGTCACAAGGAGCGGCGGGAATTCGTTCACCGGCTCCGGCTACGAGCTGCTGCGCCGAACTTCCACCTCCTCGAACGAATACTTCCTGAAGCTCTCACAGCTGAGCTCGGGCCAGCCGAACAAGGCCCCGAAGCTGGATAAAGACATCTTCGGGGGCTCGTTCGGCGGCCCGCTGCGCCGCAATCGGCTGTTCTTTTTCGGCAACGTCGAGGCGCTGCGAGAAAAGAGCGAGACGCCGGCGACACGTGACGTGCCGTCCGCTTCGTATCGCGACGGCGTGCTGATGTATCGCTGCGCGACGGCCGCGCAATGTCCCGGCGGGTCCGTGCAGGGACTGACGAACAGCTTCAACGTTCCCGCCGGCTACCAGGGTCTCGGCCCCGCTCAAATCCGCCAGCTCGATCCGCTCGGCATCGGGCCCAGCCTCGCCGTCTCGCAGTACATGAAGCAGTATCCGATGCCGAACGACCCGGGCATCGACGGCGTCAACCTGATGCGGTACCGCTTTGCCGCCCCGATCGAGAACAACTTCAAGACCTACGTGTTCCGCACCGACGCGAAGCTCACGGCGAGCGGCGCGCAGAACCTGTTCGTTCGGGTCAACGCGCAGGACGATGCGATCAACGGTGTGCCGCAGTTTCCGGGACAGAGCCCGCGCACGGTACGGGCGGTCAAGAACAACGGCGTGGCCGTCGGCTACGATTCGGTCGTGTCGTCGCGCCTCATGAACTCACTGCGGTACGGGCTCACGCGCGTGGATTTCACGAACCAGGGGCTGCTCAAGGAGAGCTACGTGCGTCTGCGGTTCCTCGACACGTTCGACGCGATCACGTCGACCAACGGACGCAAGGTTCCGACGCACAACATCGTCGACGATATTTCGTACCTGAAAGGCACGCACACGATCAAGGCCGGAACGAACCTGCGCTTCGCGACCGTCGATCGGTTCGACAACGCGAACTCGTTCAGTTCAGCGTCCATCAACCCGTCCTGGACCGCGGGAATCGGCCGGCGGTACGCCCCCGGCAACGCCTTCTGCACGGCGCCGATCTGTGGCCAGCTCCCTGTCGTGGCGACGAACTTTCAGGCGGGGTACGCCGACACGTTCACCGGCATCATCGGAGTGCTGACGCAGGCCACGGGGCAATTCAACTACGACAAGAACGGCAGCGTGCTGCCCAATGGCGTGCCGGTGCCGCGCCGCTTCGGGTACAACGAGTACGAAGGTTACGTGCAGGACACGTGGCAACTCAGGCCGAACCTCACAATCACCGGCGGCGTCCGGTATGCGTACTACACGCCGCCGTGGGAGAAAGACGGAAATCAGGTCGCGCCGTCGGTGAGCCTCGGCGCGCTGTTCCAGCAGCGTGCGGAAATGGCGGCCAAGGGGATCCCCGACAATACGCTCAAGCCGTTCACGTTCAACCTGGCGGGGAAGGCAAACGGCAAGAAGGGCTACTACGAGCCCGACTACAACAACTTCGCGCCTCGCGTTTCGTTTGCGTGGACGCCACGTGGCAGCGGGCCGCTCGGATGGCTGGCGGGCAATGAGCGTCTGACGATCCGCGGCGGGTACGCGAAGGTGTTCGATCGGCTCGGCCAGGGCCTCGCGACGCAGTTCGACGCGGTCGGATCGTTCGGGATGTCGACCACGCTCAGCAGCCCGTTCGGCGCGGCGTACGAGACGAACCCGGGGGCACGGTGGACCGACGTGAACAAACTGCCGCCGACGCTGCCGACCGCGCCGAAGGGCGGATTTCCGTCGACGCCGCCGCTCGAGGCGGGCGTCATTGCGCAGGGGCTCGACGATACGCTCGTCACACCGTCCGCGCACATGATGGACCTGGTCTTCTCGCGCGAGCTCGGACGCGGATTCAGCTTCGAGGCCGCTTACGTCGGGCGTCGCGGGCGCGACATTCCGGTTCGCTACGACCTGTTCATGCCGCTGAATCTGGTCGATCCGAAGTCAGGGACGGATTACTTCGCGGCCGCGCAGCAGCTGATCAAGGCGACGCAGGGGGCCGGCATCTCGTCGAACGCCGGCGCAGCAGCGTACACGGCGATTGCCCCGATTGCGTATTGGGAGAACCTGTGGGCTCCTGCGAGGACCGCCACGCTGACCGCGACGCAGGCGATGGCCCGAGCGTTCAACCAGAACGCGCCCGATTTCATTACGGCGCTGTACGACGCGGATGAGTCGTGCAGCCCGGCCTGCAGCATCTACGGACCGTTCGCATACTTCAACCGGCAGTACGATTCGCTCGGCTCGCTCGGCACGTTCGGCCATTCGCGATATGACGCCATGCAGCTGTCGCTGCGCAAGCGCTTCACCGCAGGCTACCAATTCGACTTCAACTACACGCTTGCCGAGTCGAAGGACTCCGCGTCGAGCGTCGAGCGCGGCAGCTTCTTCGGCAACTACGGCGCGGGCGGGTACAGCGGGTTCCTGATCAACTCGTGGGACTCTGAATCGACCTACTCGTACTCGGACTTCGACGTCCGTCATCAGTTCAATTTCAACTGGGTGGCGGACCTGCCGTTCGGCCGCGGCAAGAAGTTCGGCCGCGACACGAATTCAGTCGTCAATCAGTTCGTCGGCGACTGGTCGGTTGCCGGGCTGCTGCGCCTGACGAGCGGATTCCCGTTCAACGTCCAGAACTGCCGGTCGTGCTGGCCGACGAACTGGAACCTGCAGGGCAACGCCTCGCTGGTGACGCCGGGCAAGCTGCCGCAGACCGACCGCACGATGAACGCGGTCGACGGCCGGCCGAGCCCGTTCGCGAACGCGACCGATGCGCTCACGTATTTCCGCTACGACCTGCCGGGCGAGTCGGGTGTCAGGAACATGCTCCGCGGCGACGGCTACTTCACGATCGACCTCAGCGTCAGCAAGGCTTGGACGATCTGGGGATCGAACAAGGTGCGGTTCCGCTGGGACACGTTCAACCTGACCAACACGCCGCGGTTCGACGTCGGGCAGGTCACGATGTTCCCCGATCGATCCGGATTCGGCCGGTACGACGGCACCCTGGCGACGTGCGACGCGCAAGCCGGCCGGTGCATGCAGTTCGCGCTCCGGTACGAATTCGACTGAACGACTCTCGGAGGCGGCGCTGGTCCTCAGCGCCGCCTCGCCGGTTCGCATCGGCGAGCGTATGATGCCGCCGTGCGAGACGCCAGCCGCCGTCTCACGCCCCTCGGACCGTCACAGCCGCAGCACGGGCGTCGTTCTGGGTTGCCCGGCGTTTCTGCGGCCGCCGGCATCGCCGCGCTGACCGGCGTGGCGCTCGCGGCGTTCGCGCCAGTCCTGCACAACGGATTCGTCAACTGGGACGATCCGACGGTCATTGTCGACAACTCAAATCTCGGTCGGTCCAGCGTGTTCGCCTGGGCGTTCTCGACGACGCTCATCGGACATTACCAGCCGCTCGCCTGGCTCGTCTGGTCCGCCGCGGCGTGGCTATTCGGAAAGTCGGCGCCGGCATTCCACGCGCTCAGCCTCGCCGGTCACGTCGCCAACGCGTGGCTCGTGTACGCGTTGACTCGTCGTCTCGTCGATGACGGCCCGCTCGCACCGGTTCAGCGTCACGCGGCCGGCCTGATTGCCGCGGCGATCTTCCTGTTGCACCCCTCGTCGGTCGAAACCGTTGCCTGGGCGAGCGCGTTTCCGTACATCCTGTCGCTTGGTGCGCTGCTGGTGTCGTGCCTCGCATACCTCGACCGGCGGCCTGGTCTCGCCCTCGGGTGCTATGCCGCGTCGTTGCTGATTCGTCCGATCGCGATCGGCTTCCCGGTCGTTGTCGCGCTCGTGTACCTCGTTCGATCGGATGACCGTCGAACCGCGACGTTCTCCCGAACGGCCGGTACCGTGCTGCCGTTCGCCGCCCTGGCGTCAGCTGCCGCGATCGTCGAATGGCGCTCGAGAGACGTGGCGACGTTCCACGAGGTTGGTCTCGGCTCGCGGTTCACGATGGCGGTCGCCGCGCCGTTCGTGTATCTCGGCCGGATCCTGTGGCCGGTGCGCCTCTCGCCGCTCGATCCACTCCCGATGTCACCCTCGTTCGAGCTGCTGCCGTTCGCCGCGGGCCTCGTGGGATTGCTCGCGGCCACGCTGGGGGCGTGGATGCTGCGCCGGCGGCGGCCGCTCGCGGCCGCCGCGTGGGTTGCGTATCTGGCTCTGCTCGCTCCCGTCGCAGGGTTGACGCCGAGCGGCCTCCAAGCGACCGCCGATCGATACCTGTACGCACCGAGCGTGGTCGTGTCGGTCAGCGCCGGCGCAACCCTGGCCCGGCTCCTGGCGCCGACCGCGCGCGGAGTCCTTGTCGCGCCCATGACGGCCGCGGCGCTGCTACTGCTCGGTACGTCCACGTGGCGGCAGACGCACTACTGGCGCGATTCGATCGCGCTCTGGACGCGCGCGGCGGAACTCGACCCGCAGAACGACGTTGCGACGTACAACCTGGCTATCGCGCTGGCGGATGCCGGCCGGGAAGACGATGCGGTTCGCCGCTACGAACAGACACTGGCGCTCGTTCCTGACAACGATCTCGCGCGGCGCGATCTGGACCGCATCCGCGCGTCGCGTGCCGAGCGGGACGGCGACAGACTGGCGGCGGCCGGCGATCTCGATGCAGCGGCCGATCGATACGCACAGGCGATCGGGCTCGACGCGAATCGGCCGCACACGCGCGCCTCGCTCGGCATGGTGCTGGTCCGCCGCGGGCGGTTTCGCGACGCTGCGGAGCAGCTTACCCTCGCCGTCGGCGGCGGCGTCACGGATCCGGACGTGGCGAACGCGCTGGGCTTCGCGCTGGTCCAGACCGGCGAGGCGAGCCGGGCGGTGGAGGTGCTCGGGCGTGCGCAGTCCGAGCATCCCGACGACATCAACCTGACGCACAACCTTGCGCGCCTCCTGGCGACGGCGCAGCAGCCGCGGGTACGCGACGGCGAACGCGCGCTGCGGCTCGCCCTGGACGTGTGCGAACGCACTGCCAATCGTGATCCACGCGCGCTGGATACGCTCGCCGCCGCCTATGCCGCGGCAGGACAGGTCGAGCAGGCGCGCGCGGCCGCGCTCCGCGCCATCGCGCGTGCGCGCGAACTCGGGGACGAACGGACGGCCGCCGAGATTGCGGCGCACGCGGCGGCGTTCGGGCGATGACGATCGCGCGCCGCTCGACCAGTGCCAAAGACTCGCCGACGGCGGCCGGCCCGAGGCGCGCGCGAAGACTGGCGGTGCTGGCGGCCATGTCGGTCGCCTGCGCTGCGGCGATCGGGACCGCGTCGTGGCTGGCGGCTGCGCGACGTCAACGACCGCTCAACGTCCTGCTCATCACGATCGACACGCTTCGTGCCGATCACGTCGGCAGCTACGGATACAAGGCGGCGCAGACGCCGGCGCTCGACGCGCTCGCCGCGCGCGGCCTCCGCTTCGATCGCGCCCTGACCGTCGCACCGCTGACGCTGCCCGCGCATGCCTCGCTCATGACCGGTACGTTTCCGGTTCATCACGGCGTTCGTGACAACGCCGGCTTCGTGCTCCCGGACGATCAGCCGACGCTGGCTCACGTCCTGCGCGCGCGAGGCTATCGGACCGGAGGATTCGTCGCGGCGTTCGTCCTCGATCATCGGTGGGGCATCGGCAGGGGCTTCGATCGTTATTCGGATCGCTTCGATCTTGGGAGATACGCGCCGGACGTCGGCGTCGACACCGTCCAGCGCTCCGGCCGTGAGGTCGTCGACGAAGCCCTGGCATGGCTCCACGAGGATCGGAGCCGCCTGTTCCTCGCGTGGGTCCATCTGTATGAGCCACACGCGCCGTACGCGGCTCCGCCCGAGATACGTGCGCGGTTCCCTGGAACGCCGATCGGAGCGTACGACGCCGAGGTCGCGGCGGCGGACGTCCAGGTCGGTCGTCTGGTCGATGCGTTGTCTGCCGAGGGCCGCCTCGATCGGACCATCGTCGCGGTCGTCGGCGACCACGGCGAGGCCCTGGGCGACCATCGCGAGCAGGAGCACGGTTTCTTCGTGTACGACGCGACGATCAGGATTCCGTTGATCGTCGCCGGACCAGGCATCCCGTCGCGCGCGATTCGTCAGCAGGTGCGGATCGTCGACGTCATGCCGACCATCCTGGATCTGCTGGACATCGACGCGCCGTCGGCGGTTCAGGGACGCAGTCTCGTTCCGCTGGCTCAGGGTCAGCAACTGGACCTCGTCGGGTTGTCGGAGACCTGGTACCCGCGGCAGCACTTTGGATGGAGCGAGCTCACCGCCATTCACGACGGGCGCTACAAACTGATCGCGGCGCCAAGGCGCGAGCTCTACGACACCGAGGTCGATCCGGGCGAGGTGAACGACCTGGCTTCCGCCAACCCGAGCCGCGCCGCGTCGCTCGAGCACGCGCTGCACGATCTCCTGCAGAAGTCATCGTCTCGTCGATCCTCCGCCGCTCGGCCGGTGGATCGTGACGCGGAGGAGCGGCTCCGCGCGCTGGGGTACGTCGGTCAGACGGTCCCGGACCCGGCGGGCGGTCGGCCGCGCGCCGATCCAAAGGACAAAATCCTCGTCTACAACCTGTTAAAGCAAGCTGGCGATGCGTCGGCCGGCGGCCGCATCGACGAGGCGATCGCGGCGGCGCGGCAGGTCGTCGAGAGCGACCCGGCCGTCGCAGAAGGCCACATCATGCTCGGCGGCCTGCTTCGGAAAGCGAGGAAGAACGACGAGGCGGCGGCCGCGTTTCAGCGCGCGCTCGCGCTGGATCCTCGGAGCACAAAGTCATCATGGCAGCTCGCGGACATCTGGTTCGAGCTGCAAGAGTTCGCGAAAGCAGAGGGCGTGCTCGCGCCCGCGATTTCGATCGCCGTCGACCGTCCGCCGTTTCTGACGAGGCTTGCGGAATGTCAGATCGAGCTCCAGCGCTATGCCGAAGCCGAGCGGAACCTGCGAGAGGCGCTGAAGGAAAACCCCGAACAGCCGGCGGCGCATTACGACCTGGCGTTGGTCCACGAGGCGCGCTCCGAGTCCTCCCTCGCGATCGCCGAATATGAGGCGGAGCTGCGCCATCATCCGGCGACGGACCGTGCGCATTTCAATCTCGCGAGGCTGTTGTCAGCGGTCGGCCGGTCGGCCGACGCGCTGCAACATTTCGAGGCGGCCGTGCAGGCCAATCCGGCCTTTGGGAGCGGGTTTCTGTATCTGGCCAAGGCGCGGCTCGACCGCGGCGATCTCGCCGGCGCGGAAGCCGCGGCGAGGCAGGGGCTCGCGCGCGACCCGGACAAGCGCGCGGCTCCGCTCGGACACTACGTTCTGGCCGATGTGTACAACAGGCTGGGTCGACCCGCCGACGCCGCACGGGAAGCGACGGCCGGACGACAATTGGAGCAGCGCGTCGGGCGCGACTGACCGTACCGCTGCGCGCTCAGCCGAGCCGATCTACCACGTCACACGCTTCGACACCGTCACTTTTCCCGGTGCGACGGTGATCGACTCATTCGCCTTGCGCTTTCCGAGGAACAGGATCGTCCCACCGACGAAGGCGGCTCCGAGGCCGGCGGCGCCGAGGGGTTTGTTCGTCGCCGTTGCCTCGTTGAATTCCGGGAACTGTCCGTTGCGATTGTGGAGGAACGCGTAAATCCCCACCGCCATACCGCCGACGAACAGCCCGGAGCCGGCCCATAGATAGGGTTTCGGCATCGGCTTGTCCCTGGTCTGCTCCTGCGCAGCGCTCACGGCGCTCGCTCGAAGATCTCCGGCGAACACCGACGTGCTTACACCCGCCATGACGAACCACGCGACGATGATGCGAAGCGCTCTCATACGTTTACCACCGGATCTTGGCACCGAGCTGCAGGCGGCGCGGCAGGATGTAGCGGGTTGGCACGCCGAAGGACGGTGAAATCCCGATTTGGGAGCCGACGTTCTCGTACGCCGAGTTGTTGGTCATGTTCAGCCCGTCGACGAACACGCTGAGCGTCGTGTGCGCGTACTGTGACAGCGTGAAGTCCCGCTGCACGCGAATATCGAGCAGGTTGACATCATCCACGCGTCGATCGCCGGTGTTCGATTCCATGTTGATCTGCGGAGCGCTCGGGAAGCCGAGCCGGGCGACCGGCGAGCTGACGTTGATGCGCCGCGACCAGAGCCGTCCCGTCTGATGCTGCGCGTTGACGGCTGCCATCAGGCGCCACGGGAATCGATAAATGACCTGCGCCTTTGCGACGACGGGACGATCGCCGATCAGGCGTCCGATGGTGTTGACGTAGTCGTTGGGGCCTGCCGCCGTTTGTCCGAACGTGCCGGCCGCGCTGCTCTGGGCCGACGAAGGACCGGTGCGGGCGCTCGTCGCGATTCGGCCTTCGGCCTTCGAAAGCACGAGCGAGATGACCCCCTGCCAGTTGTGCGACATCCGTTTCGTCAGCATGAAGGTCGCGCCGTTGTACTTGGTGAACAGGCCGCGTCCGTCCGGACCGGCCGGTGTCGTGAGGAGGAAGATGCGGTCGCTCGCAGCCGTCAGCAGTCGATATACCGTCACCGGCTGGCTGGTCGCGTCGACTCCGGCGCCGTCGACGTAGGTCACCGGCTGGTACTGGCCGGCGATGTCCTGCCAGCCGGGGAAGTCGCGTCCGTCCTTCCGAACGTAATTCACCTGAAGGCCGAGGTTGGCCATCAGCTCGCGCTCGACCTGGACGATGTACTGGTTCGTGTACGGATCTTTGCGTGCCTGATCGACCTGCAGGTTGGCGGCTCGCGTCGACGTGAAGTTCGTGCGCTGGCCGGGCAGGCATGCCGCCGTCAGGCAGTCGTAGTTGAACAGCGTCGTCGTCGAGGGCACAATCGCTGCGAAGTCGCGCTCGAGCGCACTGTAGTAACGGCCGTAATGCGCCTTGACCACGGTCCTGGTGTCCAGCTTGTAATTCACGCCGACGCGCGGAGAGACGACGTTGTAGTGGTACACATCGTCGTTGGCGCTCGACATCTGCCCCGTGGGGTTGATGCCGGCGTCGACGAATGGAAACGCCGGATAGTAACCCTTGCTGTAGTCGTATCGGACGCCAATGTTCACGGTCGCACGATCCCCGAATCGGAACGTGTCGTCGATGTAGGTGCCGGCCCACATCGCGCGCGTGCCGCGGTAGAACGGCAGCTGCGTGTTTCCAACCGGCAGTTTCGCGCCCGGTGGAAGGCTCGTTGGAGACGCACTGTTCACGCCGGTGATCAGCCCGTAAGTCGTGATGACGTCGTTGGGGCCTGTGAGGCTGACGTTTCCGTTCGTGCTGGCCTGGACGCCAAGCTTCAGATCGTGACTGCCGCCGAGGAAGTTGTCGGCGAAGTGCGAGAGCTTGAACTGCGGACCGTAGCGCCAGCTGCGCACCTCGCTCCAGTTCTGGAGACCGCCGATCGTGTAGCTCGTGTCGCGATCGGTATAGCGCATCTGGATCCGCGGCGACCCGTCCTGAAGCGGCTCGTTGCTTTCCTGCAGCCAGAAACCCGCGAAGCGGCCTTCGATGAACGTGTTCTTCGACAGCAGACCCGTGTACACGATGTTCGGCGTCGGGTTGTGACCGTGCTCCATGTTCAGGCTGGTGGGCGCGTCGAATTCCGTCGCCACGTCCGGAATCCAGTAGAAGTCGTCATGGTAACCGTGCAGCAGGCGATGGTTCGGCGTGATGTTGTAGTTGAACTTCCAGAACACCCGGCGGGCGTCGGATTTGGCGGGGAATCTCGGATCGACGCCGGGCTGAGAATCGTAGATGCGATGGTACTGGAGTGAGCCGAAGAACCAGAACTTGTCCCGGACGAACGGGCCGGAGACCTGAACCGTCGTGTCCCGGTGTTGATCGAGGTGATACGGCAAGCCCTTGTCGAAGTACTTGCTCTTCGAGTCCGCGCTCGTGTTGCGGCTCGTCAGCTTGTCGTGCTGGAAGTACAGGTTGCCGTCGCCGTGGAGGACGTTTCCTCCCATGCGCGTGACGATGTTGAAGACCGCGCCCTGCACGTTGCCGTACTCAGCCGACGCGCCAAGCTGCAGCACTTCGACTTCTTCAACAACGTCGGTATTCGGCCAGGGGGTCGAGCTCGTCTCGGTGCCATCGATCTGATACTGATTCTCGTTCGTGCTCGATCCCAATGAGGTGGCGCTCGTCGTCGAGCCGACCTGCGACGTTTGACTGACCCCCGGCGCTTCATTGATCAGATCGAAGTACGAAAACCGACGCACCGGCGCGTTCCACAACCACTCGCGGTTGTAGCTCGTCGAGACTTGTGCCGAGGCGAGGCTGATCGTCGGCGACTCGCCGGTGACCGTCACCGTCTCCGTGACCGTGCTGACCTTTAACTGCACGTCGAGCTCGACGGTCGCGCCGACGGCGACAGGAATGCCTTCCCGCTTGACCGTTCCGAAACCCTGCAGCACGTAATCGAGGCTGTACGAACCGGGAGGCAGGACCGGAAACCGATACACGCCGGTTTCGCTCGTCAAGGCGGTCGGCGCGCCCGCGACCGCCGCCCCATGCAGTGTGACCGTCACGCCCGGCAGAACGGCTCCGGACTCGTCGGTGACCTTTCCGATGATTTCCCCGGTGGTTCGCTGGGCTCGTGCGGGTGCGGCGAGCGCCAGCAGGGCGAGCAGGCAGGCGGCAGACACGCGGCATCGCATACCGTGTCCTCCTTCAGACGATCACGATTCCACGGCGAAAATCGGCGTGCAGAATGGCTGGGTTGTAATCCTCGCCCCATCAATTGTCAAGGAATGTCTGTGTCCGCTGCAGCATTTCGGTTGTAATGGAGACCGGAGGTTCACATGGCAACTGCAACGCGGCAAATTCAGTGGCGGTCGGACTTCGACACGGCGCTGAAGGACGCGAAAGGCAAACTCGTCCTTCTCGATTTCAGCGCCGCCCCGATGTGAGCGGGCTGCGCTCGGCTGGACGCCGAGGTGTACCCTGACCCGCGCGTCGTCGCCTTCATCGACGAACACTTCGTGCCCGTCCGCGTGCACGTCAAGGAGAACGCCGACGAGTTTCAGCGGCTCGGGAGCCGGTTCGGCGCCCAGTGGACGCCGACCACGCTGATCGTCGACGCCGAAGGCAACGAGCAGCACCGAATCGAAGGATTCCTGCCCGCCGAGGACTTCCTCAGTCAGCTGAAGCTCGGTGTCGCGAAGGCCGCGTTCGCGCGAAACGACTACACGAACGCCGAGCGCTTGTTCGGACAAGTCGTCGACGAGCACCCGGGCACGGAGGCGGCGCCCGAAGGGTTGTACTGGGCCGGCGTGTCGAAGTACCGCGCGACGAACGACCCGTCGGCGCTGCGCGAGACGGCGCGCGCATTCCGCGAGCGCCACCAGGAGAGCAGCTGGGCGAAAAAAGCCTCTGTGTGGAACGCGTAATTGCAAATTGCAACTTGCTGAATACTAAGGGGCGTGAGGCGCTCCTCGTCGCGTGAGCTGCAGATCCTCAAAACGATCGCCGAGGCGCTGAACGGCGCGAGCGACGTCGACCAGGCGCTGCAGACGACGCTCGAGCAGGTCGCGTCGCTCCTGGGTCTCGAAGCCGGCTGGATCTGGCTGACGGATCCGGCGAGCGGACGCTTCTACAGCGCGGTGGCGCAGCGCCTTCCCCCGTTCCTGCGCGAGCCGGTGCGGATGAGCGGCCATCCGTGCTGGTGCCTCACCGCGTTCCGCAACGGCGAGCTGACCGCCGGCAACATCGACGTGATGGAATGCAGCCGCCTGCGCGGCGCCGTGGCCTCGCGCGATCGAGCCGCGACGCACGGCCTGCGGTATCACGCCAGCATCCCGCTGTACTTCGGAGAACGGCCGCTCGGGATCATGAACGTCGCGGCGCCGGCGTGGCGCAAGCTGACCGGGCGCGAGCTCGATCTGCTGTCGACGATCGCGTCGCAGGTCGGCGTCGCGATCGAGCGGGCGCGGCTCGCGGCCGAGAGCGTCCACCTCGCGCGGACGGACGAGCGCACGCGGCTGGCGCGCGAGATTCACGACACGCTCGCGCAGCGGCTGACCGCAATCGGCCTCCACCTCGAAGCAGCGCTCGAATCGACGCCGCGCGACGCGCCGGCGTTCGGAGACGTGCAGCGCGCGCTGACGCTGTCGCAGTCGGGCGTCGACGAGGCGCGCGCATCGATGCGCGAGCTTCGAACCTCCGCCGGCCACCCGCTGGCCGACGCGCTCGACTCGCTCGGCCACGCGTTCGCGGCCGAGAACGGCATCCGCGTCCACGTGCGATCGTCCGGTCACCCGGCATTGACAGCCGCCGAGGAAGACGAGCTGTTCCGGATCGCCGGCG